>FWPV01015881.1_pt1 | contig 10730 bp, 8 predicted proteins | sample 2228371 | NCBI WGS metagenome assembly FWPV01 (sample SAMEA103939776, study PRJEB20133) | metagenome
AGAGTGAAATCTCTTTCCGGTTTAACCATCGCAATGAGGACATTTTCCCATTGATTTTCAAGCTGTTAAAGAGTATTGGCTATAGTGATATTCAACCTGTTTTGGTCCGGATTCGTTAGGTATTACCTTTCATAAAGCTCTCACCTGCTTCATTGTCATAGGGGTTGCCCTTGCGCGCCATGCTGATCTTGAAGTGATATGCCTGCAGGGTATTGACATATAACATATTCTGTTTAGTCGTGGGGGTTCATTCCATTATCCCCTATTATCTCGCAATGCTGCATCTGCCTGAGGTCGCCCGTATCTTTCTTGGCCATCAGTTGTCAGAGGGCGGTCTTGAGCTTTCAACACAAGGCCACCCTCTGACAACCATCCCAAACAGCATTACAGATTAATATAAAAACCCTCTTACCCACTCGTTTTCTTTCAACTCCTTAACAATATCATCTCCGTAACTAACCGGCAGATTATGCTTATTCATAAAAGGTTTTTTAATAATACCCCTTTTTTCAAGAAAGAGTATGCCAGGTATATAGTAAGCAAGTTCGTAGTTCTTTTTAATAAAGCGTTGCTTGTTGAGCTCATCAATAACAATGCCTCTCATCAGCGTGCAATATAAAATAACGTCAGGTTGTTTCTCAGCGATCCAATCTGCTGCATCCTTTCCCGAACAATAAAACAGCTCATTGGAATAAAACGTAATTATTATAAATTGTGCAATTTTTTTATAGGTATTAAAAATTTTGTTTCTTTTGTTTTTTATGCAAAAGATTGCTCTTCCAGTTATCTTGTTTGTCAAACCATTGCTATCAATGAAGTAATAATCACTACCAGCATTATATGGAAGCCTGCCCATTTGATCATATACAAATGTTGTTCCTGGTAAATAATTGTCCCGAATGAAAAGCCCTGCAAGCGTTTGTAAATCAAGCGTGTTAGTGTGTTCATATCTTGGGTCAAAGATTTTTGTTTTTAAAAGTTCTATATAGCTGGAGGGTTCTTTAAAAAAACTTCTTACGTTTTGCATAACAAAATTCCTCTCTTTTTTCCAAATGCTCCAATTTGCTTCCGGATATAAAAGCGCAAATAAAGCATATATAAAGAACACAGCTATAACCGCTGACCTATAAGGCTGAAAATTCATTTTTGTAATAATTTTAATTGATAGCGAGAAACTGAGAATATAGACCAGGGGTATAACCGGGACAAAATGTCGGTAAAATGGGAAATAGCACGCCCCTGCTAAAATAATCCCGATACAGTTTAATATTATAATGTAAAGAAGGAAATACGAGCGATTGTCCATTACATTTTTTTTCAACGCAGAAAAAAAGGTGGGGATAAACAATAAATACATATGGAATTCTCGAAAAAAGTTGAAAGTGTAAAGCAATCCATAATGATATTTCCCTGGATACATCTTATGGTAAAAAGAATTTGGAAGTAGATCATGAAAATAGATTAATCTGAAAACTTCGATTAAGACCAAAAGCAAAACAAACGTAAAAAACGCTTTTATTGTTTCCCTCCTATCTTTTTTGTACCAATAAAAAATTAATATCATACCAAATGCAATCAACATGGCTTCGGGGCGTGAAAGGGCAAACATGAATAATAATATAACGAAGCAGGATAAAGAAAATCTTTGATCCAAAAGAACATAAACAAGGCATAAAAAAATAAACGTATAAAGAGGCGTTTCAAGGCCCATTTGATTGCGCATTATAAAGGGAAGGCTTAACGCAGTGAAAAAAGAGGGGAATATATGAAGGGATTTTATATCAATTATACGCGAAGATATTTTATATATCATCCAAAGACATAAACATCCTATGACGATTCCAGCTATTTTTGTAGTATGAATTACATCAAAGCCAAGAATCTTAAAAAAAGCAAGCAACAAAAGCCAGGTTATGGAGCTGCATGCCTCGACCCTCTCGTCCATCGGGTTAAAGACATATCCCCAACCGGCGGCAATATTTTCAGCACAGCGAAAATAAATATAAGCATCTTCTTCAATAGGAGCCCAATTAAAAATGGATAGCAGAACATAAATCGCAAGGGTTAGAGCTAAAGATAAAATACGCATGGAGAGTTTTTTCACCTAATTTTATGCGCTATTGCAAGAAGCGATATACCAAAAGGAAGAGAAATTAAAGATTCTATACCCTTAACGAAAGGAAATAAATATTTAAAATATCGAAAATTCGATTCAGGAACGATGTCCCTCTTTAAAACTCGACCGTTGATCCACCAACCCACAATGCCCAAAACGTTTAGAAATCTTATATGTAATATTTTATACCCGGCCTGCTCACAAATTGTTTTAAGCTGTTTTTTGGAATATCTCCGAACATGACCAAGCGCTCTATCCAACCTTCCATAAATGCATTGCAAAGCAGGCACAAAAAGTATAAGGCAGCCATCCGGCAGTAAAACGTCCCGCAAATACACAAGCGCATCAATATCATTAATCACATGCTCCAGAACATTGCTAATAACGATTGTGTCAAAGGGGTTGTTAATAAAATCTCTCGGGCAAGGATCCCCAAGTTTATACTGCGCATACTCTATTTGACAGCCGCCTGCATGTCCATTCAACTTATTAGCTATATGTTGCGAGCAGTTTTCATCAACGTCCGTGATGACTAGTGAATTTGTTTTATGTGCTAATTGCTTGCTGATAGTTCCTATGCCTGCACCGATTTCCAGCACTCTCTTTCCTATGTGCGGTTTAAAAAGATCCACGACCCAATGATAGTATTCCTCAACTTCAAGCGCATTGCTGATCATAGTGATATTTGTTAGTTGAATTTCTACGCCTTGATTGAGTGATATCGGGTCGTGCATTCTCATCTAAACCTCAAAAGTCCCCTCGGTAGACCGCCTGAATATTTTCAGGACGTCTCGTCTTAAATCCGACATCAGTCATACAACGCGCCAAATCGATAGCCGCACGTATTGAATGATCCATATTATTATACCAAAAACCACCCGTTCTCCCACAAGCAACAAGATTATGTATTTGGCTTATTCTACTGTTATATGACTGTATATGGGAGCGATAGTCTAATCGGTAAATCGGATACGTGTTTTTAATTTGTTCAAAGTGCACTTCAATAATAGAATTAAAATTTTTAATTATATTTGCATGTATAAGATTTTGCACAATAGTGTTAATGAGGGTTTCTGCTCGACGCCAAACAAAATCATTTTTGTAACAAACCAGCTCAGCACAAACGCCGTAGAAACCTTGCGGGGCGAGACATTCATTAAAATAAATATTAATTGAGGTTCTGCAGAAAACATAATCTCTGGAGCCGAAATACTCCCATTGTGCAGGTACGGGAGGATGCCCCTCGACAAGCAAATTGCATACTATTGTTGAACAATAATGCAGACTTGATGGCGCAAACCCCAACATTTGTTCAAGGTCATCCGGCGCACCTGTCCAAAAGACGAAATCCGCCTCCCATTCTCTTTCATCAGCAGCTTTTAAGCGCGTTAGATTACCTTTTTCAACGTAAGCATTTTTCAAATTAACACCACAGACAACATTGCCCCCGTTGTTTTCAATTAGTCTCAATAATCTATAACAAAATCGTTCTATCGGCCCATCCTTAGGATATAAAAATGTTGTATTAACGCGACGTGTGCTTAGTATGCCGAGTAATAAATCAACGATACTTGCGCTTTTAACATCTTTATCTATCGTCGCTCTATTAATTCCCGTTTCCGCCCAGTCTCGATGACACTCACGTAGGTCAATTTTTAAAAACTTTTGGTTGTACTCCCGAAAAAAATGCTCAGTTAATGTTTTACCATATTTGCTTAATACATAGGCTTCATAGCTCTCATTAACAATCGGGGGACGCAATAAAAGATCTCGACATGCTTTTAACTTTAACGTTAATGGCAATTTGAAAATTGAGGATAAATTTAACGGCCAATCAAAATGTCTGTTGCAAAAAAATACTTTACTTTTACGGGGAATAACAATCAAATTATCCCCCATGACCTCTTGAATTAGTCCATGAACTAATGGATCATCGGTATGGAAACGATGCGGTCCGATATCAATGCTCCAGCCGTTATAGTTGAAACTTCGTGCGAGCCCACCAATACGTGTTTCACATTCAAGAATTGTGACCCTACAGCCGTGTTGCGACAACAGATATCCCAAGGTTAAGCCGCAAACCCCCGCACCGACGATGACGATCTTCATAGCACCCCTTGCGAAGTTGTCCTTTTAACCCAATAATCGATTAAACGGCGCAATCCCATTTCTCCCTTCGTTTCGTATCTTCTCCGTTTTATGTTTAGCAAATGTCTCAGAACCGAATGAGGCTGAAAAAGCAGCTTCAATACGATGTATTCAAAGTACAAAACCCTTCGTATCCATGCCCAACGAATATAATCCTCTCGCCATTTTGGGGACCAGCATATTCCCAAATAATCTTGAGGAAGTGATCGCTTGAATGCATTATTAAATTTTGACCCCGGTACCGGCGCAAATATAAAAATGCTGACATCATCGACACCTAAGAATATTAATTTCGCCATCAAGCTGGATGTCATCAACACATCACGACAAGTTTCAAATGGAGTTCCTAAAATAATAAATGCACCAGTTCGTATTTTGTTCTGTCGGCATCTTTTCTGCACAGCAAAAAGTCGTTTCTTATCAAGGGGCTTGTACAATCGTTTACAAACTCTTGAGGAACCAGACTCGGGAGCTAAACAGAGATATTTGAAACCCGCTCCGGCAAGTGCGTCTATAATGTCATCGCTCATTTTTTCGAGTCGAACCCCCGAAGGGAGACTGAAACGAATATTCAATGACAGTTTAACAATAAGTTCACAAATTCTTCGTACTCTGTCGGGGTCGACATTGAAATTGTCATCCTGAATGAAAATATCCTCGACCCCATATGTTTTTTTCAAATACTCTATTTCAGCAATCGTTCTCTCGGGACTATAGCCTCGCCATTTTCTTCCTGATGTTGCTGGGGTACTGCAAAAAGCACAATTAAACGGGCATCCCCGGGATGTTATCATGGGAGCAAATTTGCCCTGAATTGGGCTGTGGCTCATTTTGAGGGACCAATAGTTTTTTAATGGAACCATGTCCCAGGCCGGGAACGGCAGCGAATCCATAGGCAAATCTGATTGCCTCGTTGTACTGGTTGGATAATTTGAGCTCACGACCCCTTGAATGCCATGGCAACTTTTCTTATCGCAGACAGAACGCAGCAAATTCACGATCGCCTGTTCCCCTTCTCCAAGAACGGCAAAATCAACCCCGTGACGCAGAAAATCTTTATAACAAACAGTAACGTGCGGCCCGCCGACAACTACCGGTTTGCAAAGCAACTTTTTAATTTCTAACGCAAGCGCCAAACAAAAAGCCGCTGTCATCCCCGAATGGACGGAGATACCTATTAACTCCGCCTGTCGGTCAAGACGCTGTATGATGGCGTCGTTTTTTAGTCCAATTTTTATAAAATCATTTTGGTACACTTCTACAATATGTGGGTTCTCACCAAAGCAATCAAGAAAATTTACGTCAAAACCCTGCTGGCGCACATAGGCGGCTATGCTTGCAAGGCCAATAGGCGGTGAAGGAATTGTTGCAAAAATATCGCCACGATACGCAATCATGGGCGGCGAAATAAGCTGAAGAATTGCCATAGTCTCTTAGTTTTTGTTGATCCTGCCGGTAATCAAATATCTGATAGGCCACCACGGAAAAACATTTTCACATATCTCTTCAATGAATCGAAAAATCATTTGGCTAAAAACACTCTTTTTTTTGCTCGCGATGTAATTGAAAGGCTCGATGTTCAGATTTGTTACATAAGGCATGAAAAGTCGTTTGAGGTTACCCCAGGTGTTGTTCCGCAAAGCTCCGCGTTCTTCGTCTGGTATTTTATGCGCAATATACACTAAGGGATTTCGTATATTTGGCTCGATCAATAAGAATACAGCTCCCGGTTTTGCCAGTCTGTGCATCTCTTGAAGGACGAGATGCTGGTTTTCAACGTGATGCAATGCGTCAATCATGATAAACGCATCACATGTATTATCATGCAATGGAAGTACTTCAGCAGCAGCTTGAATGAGAAAAACATTTTCAAGATTCAGTTGTTGTATTAAGGTATGTGCATGCTGCAAAAGCCCGAAAGAAATATCTATTCCGACGACCGTTTCAGAATGGATGCTTAATAAAGGCAAGTGTATGCCTGAACCTGAGCACAAATCAAGAATACATTCTTTTTTAATATCGCCCAAAACACGCCGGTAAATCCCTTTAAATTTGTCTCGAGCCTTATCATTGTCTAACAGCAATCGTGGATGATATCGCTCCTCAAAACCGCATGAACATGGCTTTTTTTGTCCATGCTCCCCGCAACTCAAACGATCATAAAAATCTTTTTGAAATTTTTGTGTCGTGGACAATGGCCTATTCCTAAATGGAAGTCATTGTATCATTGCATCATTTTCATTTCTACATGAGTATCTTCTCTCAGTAAATCGCAAAAGCACAAGGTTGCAGCCGCAGGCAAAAAAAATGATGAGAAAAAGCTTCAGATAAATATTATAGCGACCGGAAGGATCTAATGTGCTCAATGACAATATAACAGCATAATAAATAAATAATGTTATGACAGGCAAATATTCTTTTTTCCGATGCCATGCAAGCACAATGAAGAAACCCAAAAATCCCCCCAATAACAAAATTCTATGAAGAATCCAAAAAGTCAATTTATTATCAAAACAACGGACAGCTTTTTTGGGCAAATCCTGAACGAGCCAAAACTGATTCCATGTCTTAAGTGCGATATTTTTAAAAAAATGCATCGGATGATGTTTTATGTAGGTCAAAGCTTCTTTTTTATACGCCTCTGAATATTTATACCAAGAAACAAGAAGCGTTCCCTCGTTATTTGTAGCAAATTTTTTTCCGTCAGGCCGTCGGTATTGTTTTTCTATATGAGGGACAAACACATTGTAATTCTTATTGGTTAATATTTCAAAAAAAGCGTAGGGTACTTTTAATGGGTCGAGCTTACGGTTGTTTGACACATAAAAAGCAATACCCTCTACACTGCCCACCAAAATTGGTTCGCGGTATACAACCAAATTTCTCACAAACCACGGTACAATAACGCAGAACGGCACACAAAGAAAAATAAGCAAGTGGATTGCCGATTTTTTTTTTACCGAATAAAGAGCCAAAAGAAAAAGAAAAACAGGCAAGCCCAATGAAATGCTTCTTTGAAGTGTTAAGCAACCAACCATAAACGCACTGAAAAATGCCCACCATGCACTTTTGGTTTTAATCCAATAGGATAAAAATAATAAGAGCATGGTAAGACCACTAAGGTAGTTTGATTCCACCTGCAGTATTTCTGTGTGAAAAACAAATTCAGGATAGATTGCGAAAAGCAGCGCGATAATCAATCCCGCTACAGGCAAGTTAAACAAAAAACCTATCAGGCCGCCAGCCAAAATCATTATGCCGCCAAGCAAGGCCTGGACCAAACGCGGGATAATTGGGTCGGTAATTTTTCCTGCAATTTTGTAAATTACATACAAGAAGAAAGCCTGCATCGGCGGAGGAACTAACACGCCACCCTGATTCAATTCAAAATTATCATTAAAAGCGGGATAAAACCCCTTGCCGCTAAAAGCATTTTCGGCCATTGAAACAAAATAATAATATTCATCGGGTAACCAGTTGGTGCCCCGATCGCATTGATAAATCCATGTTATACGAAGCCATACGCCCACAGCAATAATTATGCATAAACAGAGGGTGAACACCTTAACAGAGATATGTGTTTTAGTCATAAGGAAACCCATTACATATGTCTATACCAAGTGCTTTAAAATTTATGTAGCGCTGAAACGTTTTTTGGGCTAAACATCCACTCGTGTAATGTTGCGTTTATAAAAGGCAGTAATGTAATATGCTTAAAATGCAAAATATATAAATCTTTGCGTTTCTCCAGAAAAAATTACGACAATCGTGATCATGACACAGATAGTAATAACCCGTGCATATAAAGGCATTTTTAGTAAAAGAAAATTAGTATTCATGCAATATTTGAAGCTAAATGTTAACCAATGCATAATAGGTAAAATAACGACCGCTAAAATCGGAAATCCTTTAAAAATGCTCAACCCGACAAACATGTTTGTATTCATCCATAGAAACATATTTGATAATATCTGTTGTAATATTGTAAGGTCTTCACACCTAAAACAAACCATTCCAATATTAATGGCAAGGAAGGTCAATAAAAAATTCATAAACTTTCTCCATAAAACGTGCTCAGTCTTTCTGGGAAAGAATGATTCCAAAGATATTAACAATCCATTATAAATGCCCCAAAAAATAAAATTATAATTTGCCCCATGCCATAGCCCGATAATAAGCCATGACACCATGATGTTGACTATTCGCCGAAGCCAGCTGACCATGTTTCCACCCATGGGGATGTAAATATAATCCCGCACCCAAAACGATAGCGTCATATGCCACCTGCGCCAAAACTCTCGCATAGAAGTGCTAAAATATGGCCAGATAAAATTTTCCGGCAGTTTAACCCCCAATAGAAGTCCAATACCCCGTGCAATATCGGTATATCCACTAAAATCACAATAAATCTGTATCGTAAAAAAGAAAGACGCAATCCACGAAGCAATAAATCCAAAGTGTTTTGGGTCAGTGAACACAGGATTAATGAGTGTTCCAATATTATCAGCAATAACACATTTTTTAAAATAACCAACCAATAACAGCTCCAAGCCCATATAAACAGATTCGGAATTAATTTTATGTATCTGTTTAAACTGTGGCATCACATCATTAATGCGCACAATGGGACCGGCAAGTATATATGGAAAAAAGCATACCATTAACACGTATTCCAAAAACGAGGGCTTTTCATTCGGGTTTCTGTACACATCAATCAGGCATCCTGTTGCAATAAAAGTGAAGAAGCTTATACCAATAACAGAATGCGTTGATGGCTCAGGAAGTAGCGGAAAGGAAAAAAAAGATAGAAAATAATTTACATTTCTTACAAAAAAAAGCAAATATTTAAAACAAAAAAGGAAAGTAAAATTATATATTATTCCTATTATTAATAAATTTCTTTTAAATAAATCTCTATAATTTTTAAAATTATAAATAATGAAATAATTTATGATGATAATAAATAAAATTATATATATATTGCTTATATATAAATTTGCATAAAATAAAATACTTAATATAATAAAAAAAATAATTAATAATTTATTATTATTTATTATAAATTTTAAACTAAAAATAAAAAATAAAAAAATGAAATAAATAAAACTTGTTAGTTCCATGCACCGTGCTTGATATATTGTTTTAAACCGTGAGCTAATAAAGAAGAATAAACATCACTTCCAGTTTTACCCATATGAACAACATCAATAAAATATTTATCAATTTTTTCAATGTGTTCAAATAAGTCCCTTTCTATGAATATCATGCCATGCGATTCAACAAGCCTGCGTACATGCGCGTCAATTCTTTTTACATTGATACCTCTTCGTCTGCTCAAACCCGCAAATTCAGGCTCAGGGAATGGCGCAACAATCACGTTTTTTTTGTTTTGCCGCGCAAGGCATAAAAAACGCTCTAATTGATTGTAGCCCAGAGTAGGCTTATCGGTATCGGATTCAATGTATAGTTGCCGAAGACCGTCATTTTGTTCCAACGCTTCGAATTCACGAGGGCGTATGGGAGTTGCCGGCTCAGCCGTGTTAGCGAGTGACCATTCGCGCATAAAATCACGTTCTTTTGTGTTAGGGTAATTGCAGATTACATACTTAAGCACGTTATTGTATCTGAGCATTTGGAACAATTCACACCCAACGCCGCTTGCAATATACCAGCGAAAGGGAACGATATAGAATAACAGGTCGTTCAGGTATAACGCCCGGAAAAATTCAACAGTGTTCCACCGAATTGCCTTTATTCCCATGAGCTGATCTTCGGCATTTGCAAAGGAGTTAGGAAATGATAAAGTATTATACAAATACACGATAAGGTTGACATTTTTATGCAGGAAAAAAGCTTTGTGAAAGGGCAATTCAAAAGCCCCCATCCCGATTAAGCCGAAATTTAAGGGAATTTTGTCTACACCGTTATTGGTGAATATTTCCCGAATAATATTTTCATTAACGCCAGAGGCAACCGAGCTACTGCCAAGAAATACTACCAATTTATCTTCCAAATCGATGGTGCTTACCGTGTGAATGCGGTAAAGAAGTTTTTCATTCGCAAACAGAGGACCCAAACTTTTAGTTGATCCTTGTGGAAGGTATTTGCAAACGGTGGTCATGACAAGCCGGCTTCCCAACACATAATAGTCTACAACCCAGAGCAAAACTACTATACAAATCAATTCGCAATAAATTATTATTTTTTTCATTGAATTAACTCGTTATAGAATGTTTTAAACTTTTTTAGGTAATTATAAAAGATCTGGCACAAGGTCACAGAGATAGTGCACCAGCACAGGGAAGATATTTCTCTTACGGTTATTATGTCTAAATTCCATTTCTTTCAAATACCGCGGGAACTTTTCTTTGGATACCCCGTGATGCTTAATGAGACGCTCTTTAGCATAGCTCCAGAACCCTTCCATGCCATTGATATAAACCTTGCCATTGGCAAAGCGCTTGGT
>FWPV01015882.1_pt1 | contig 10729 bp, 8 predicted proteins | sample 2228371 | NCBI WGS metagenome assembly FWPV01 (sample SAMEA103939776, study PRJEB20133) | metagenome
GCAGAATATAGCCGGCATACAGCCCAAAATGTAACAACACCCTTGATTTCAATAACTTCGAGCTCACTTTGCTCACACAATCACTGGACCTTGGTGCGGCACCACACAATGAAGCAGCCGCCCGATAAGGCTTTGTTGACCTGGCCGCTATTATCCTTTTGATTTACTCGAACACAATACACTCACGGATCGCTCTGGTTCCGCGGTTCCGCAGAAAAAACCTTGACATCACTACGCTAGAAAGCTAGAAGAGACAGTTCGTAGTTTGAGTTTGCAACTTGAAAAGCACGCACCAATCAGGAGGTTTTTACTTTGGCAAATCATCCATCGGCCATCAAGAGGGCAAAGCAAAACGAGAAACGCCGGGTTCGCAACCGGGCGCGCAAGACGCGCATGAAAAACGTCATCAACAACCTGGAAGATGCGCTCGCTTCCAATGCTCGTGATGTCGTCCAGCAGTCACTGAAGGAAGCCATATCCGTTATCGACAGGACCGCTCAAAAAGGGGTCATTCACAAGAACAAGGCGGCCCGCAAAATTTCCCGCTTGACGCAGAGGGTGAACGCCCTGTTGCAGGCCGAGGGTTCATAGAATATTGACATGATCGGCACGGCAAAGGGTTGCGGGCTGTTTCCGCAGGTTGGGGCAGCGTCACGCGCCGCGCGTGACGCTGCCCGGGGCTTACCTTAAAACGACGACGTCAGTCCGCCCAGCCCCTCGGACAGCCTCAGAACCAGATGCTCCATAAACCATTCGGGTTTGGTCCCCATCCCCTTCAGGCCAATATCCACTTGGCGAATGGCTTTGTGAATCCGGCTAAGCTCCTGCTGCGAAAAAGAAGCAGACTCTTTGACGTAAAGATCTACCACCGATTGCGGAAGGCGCAGCCGGCGGCTTAAATCGGCCGGAGTCATCCCGCGCTCCACGGCATCCCTGCTTTGCCACAAGAGCCTCACCTGTCTGGCCATGAGGGCAAGAATCACCAGCGGCTGTTCTCCCGAGAGAAGCAGTCGTCGCATGGCCTTCACCGCCTGACTGGTATCACGCCGGCTGATGAGGCGCAGCAGCTCAAAGATGGTGAAACCGCGCTGCGCACTCGCCAGTTCCTGCACATCAGCCACATCGATGGTCCCCCGCTCACCGACGTAGACGGTCAGCTTTTCCAGTTCCTGCTCGAGCCGGTACAAATCGAGCCCCGTCTGGTCAAACAAAACGGAGGCCGCCTGGGGGGTCAGTTTTTTGTTCTTACTGCGCGCTCTTTCCTGCAGCCACTGGGCGACGTTCCATTCAGTGGGCCCGACAAAGTCCACCACCACACCGACGGACGCTGCCGCCGCTTCCAGTTTTTCTGTGCCTTTCCTGCTCGACACGGTGAGCACCAGGCAGGCGCTGGGGTAAGGCTCCTCCAGGTAAGCGAGAAGCGGTTTTTGCTGATCCTTCTGCCAGGCATGCGCCCCCCGAACCATGATGAGCCGTTTGCTGCCGAACATGGGGAGCGCCCTCAACCGGTTCACCACCTCGACGGCCGGGCAATCTTTGGCCGCCAGCTTCTCTCCATTGAAGCGTCGCGCATTGGCTGGAATGACCCGCTCGACCAGCCCGGCCCACGCCTCTTCCATGAGCAGGTCCGCATCTCCCTTGAACAGGTACACGGGAGCCAAAGGGCCCTTGGCCAGATGTTTTTGAAATTCAAAGGGTTTCATGCCGGTGATCAGAAATTGGCCAAAAAGCGATCATGGATCCGAATGGACATCTCCCGGGCAAGGAACTCTTCGGCCCGCCTCCGGTTTTCGTACAACACGACCGGATCGTTGGAAGCTTCCGAATAGGTCCGGTAATAGGTGTAACCGGGGTATTGCCAGATGACCCTGCCGGTCTGCGCATCTTCGCAGCGAATATCCACCGTCAGGAAGAGACGCGTTTGAATGGTTTCTTCGACCTCCCGCTGCGCCACCCTGGAGGTATAAATATTGGTGATGCGCCCTTTCAGTATGGCCTCGGCCTGTTCTACGGGAACCACCTGGAGTTGGCTGCGCAGGATGAATTCTCTCCGCAGCGCCGACGCAAAAAGGGCCTCCAACCCGGCTTCCGATGTGTTGTTTTCGAAAACGGGAATGGCGATGCGCTGCAAGCCCGGCTGCGGACCGGGGCCCTCCCCGGAAAAGCGGTATCCGCATCCCCCGAGGAGCAGCAGCAGGCAAAATACCAAGGCTTTCAAACTCATTAAAATTGGCATATTCGTTTGCTCCTGGCTGCTTCCCTAGAAAATTCCATAGGCCGGTGCGGCGCCTTCCTTCGTTTTAATCTTCGCCGGGTTTTTCTTTCAGTTGCCGGGGAATCGGGGCAGGCCGGGCAGTGCCCTGCTGCGTCTTGAGGCGCGATCATGCCACCCGCTTAGACCACAATATTCACCAGTTTGTTGGGGACCACCACGACTTTCTTGACCTTTTTGCCCCCAATGAAGTCCTGAATCTTGCCGTCGTCAACGGCAGCACGCCGCAATGCTTCCTCCGTCGCACCGGAGGGAACGGTTATGCGACTCCTCAGCTTGCCGTTCACCTGCACCACGATGAGAGTTTCTTCAGTTTTCAGGGCCTGTTCACTCCATGCCGGCCAGGGCATCTTCATGACACTCTCTTGATGACCCAGGCAGCGCCATAATTCTTCGGCGATATGCGGCACCATGGGCGAAATGCACAGTATGACGGTCTCAACGGCTTTCCTTAGAACCCGCCGGGACTCCCCCGACTTCCCGTTGTTTTCAAGGGTCTGATAGATTTGGTTGACCAATTCCATGACGGCAGCGATGGCGGTATTGAAATGAAACCGATCACGGATGTCTTCGGTCACCTTCTTGATGGTTTGGTGCGTCTTGCGATGGAGCTCCAGCAGGTCGGCCGGCAGATCCCCGTTGCCCGCATAAGCCGGCGCCGCTCTGAGGTGATCCAGGTTTTCGGCCACCATGCGCCACACTCGCGCAAGAAATCTGAAGGACCCTTCAACCCCCTGCTCGCTCCAGTCCAGATCGCGCTCGGGGGGCGACGCGAACAGGCAGAAGAGACGCACTGTATCCGCACCGTAGGCCTCGATCATCTCATCCGGATCGACCACATTGCCTTTGGATTTGCTCATCTTAGCGCCGTCTTTGATCACCATCCCCTGGGTCAGGAGATTCAGGAACGGCTCGTCCATGTCCACATAGCCCATATCGCGCACCAACTTCACGAAGAACCTGGAATAGAGCAGGTGCAGAACTGCGTGCTCAATGCCGCCGATATACTGATCGACGGGCAGCCAGTAATCGACCCGCTCTTTATCGAGAGGACCGGCCGTGTAGTCGGCACAGGCAAATCGGGCAAAATACCAGGACGATTCAACAAAGGTATCCATGGTGTCGGTTTCGCGTCGAGCCGGGCCTGCGCATTGGGGGCAAACGGTCCTGTTGAAGGCTTCGCAGACGGGCAGCGGGGAAGCACCGTTTGGCAGCATTGCGACATCCGTCGGCAGCACTACGGGCAAGTCCGCTTCGGGAACCGGCACGGTTCCGCACTGGTCGCAGTAGATGATGGGAATCGGTGCACCCCAGTAGCGCTGTCGGGAAATGCCCCAATCGCGCAGCCGATATTGCACCGTTTGACGTCCCTGCTCCCTGCCTGCGAGCGCTGCGGTGATTGCTTCACGCGCCCGGGCCGAAGTCATACCGCTGAACGTGCCCGAATCCACCAGCACCCCGTCTTCCTCGTATGCTTCGGTCAAGCTCTCCGCCGGCGGAATACCGGTCAAATCTTCCGGTTTGATGACCACCTTGATGGGCAGACCGTACTTGCGGGCAAACTCGAAGTCTCTCTGGTCGTGTGCCGGCACGGCCATCACGGCACCCGTCCCGTATTCCATGACGACGAAGTTTGCCACATAGATCGGCATCTTTTCCTGTGTCATGGGATTGATGCAGTAACTCCCGGTGAAGACCCCTTCCTTTTCCAGCAAATCCGCCGTGCGATCGCTGCGCTGCGCCTGTTTTGCACGCTCCACGAAAGCTTCAATGGCATCCCGCTGCACCGCGGTCCGGCAGATCTCCGCCACCAGCGGGTGCTCCGGGGCCAAACTCATAAAAGTCGCCCCAAACAGCGTATCGGCTCTGGTGGTGAAGACCTTTATGCCTGTGCCCCCGGACTCCATCGGAAAGATAATTTCACTGCCCAGGCTCTTGCCGATCCAGTTCTGCTGCATGGCGAGCACCCGTTCCGGCCAGCCGGGCAGCTTGAAAGTGTAATCCAGCAGTTCTTCAACATAGGCCGTTATCTTGAAAAACCACTGCTCCATCTCCTTTTGCACCACCGGCTGATCGCAGCGCCAGCATGCCCCGCCTTCCACCTGCTCGTTCGCCAGCACCGTCTGACAGGTGCCGCACCAGTTGACATAGGCGGAGCCCTTATAGGCGAGGCCCCGCTCGTACATTTTGAGAAAAAACAGTTGTTCCCAGCGGTAGTAGGAGACATCGCAGGTGGCAAATTCCCTCGACCAGTCGTAGGAAAAGCCGAGTTTTTGCAGCTGCCCGCGCATATAATCGATGTTGTCGTAGGTCCATTTGGCCGGGTGTGTTTTCGCTTTGATGGCGGCATTTTCGGCGGGCATCCCGAAGGCGTCCCAGCCCATCGGGTGGAGCACGTTGTACCCCTGCATACGCAGGAACCTGGCGACCACATCGCCGATGGTGTAGTTTCGAACATGACCCATATGAATGCGGCCGGACGGATAGGGGAACATCTCCAGCAGATAAAACTTCTTGAGGGCAGGATCCGCCCTGGTTTCAAAAAGGCGTTCCCGATGCCAATGATCCTGCCATTTTTTCTCAATATTTTTAGGGAAATACTTCGCGTCCATGAATCACCTTCTTAATCTGGGCATCCATCGTCCATTTTGCTGGGTTTCGTACCTCAACCCAGCCTGCTTGCAAGCCAAAATCATTTTCTTGCACAGTATGCAATGAGTATTGCCGCCCCCACCCGCGCTGGTTGAAAAGGCCAAATAAAGCGTTTATAGTTAGCAGAACGCTTAAGACTTGGAAACAATTATTTGAATGACGTACGCCAGCAAGGAAATCGTAGATGTCGGACAAATCTCACAGAATTCCCGATCAAAAAGAATTGGAGAAGGAGCTCAGTGATTACCTGTCGAAAAAGTATGGCACCCACATCAGGGTCATGTCGCCCATGATGACGCCCGACGACAAACCGCCAAAGGGCAAGGCCGGCGTCGAGCAGATAAAGTTTGACCTGAAGCCGACCGAGCTCGAAGCCTATCTGCACGATTATGTGATCAAACAGGATGAAGCCAAGGCCATTCTGGCCACAAAGATATGCACGCACTACAACCGCATCCGTTATCAAAACCGGAACAAGCGAGGCGGCGGCCAAAATATGGTGGGGCGCATCAAGAATAACATCGTCCTGATCGGGCCGACGGGAGTCGGCAAAACCTACCTGATCAAATTGATCGCGCAGAAGCTGGGGGTACCGTTTGTCAAGGGCGACGCCACCAAATTCAGTGAAACAGGCTATGTGGGGGGCGACGTAGAAGATTTGGTGCGCGAACTGGTGGTTCAGGCCGATGACGATATCGAGCTCGCCGAACATGGCATCATCTACATTGACGAAATCGACAAAATTGCCTCGTCGACCCACTTCATCGGACCGGACGTTTCCCGCACCGGCGTTCAGAGGGCTTTACTCAAACCCATGGAAGAAACCGACGTGGACCTCAAAGTTGCCCACGATCCCATATCCCAGCTGCAGGCCATCGAACACTTCAGAAAGACCGGCAAAAAAGAAAAACGAGTGGTCAATACCAGGAACATTCTGTTCATCATGAGCGGTGCCTTCAACGAATTGGGCGCCATCATAAAGAACCGCATCCAGAAGCAAAACATCGGATTCGGCGCCAAAGTCTACAGCAAAGAGATCGACCCGCAATACCTGCAGGAGTGCAAAGCCGAAGACCTGATAGCGTACGGTTTTGAGAGCGAGTTCATTGGCCGGCTGCCGGTAATTGCTACACTCCAGGTGCTGCAAGTGGAGGATTTGTACCAAATCCTGAAAAACCCGAACAACCCGATCATCCTCGGCAAGAAGGAAGACTTTCGCAGCTACGGAATCGATATCAAATTTGAGGATGAAGCGCTCTACCTGCTGGCTCAAATGGCGTACGAGGAAAAAACCGGAGCGCGCGGGCTGGTCAGTGTGATTGAGAAGGTGTTGCTGCCGTTCGAGAAAACCCTCCCCTCGACCAGCGTCCTCTTTCTCGTGGTGACCAGCGACCTGGTCAGGGCGCCCCAAGACGAGCTTGCCCGCATTCTGGCGAATCCCAACGATCCCCAACGGCAGGCCGCTTATGAGAGCATAGTCCGGGCGGAAAGAAATCTGATTCATACCGAGATCATGAGGGACAAGAAATATTTGATCGACAACTATCCTTTGGTTTTCAACCGGGAACGCCTGGAGCTCATGATCAATCGCCACATGAATTGCGCAATTCCCATTGATGATCTGTGCAACGATATTTTGGCGCTGCACAATCAAATCAGGTTGTTTGAAGCCGGATTTTATGATCGGCACGGCTTTAAGATTCATTTCGATGAGGACGCAACCAACGAAATCATTGCCAGGTCGTTGCACAACGACATAACCGCCTCGGCGGTGTGCAAGAAAGTCTCGCGCGATTACGACTACGGGTTTAAGCTGATTGCCGATCGCAGCGGACAAATTGAGTTCACCCTTCCGAGAAAATCCGTTGCCCAGCCGGACATCTATCTGGAAGAGCTGATCAGAGAGAGCTATCACTACAAGCCGGACAATCCCCCGGAAACCAACCCATCAGACTGACCAAGGAAGAAGCCCCAAGATGATAGGCATCTCAAAACTTTATTGCGGCACCGTGGAGCCGTCCGACGCATTGCGTTACGGACGGCGGAGCGGTTGCCTGCCTTCACATTTGCTGCAATTCTCGGCCGACAAAAAGCCCGTGGTGGTTTGGAACATCACCAGGCGCTGCAACCTCAAGTGCATGCATTGCTATGCGCATGCCCGCAACCAGGCGTTTCCCGACGAACTGTCTACCCGGGAGGGATTGAAGGTATTAGACGATCTGGCCGATTTCGGCTCGCCCGTAGTGCTGTTTTCCGGCGGTGAACCCCTCATGCGACCGGACCTCATGGAGCTCGCCGGGTATGCCGTCAGCAAGGGGATGCGCGCGGTCATTTCCACTAACGGGACGTTGATCACACCTGCCATCGCGCGGCAGCTCAAAGCCATCGGGCTTTCCTATGTGGGAATCAGCCTGGATGGAATGGAGGAGGTGAACGACCGCTTCAGGGGAGTCAAGGGAGCCTTCGGCAAAGCGCTGGAAGGCATCCAGGCATGCCGCGCAGCGGGCATCAAAGTGGGCCTGCGCTTCACCATCAACCGCCTCAACGCTGGAGAAATACCGGCCATCTTCGACTTGCTGGAAGCACAGGACATCCCGCGGGTATGCTTCTATCACCTGGTTTATGCCGGGAGGGGGAGCAAGCTCATGCAGGAGGACCTCACCCATGAAGGCACCCGCGCTGCAGTTGATCTCATCATAAACAGAACGCATGATCTGCATGGTCGCGGAAAAGCCAAGGAAGTGCTCACCGTTGACAACCATGCCGACGGTCCCTATGTGTACCTGCGCCTGCTGCGCGAAGGTTCGCCGCGGGCGGCGGACGTGCTGCAACTTCTCAAAATGAACGAGGGCAACAGTTCCGGGCGCGGTATCGGGTGCATCAGCTGGGATGGAGAAGTGCATGCCGACCAGTTCTGGCGCCACTATTCCTTCGGTAACGTTCGGCAGCGGCCGTTCAGCCGGATTTGGACGGACCTGTCCAACCCCCTGATGAAGCAGCTCAAGGATAAGAAACGCTATGTGAAGGGAAGATGTGCCGGCTGCAGCTGGCTGGACATCTGTGCCGGCAATTTTCGGGTGCGCGCGGAAGCGGCTACGGGGGATCTTTGGGCCCCGGACCCCGCCTGCTACCTGACGGATGAAGAAATTTGCCGACAGACGACGGAAAAGCTTTAGCAGAGGAGGCAACACCAGATGCACTATCCGGTTTATCGGCCACGGAGGTTGCGACGGACGGAGAATCTGCGGCGCATGATTCGCGAAACCACTCTCGACATCAGCCAGCTCATCTATCCTCTGTTTGTCATGCCTGGGGAAGAGGTCAAAAACCCCATCAAGTCCATGCCCCAGGTCTTCCAGTTTTCCATCGACCTGCTCATGGAAGAAATGAAAGAAGTGGTGGCCTTGAACATTCCGGCCGTGATTCTATTCGGGCTGCCGCAGGAAAAGGATGAACGCGGAAGCGAGGCCTATTCGCAAAACGGCATTGTGCAGGAAGCGATTCGCACCATAAAAGACAAGTACCCGGAACTGGTGGTGATCACCGACGTTTGCCTGTGTGAATACACCAGCCACGGCCACTGCGGCATACTCAAGGAACAACAGGTCGACAACGACGCCACCTTGGACATTCTGGCCAAGGTGGCCCTGTCCCACGCGCGTGCCGGGGCGGACATGGTGGCCCCCTCGGACATGATGGACGGAAGAGTGGGCGCGATTCGCCAGTCTCTGGATGAAAGCGGTTTCGAACATATCGGCATCCTCGCTTACGCCGCCAAGTATTGTTCGGCCTTTTACGGCCCGTTTCGGGAGGCGGCGGATTCTGCACCCCAATTCGGCGATCGTCGCTCCTACCAGATGGACATGGCCAATGCCTCGGAAGCTCTGCGCGAAGTAGGCCTGGATATTGACGAGGGTGCCGACATCGTAATGGTGAAACCGGCACTGGCATATCTGGATATCATCCGGCGGGTAAAGGAGCAATATGACTGGCCGGTTGCCGCTTATAACGTGAGCGGCGAGTACGCCATGATCAAAGCGGCGGCGGCTCAGGGATGGCTGGATGAAAAACGGGTCATGATGGAGACGTTGATTGCCATTCGCCGGGCTGGAGCCGACCTGATCCTGACGTATTTCGCCAAGGACGCTGCCAGGCTGCTGCAATCTTAGCCCAGCTGTACAGAACTTAAGTGACCAAATTTTGTAGAATTGTAGCTTGGGTAGAGTCACGCGTACCGCGTGGCTCAATTCAAACTGCTCCATGCGCTCTTAGAGTGCGCAGCAACAGAGGAAAATACCCCACGTGAATTCCCATCCAGCACCACACCCGGGCGGCGCTGAGACCCGCCCGGGCAACTTGCGCCTCATCGCCTGGGAGGTGACCAGGAGCTGTAACCTCGCCTGCGTGCACTGCCGTGCCGCGGCGCAGGATCGTCCTTATGACAATGAGCTCACCACGGCTGAAGGTTTGCGCTTCCTGGACGACGTGGCCACTTTCGCCAGCCCTATCATCATCTTGACGGGGGGAGAGCCGTTGCTGCGCCCCGATATTTTCGAAATAGCCGCCTACGGAAACCTCAAGGGGTTTCGCATGACCATGGCGGTCAACGGGACGTTGCTGACCCCGGGTATCGTCAGACAAATGCTGGATTCCGGTATCCAGCGCATCAGCATCAGCATCGACGGGGCCAACGCCGCCTCGCACGATGCATTCCGCCAGGTCAAAGGCGCCTTCGAAGCGGCTTTGCGAGGCATTTCCCAGGCACGCCAGGCCGGCCTGGATTTCCAAATCAACACCACCATTACCCACCAGAACCTGCATGAGCTTAAAGCTATCCAGCAATTGGCGATTTCCCTGGGGGCCGTAGCGCATCACATTTTTTTGCTGGTCCCCATGGGTAGAGGACGGGATATAGCCGAGCAGTCCATCAGCGCCGAACAATATGAGCAGGCCCTGCACTGGTTCTATGAGCAAAAGGAGCGGGTTCCTTTGCAGCTCAAGGCAACCTGCGCGCCGCACTATTATCGCATCCTGCGGCAGCGGGCCAAAGCCGAGGGGAAAAAAGTCAATTTCCAGACCTTTGGGCTGGACGCGGTAACGCGCGGCTGTCTGGGCGGAGTGGGCTTTGCTTTCGTGTCGCATGTGGGCCGCGTGCAACCGTGTGGTTACCTGGAGCTCGACTGCGGCAACATAAGGCAACAGCCGTTTCAGGAAATTTGGGAAGAATCTGCCATCTTCAAAGACTTGCGCGATTTCAAAAAGTACCAGGGCAAATGCGGCCGCTGCCGGTACATAACGGTATGCGGGGGCTGCCGGGCGCGCGCCTATGAAGCCACCGGCAATTATCTGGCCCCCGAGCCTTTGTGCCTGTTTCAGCCGGGAAGCTCAGCGAGTGACACAAAATGAGATCACTCGGAGCACGGGCAGCAGCAGGCCAGGCTCTTGTCCGAAACCCAACGGCTCCATGAGCCCGCCCAGCCCATGTGGGGTTGCGTCACGCGCAGCGGGTGAGTCTACCCAACCTACGGAATTCGGCCGCTTAATTGTGGGGCACGGTACTGAGTGCCGCGGGGTCACGCGCAGGTAACCGGCAGCTCAAGGGGGAGAGGAATCTCCCATTGCCGCACGAGGCACTCACGGCAGCGACTTGCGCAGCGCCGAAACGACCGCCGCCACATGCTCGGGCGTCATTCCCACCCAGAAAGGCAGGCTTAGCGTTCCGTCTCCGATCTTCTCGGCGGCAGGGAAATCCCCGGGATGATGATTTAATGCGCTCCTCAGATAAGTGAGCAGATGAATGGCCCG
>FWPV01015885.1_pt1 | contig 10729 bp, 7 predicted proteins | sample 2228371 | NCBI WGS metagenome assembly FWPV01 (sample SAMEA103939776, study PRJEB20133) | metagenome
TAAGGGATTAAAAAATGTTAGTCCTATAGTTTACTTATTAAAACTATCTCCAGAGTCTCATATGTATGTAACTTATACAAAATTTGACAAATAACAATTTTTATGATAACCTTTACGACGTTTTCTTTAAGGGCCTATCCAAGACTTATGTCAAAATTCAAAATTTTGCTTTTTAATTTGAGAAATTCTTTATTATTTTACGCACTCTAATTGTGCGTTTTTTTTGTATTTTTCTTTTATCTAAAGTATGCAAAATAAAGTATTAAATTTATCAAATTTTAAGCTTAAGGATTTTCCCATAAACTTAATTGAAGTACAGACAAGTTCTTTTGATAGGTTTATTAGATGCGATTTACCAAATCTTTTTAATGAAATTTCTCCTATAGAAGACTACACTGGAGAGTCTTGGATAATGGAATTTGGTAAAATACGGCTTGGTGAGCCTAAATATGGTGCAAAAGAAGCTCAAAGGTTAGGACTTTCTTATGAAGCCCCTCTTTATGTTCAAGCAAAGTTAATAAATAAGAGAACAGGAGAAATTAAGGAACAGGAACTTTTTGTTGCAGACTTACCTTTAATGACAAAAAGGGGAAGCTTTGTTGTAAATGGAAACGAACGTGTTGTTGTAATGCAACTTGTTAGAGCAGAAGGAGTGCTTTTTGTAGAGGCCAAGAAGGTTTATAAGAAAAAACGTTATGTAGTGAAACTTATTCCACAAAGAGGAAAATGGCTTGATTTTGAGGTAAATAGATCAGGTGTTATGTCAGTACAATTGATCAATAAGCGACCAAAGATTCCTCTTACCACGTTAATTCGAGCTTTAGGCTATTCTAGTAGTGAAGATATCCGTAAACTTTTCGAAAACGATGATATTGGTGAAGAACGCTTCGTTGAAATTACTCTTAAAGCTGATGTTACAAGGAATAGAGAGGAAGCTTTGATTGATATATATTCCAAACTCAGACCAGAAGATTCTATTAGCATAGAGGGTGCTAAAGCGCTTTTAAACAATATATTTTTTAATCCGCGAAGATTTTATCTTGGCAAAGTAGGTAGATATCAGCTTAATAAAAAACTTGGAATGAATGAGGAATTAAAGGAAGAGAATTATGTTTTAAAAAGGGAAGATATAATTGAAGTGACTCGCGCTTTAATAAATCTAAACAATGGAAAGATTAAACCGGATGATATTGATCATCTGGCAAATAGAAGAGTTAGAGGGACGGGTGAACTTATAGCTGAGAGTATGCGAGCTGGAATGCTTCAGATGGAAAAAAACATTCGTGATAGAATGAGCACTTATGGAGCTGATGAACTTCTTACACCTTCAAGACTTGTTAATACCAGACCAATTAGTGGCGTTTTAAACCATTTTTTCGGAAGCAGTTCTCTATCAAGATATATGGATCAGGAAAATATACTTAGTGAATTAAGTATAAAAAGGAGAGTTACATCTGGTGGGGAAGGAGGGCTTACTAAGCAGAGTGCAACATTTTCGGTAAGGGATGTTCACGGCTCTCATTATTCACGGTTTTGTCCAGTTGAAACTCCGGAGGGTCCAATGATTGGTGTAGTAAGTCATATGTCTGTTTATTCACGTATAAATGAATTTGGGTTTCTTGAGGCTCCATATAGAAAAGTTCAAAAGGTAGTAAAGGCAAATCTAGAAGAATTGGTCGGAAGAATTCTTAATCAAAAGATAGAAGATAAAAACAAAGTGATATTTTTAGAAGGTACAAAAATTGATGAAGATATCGCACGAAAAATAATATCACTAAAAATTAAAGAGGTTCAAGTAAAGCCGTTTATTACAAAAGAGATGGATTATCTTCCTCCTGATGGAGAAATGACATACAAAATAGGGCCGGCTACTATAGTTACAGATGAAAACAACAATATACTTGAAAATGCAATTTTTGTAAGGTTTGAACAAAGTTATAGAAGCGTATCAGTTGACGAATTAGATTATGTTGATGTGAATCCTGGACAAATAGCCGGTCTTGGTCTTTCACTTATCCCATTTGCTGCTCATGATGATCCTACAAGGACGTTAATGGGAGCAAATATGCAAAGACAAGCTGTACCACTCTTGAAATGTGAAGTACCGATTGTTGGAACGGGTTATGAAAAATTTATTGCCAGAGCTTCAGGAAGGGCAATTTTTTCTAAAGGAAAAGGTAAAGTTGTATACACTGATGCTGAAAGAATAGAAGTGAAATATGAAGGATCAAAGAAGAATATAGTTTATAGATTGGATAAATTTGTCAGAACAAACCAAAACACTTGCTTTAGTCAGTACCCAAGGGTTAATGTAGGGGATACAGTTAAAAAAGGAGATTTACTTGCAGACGGGCCTTCAATGCAGAATGGTAAACTTGCTTTAGGGCAAAATATATTGGCTGCTTATATCGTTTTTGATGGTTATAACTTTGAGGATGCTATGGTGATATCAGAGAGGCTTGTTAAAGAAGATCTTTTAACTTCAGTTCATATATGTGAATATGTTCGTGATGTGAGAGAAACGAAGCTTGGGCCAGAGCAAATTACAACGGATATTCCAAATGTAAGTACATATGCATTGAGAAATCTTGGAGAAGATGGAATTGTGAGAATTGGTGCGAGAGTTGAGCCAAGGGATATTTTGGTTGGAATAATTGCTCCAAAGGGAGAAACTGAGCTTACAGCGGAAGAGAAATTGTTAAGGGCAATCTTTGGTGAATATGCGAGGGATGTAAGAGATAATTCACTTAGGCTCCCTCATGGTGAGGAAGGTATAGTTATTGATACTCAGATTCTGGATAAAGAGAAAGGAGCAAAATTAGCTCCCGGAGTTATAAAGCAAATAAAAATTTGGGTTGCAAGAACTCACAAAATCTCAATTGGTGATAAACTAACTGGTAGGCATGGTGATAAGGGGTGTATTAGCAAAATCCTTCCTGTTGAAGATATGCCATATCTTGAAGATGGTACTCCTGTTGATATAGTTCTCTCATCACCATTATTTATTAAAAGAATGAATTTAGGGCAACTTATGGAGACGCATATTGGAAAAATAGCGGCAGAGCTGGGAATAAATATAGAAGTGCCTATTTTTGCAGATGTAAATGAGGATAAGTTATATTCACTTGCAAAGCAAAAGGGAATTAACGTTGATAAAAAAGTTGTTCTTTTTGATGGAAGGACTGGGAAAAAATTTCCAAGGAAAGTTGTTGTAGGCCCGAGGTATATATTGAAACTTAAACATCTAGCTGACGAGAAAGTTCATGCAAGATCAACTGGGCCGTACACAATGGTTACACAACAACCGCTTGGCGGTAAGGCTCAATTTGGCGGACAAAGATTTGGAGAAATGGAAGTGTGGGCACTTGAAGCACATACTACTCCTAGTATTCTTCAGGAAATGCTTACTATAAAATCAGATGATGTTGTAGGAAGAGCTGAAGCTTATAAGGCCATTATACAGGGATTGCCTGTAGAAGCACCTAATGTTCCAGAATCATTTAAAGTATTAGTATCAGAGTTAAGATCACTTGGGTTGAATCTTGAAAAATTAGGGAAAGTTGAAGAAAAAGAAGAGAAACAACTTAAAAAAGTGGACAAAGAAGATAAATAATTGCAATTTAAATTTAGAAGAGTAAAGATAAAATTAAAGCTATTAAAAAATACTTATAAAAGTATGTCATATGAAAGAAGATTTTAAAAGTTTAAAAATATCATTAGCATCACCTCAACAGATACTTGCATGGTCTCATGGAGAGGTTAAGAAGGCAGAAACGGTAAATTATAGGACACAAAGGGCGGAAGTAGATGGTTTGATGTGTGAGAAAATTTTTGGACCGACTAACAGTTATCAATGTTATTGCGGGAAATATAAGAAAATTCGTTATAAAGGAATAATTTGTGATAAGTGTGGTGTAGAAGTAACTCACAATAGGGTTAGAAGAGAAAGAATGGGACATATCGCTCTTTCATCGCCTGTCGTGCATACTTGGTTTATTTATGGTATTCCTAACAAATTATCTTTGATACTAGGTATTCCAAAGAAAAAACTTGAAGCTGTAGTATATTTCGCAAGATATGTGATTACAGATATAGATGTAGAAAAAAAGAAAATTGCAATTAAAAATATTAAAAAAAGGATGATTTCTGTATTGGAAAAAGTTGATAAGAAATTACAAAAGGAAATAGATGAAAAAGAAGCGGAATTTGAAAAAGAGGAAAAAATATTATCAAAAAAAGGTGGTCTTGAATTTGAAGCGGCAATTAGAAGGAAAGAAAAAGAGATAGCTAAGATAAAGGAGCTATATATGCGTAAAAAGCTGAAATATAAGGATAAATATGAAGGATTAATATCACTTGCTAAAAGTATTGATGTTGGTGAAGTTATATCTGAAGAACAAAACATGGATCTTTCAGAGTATGGAGCCGATTTTTATAAAGTACAAATGGGTGCGGAGGGGATTCGGACATTATTATCTTTAATAAACTTGCAGGATGAAGAAAAACGTTACAAGAAAGAGCTAAGTGAGGTTAGATCAAGGATAAAAAGAAGAAAAATTATTTCTATATTGAAGATTATCAAAGGTCTTTTGAAAAACGGAATAGATCCTAAATGGATTGTTATGGAGAATATACCGGTAATTCCTTCAGCCCTTCGTCCGATTATTCAGCTTCCAGGTGGAAGGTTTGCTACATCTGATTTAAATGACCTATACAGACGTGTAATAAATAGAAATAATAGACTTAAAAGGCTTATCGACCTTGGTGCTCCGGAGATAATACTTAGAAATGAAAAAAGAATGCTTCAAGAAGCGGTTGACGCATTAATCGATAACAGCCATAGACAGGGAAGGCCAGTTCTAAATTCAAGAGGCCAGCCATATAAATCTCTTTCTGATACATTGAGAGGTAAACAAGGTAGATTTAGACAAAATCTTCTTGGAAAAAGAGTTGATTATTCCGGACGTGCTGTTATTGTAGCGGGTCCAGAGCTAAAGCTTTATGAATGTGGTTTGCCGAAAATAATAGCTCTCGAACTTTTTAAACCATTTGTTATGAGGGAGGTGATTGCTAGAGGTCTTTCGCTAAATATTAAAAGTGCAAAAAATTATGTTGAGGAACAATCTGACGAGGTTTGGGATATATTGGAAGAAGTCATAAAAGAAAGACCAGTTTTATTAAATAGGGCACCGACACTTCATAAGCAAGGAATTCAAGCATTTTTCCCAGTACTTGTTGAAGGTAATGCAATACGAATACATCCAATGGTTTGTAAGGGTTTTGGGGCGGATTTTGATGGTGATCAAATGGCTGTACATGTGCCAATATCAAAAGATGCTGTTAAAGAAGCATTGAAACATATGATGCCTGATTCAAATATGCTTCTTATGGCAAATGGAAATCCAGTAATAAATGTAAATAAAGACATGGTTCTTGGATTATATCTTTTAACTCAAATGGATGAAAGCAAATCTAAAAATGAGGATATTAAAATTTTCGGAAGTAGAGAAGAGGCGATTGGAGCTTATGATCTTGACTTAGTTAGCCTTAATGAAAAAATTAATTTGCTTTTAGATAACAAAGTTCTAACTACAAGTGTCGGAAGAATTATCTTCAATGAAGCATTTCCAGAAGATTTTGGATTTATTAATAAGCAGGTAGATCAACCGGAAGTTGTTAAAATTATTTCAAGTTGTTTAAAGAAATATGGAAAAGAGGTGACAATAAAGATCCTAGATTATTTTAAGGATATAGGATTTAAGTTTGCTACTTTATCAGGATTTTCAGTTTCTATGGATGATTTTGTTATCCCAGAGGAGAGAAAAGAGTATTTGGAAAAAGCTGAAGAGCAAATAAATAAGCTGAATGAGAGTTATAATAATGGACTTATCACAGATGAAGAAAGAAAATCTTTGTCTGAAGAGGTTTGGATGAAAGTAACGGAGGACTTATCTGATTTAACTTGGAAGGTATATGAACAAAATAGCGAGGTTATACATCTTGAGAGGTCTGGTGCTTATCCTGTAAAAAATCCAATAAGGCAAATATCTGCGATAAGGGGATTAATTCTTGATCCTATGGGAAATATTGTTGAGCTTCCTTTAAGATCTAATTATTCACTTGGCCTTTCTTCTCTTGAGTATTTTGTTGCTGCAAGAGGAACGAGAAAGGGTTTAACTGATATTGCACTTAAGACTGCAATGAGTGGGTATTTAACAAGGAAAATGATAGATGTTGCTCATGACATGATAACTAGAATTGATGATTGTGGAACAAAAGATGGAATCTTTTTAAGAGCCTCAGATAATAGAAGGTTAGGTTTTGTAGAGAGAATAACGGGGAGGTGGACAGTTGCGGATATTATAGATCCAAAAACCGGTGAAGTTCTATTAAAAGCTGATTCTGAGATAACTGAGGATATAGCGAATCTTATTGTTGAGAAAGGGATAGAGGAAGTTAATGTCAGATCACCTCTTACTTGTGAGGCAGAAGAAGGTTTATGCTGTAAATGCTATGGTTACAATCTAGGGACAAAAAAACTTGTTAAAAAGGGTATAGCAGTCGGTGTTATAGCTGGACAAGCAATGGGTGAAGCTGCAACTCAGCTTACATTGGATTCTAAACATATGGCGGGTAGAGCTGGAACTGATATTACGCAGGGACTTCCAAGGGTAGAGGAATTATTTGAAGCAAGAGCTCCAAAAGGTGCTGCTATCCTTTCAGATATAAGTGGTAAAGTTAAGATTGTAAAAGATGAGAAAAGCGGATTATCTAATGTAATAGTCACATCGAAGAATAAGGAAGTTAAAGAATATACAATAAATAGTGGAGATAAGCCACTTAAAAAAACTTCTGGAAAAGTCAAAAAAGGTGATTTTATTATAAAACGTAAATCAGGAAGGGTAGAGAAAGCTATATCGGATGGATATATAACTGTAACTAAAGAAAAGATTAAATTTGAAGGAATGAGATTTATAGAAAAGGAATATCAGGTAAGTTATGATGATATAATTGTAAGAGATGGTGATGAAGTTAAGAAAGGTGATATGTTAACTGTTGGTTCTGCTGATCCTGCTAAAGTTATGGCACTTAGGGGACTTAAAGCAGCACAACAATATATTATTGATAATGTTCAAAATACTTATGGGCTTCAGGGGATTTCAATAGACGATAAACATGTAGAAACTGTTGTTAGGAAAATGGCATCACTTGTTCTTATAGAAGATCCTGGTGACAGCGATTATCTTCCCGGCGAGTACAGAAATTATTATAAAGTGATTAGGAAAAATAGGGAACTAGCTGAGTTGGGCAAAAAACAAATTAAGTACAAAAGAAAGCTTCTTGGAATCACAGCTACTTCTATAAATACTGAAAGTTTTCTTTCTGCTGCAAGTTTTCAGGAAGTAGTTAGAGTTCTTTCTGAAGCAGCTCTGGTTGGGAAGGTAGATGAGTTACGTGGCTTAAAAGAGAATGTTATTATTGGAAGACCTGTACCGCTTGGTAGATTTCTTAGATGATTTTATTTTGAAAATATGATATAAATTAGGCCTAATTATTAAAGTCAATTTATGGCAAGAATATCTCAACTTGTAAAAAAGGGAAGAAAACCTAAAAGAGGAAAAGTTCGATTTAAAGGTATGGAATTTTCTGAAACAGCTAAATATAAAGCTCTTCAGATGAATTATAATGCCTTAAAAAATAAGTTTATTAAAAGCACAAATCCGCTTAAACGCGGTGTGTGTTTGAAGGTTTATACGCAAACGCCAAAAAAACCGAACTCTGCTCTTAGAAAGGTTGCGAAAATAAGGCTTTCAAATAAACAAGAAATAATAGCCCATATACCTGGAGAAGGACATAATCTTCAGGTACACTCAGTTGTTCTAGTAAGGGCTGGCAGAGTAAAAGATTTGCCAGGTGTAAAATATAAAGTTGTACGTGGTGTTTACGATACTTTACAAGTAGAAAATAGGAAACAAGGCCGTTCTAGATATGGTGCAAAGAAGCCAAAATGATTATTTTAAAATATAATTTAGTTACATATTTTTAGATATTATGAGAGGTAAGCAAGCCAAAAAAAGGGAAATAGAACCTGATGCAGTTTATTCAAGTAAATTAGTTGCCAAACTTATCAATATGATAATGAAGGATGGTAAGAAAATAAAGGCGGAAAAAATAGTATATACATGCATGAATGAATTACAAGAAGAATTGAAGTCAGATCCTTTAGAAGCGATAAAAATTGCTTTAGAAAATGTAAAGCCTAAACTTGAGCTTAGACCACGAAGAGTTGGAGGTGTAAATTACCAAGTTCCAACACCTGTTCCGGATGATAGACAGCTAACTCTTGCTATAAAATGGATAATAGAAGGTGCAAGGGCAAGAAGAGTTAAACAAGTGTTTTATAAAGCTTTGAAGGATGAATTTATTGATGCATATAAGGGAGCGGGATATGCATTTAAAAAGAAAGAAGATACTCACAAAATGGCAGAAGCCAACAAGGCATTTGCTCATTTCCAATGGTAATTATGCTGAAGTATTGATAAACTAGCTAAGTTTTTTTAAGGCTATTTTTATTGTACAAATCCCACTTTGATAAAACTGCTTGCAATTCATTTTGGAGAGTTGGGAATTTCTTTTGTAAGATCCCCGCTTTACAAATGGCTATAATTTGGACCGTATTTTTTAATTTTGTAGCTTCCAAACGTAATAGTTCTCTCATTCTTCTTTTTAATTTATTTCTTTTTGTAGCTTTTTTATGAGCCTTTAATCCGGCAACGACTCCAAATTGAGGGGATTTAATATTTTTATTGTGAAAGAAAAACAAAGTAAAACTTTCTCCGTAAATAGCCTTTCCAAATTTCAATACATTTTTGAAATCAATTTTTGAAATCCGATTTTTCTTAGATAACATAATAAATTTTTTTCACACTGAATTGTGTTTATAAGGTACTTTCTATCAAATCAAATTTTATGTTCTTGTGTAAGCAAAATACTTTTTAGTATCAATAAAAGATTTATTTTTGGAAAGGAATTAAGTTAGCGATTTCTATTTTTAGGTTTTTTACCGATTAATCTAAATTCGTCAGACACAGTAACCTTTCTTCTCCCTTTTGTTATTCTTCTTTTGATGATTCTCCTGCCCGCTTTTGTCTTTTTACGTGCTCTATACCCAAGTTTTTTTAACCTTCTTAATTTCTTTGGTTGGTACGTTCTTTTTGGCATAAACAACAAATTAAAAATTGCAACTGGCAAATTATAACATTTGATAGTAAACAAGTAAAACTTTTGGTTTTTAGCAATAAACACAGATTCTTTTTCTACTTATTTATTAAAACTTAAAGATTTTAAAGATAAGCTTATTTTTTATTTTTTAAAAGTTAATATCAATTTTGATAAAATTTGAAAAAGTGAGTATAGCCTTGAATTCCTAGCGATGCTAAATTATGGTAAATTTTATGGTGATTGCATAACTTGTTCTTTGTTTTTTTCAAGTCTAATAGTTAATAACTTATTTTCATAAATTTGAGTTTTTTGAATTTTTACATTAAATCAGAAAATTTCAAAAATATTGGAGAAAGAGTTTTATCTTCAGGATACTATAAAAGTTGCAAGGAATTTGCTTGGAAAGGTATTTGTTAGTGAAATTTTCGGTATGCGTCTTTCCGGGATAATTGTTGAAACGGAAGCTTATAAAGGTTTTTTTGATTCGGCATCACATGGATCAAAGGGAAAGACTAAAAAATGTGAAGTTATGTACAATGAAGGAGGTTGTATTTTTGTGTATTTGACTTACGGAATTCATTATATGTTAAATTTTGTTACTGAGGATAAAAATTATCCAGCTGCGGTTCTAATAAGAGCAATGAAACCGCTGGAAGGTATTGAAAAAATGATAGAGAGAAGGGGGACTAAAAATGTTTATAAGCTTTTAAGCGGTCCTGGAAAGTTAACTCAAGCTTTTGGTATTACGAATAAATTAAATGGGGTAATACTTTCAAAAAAAAGTGGTGTGTGGGTTCAAGAACCAGATAGTAAAGTAAAACAAAATTTAGGTAAATTTAAAGTTGCAAGATCACCTAGAATAGGGATAAATTACGCTGACGAAATATCTCAAAATTATCTTTCTAATAAAACTCATTAAATCCTAACAATATGAGCTTATTTTTATAATAAGTCGTTTGATTTGAGTGGGAGATTCAAGTGGCTAAAGAGAGAATTTTAGTTGTTGATGATGAAGAAGATATATTGAAACTATTGGAATATAACTTAAGTAAAGAAGGTTATCAAGTTAATTGCGTCACTTCAGGAGAAAACGCTCTGATTGAAGCAAAAACAACAAACCCAGATCTAATCATTCTTGATCTTATGCTTCCTGGTGTTGATGGGCTTGAGGTATGTAAGAGACTAAGATATGATTCTTCAACTCAGAATATCCCGATTGTAATGCTTACAGCAAAAGGTGAAGAAGCTGATATAGTAACTGGACTCGAACTTGGAGCAGATGATTACGTAACAAAACCGTTTAGCCCAAGAGTGCTGCTTGCACGAGTAAAAGCAGCAATCAGAAGAAGTAAAACTGAAGAGCCTGGAGAATCCGAAATTGTAACAATTAAGGAAATTACCATTGACCCTGGCCGTTTTATGGTAACGGTAAATGGAAAAGAAATAGACCTAACATTAACTGAGTTTAGAATACTGCATACAATATCCCGCCGACCTGGTTGGGTAT
>FWPV01015889.1_pt1 | contig 10727 bp, 10 predicted proteins | sample 2228371 | NCBI WGS metagenome assembly FWPV01 (sample SAMEA103939776, study PRJEB20133) | metagenome
CTTGTGGCCCTGTCTTCGCCTAGCGCGGCGCTCGCCGCCGCGCGCAAGCCTAAGGCGCCGCCGCCGCCGTCCGTGGTGGCGGTGCTGGGCGACTCGATCACCGCGGGCCTGGGGCTCTCGCCGGACCGGGCGCTGCCCGCGCGCCTGCAGTCGGCGCTGGAGCGGATGGGCGCGGCGGCGCGGGTTCAGGGTCTGGGCGTGGTGGGCGCCACGACCGCCGGCGGCCTGGCGCGGGTGAATCATGTGCCCACCGAAACCAGCGTCTGCGTCGTGGCGCTGGGCGGCAACGATCTGCTGCAGGGCGTCGACCCGGGGCGGGTCAAGGCGAACCTGCGGGCGATCATCCAGCATCTGAAGTCGCGGGGCGTTCGGGTCGTGCTGGCGGGCGTCCGCGCCCCGGCGCTGCTCGGCGCGGCCTACGCCCGGCGGTTCAACGCCATCTATCCGGATCTGGCCCGCGAGCAGGGGGTGTTCTACGCCCCGGACTTCTTCACCGGCGTCATCGGGGTGTCGCGCTACATGCAGCGTGACGGCATTCACCCGAACGCGGACGGCGCGCAGGTCATCGCCGAGCGCCTGGCCCCGGTCGTGGTCCAGGCGCTGCGGGGGTGATGGAAAGTCTCCGATCTCCCCGGCGAATGCCGGGGTCTAGCTTCATTCGGTGAGTTGGATGTGCAAACGCCCTCCGCCGATAGCCAGCGAAGGGCGTTGGTGGGTTCGATCTGGGCCCCGGCATTCGCCGGGGAAGCCGGATTTAGACTACTCCACGATCGGCTTCTTAACCGCCACGTGGTGCTGGCCGCCGAACACGCGGGCCATCAGCCGTTCCGCGCGGACCTTCAGCCCGTCCATCAGCACGAACACCACCGGGATGTAGAGCAGCGACAGCAGGGTCGAGGTGATCAGGCCGCCGATGACGGCGATGGCCATCGGGGCGCGGAACTCGACCTCGGCGCCCAGGCCGATGGCGGTGGGCAGCATGCCCGCGCCCATGGCCACGGTGGTCATCAGGATCGGACGGGCGCGTTTGTGGGCGGCGTCGATGATGGCCGTGCGCTTGTCCATGCCCTGTTCCTTCATGGCCATGATCGCGTACTCGACCAAGAGGATCGAGTTCTTGGCCGCGATGCCCATCAGCATCAGGATCCCGATCAGGGTCGAGATCGAGAAGCTGGAGCGGGCCAGCACCAGCAGGCCGAAGGCGCCGCCGATGGCCAGCGGCAGGGCCACCATGATCGTCACCGGGTGAGCGAAGCTGCGGAACAGCAGCACCAGCACGACGTACATCAGGAGGATGCCGGTGATCAGCGCGCCCAGGAAGCCGGTGACCATCTCCTGGATGAACTCGGCGTCGCCGGCGGCCACTTCCTTGACGCCGGGCGGCAGGGTCTTGACCGACGGCAGATCATGGACCCGCTTGGCGGCCTCGCCGACCACGATGCCGTCGAGTTCGGCGGTGATGGTGGCGACGCGGGCGCGGTCCTGGCGGTTGATCTGCGAGGGACCCGCGCCGAAGCGCACGTCGGCCACGGCGTTCAGCGGCACGGGGCCGTTGGGCGAGGGCACCTTCAGAGTCTGCAGCACGGCGATGTCGGCGCGTGCGCTCTCGTCCAGGCGCAGGCGGATCGGCACCTGGCGGTCGCCCAGATTGTACTTGGGCAGGTTCTGGTCGACGTCGCCGATGGTGGCCACGCGCACCGCCTGGGAGATGGCGCCGGCCGTGACGCCGGCGCGGGCGGCCTGGTCGGGCCTCGGCGTCACCACGATCTCAGGGCGCGCGATGGCGGCGGTGTTGACCACGTGCGCCAGGCCCGGGACCGAGCGCATCTCGGCCTCGACCTTACGCGCGGCGGCCTCCAGGGCCGGGCCGTTGTCGCTGACGAGGCTCAAGGTGTAGCTGCCGCCGTCCGACGGGCCACCGCCGTTGTTGCTGCCGGCCCCGATGCGCGCGCCGGGGATGGCGGCGAACTGGTCGACCATCTGGCGGCTGAACACCTTCTGGCTGATCCGCTCGCCCTTGTCGGTCAGGTCGGCGGTGACGCTGGCCTTGTTGACCGCGTTGTTCTCGCCGACGGCGGCGTAGATGCTGACGACCTCCTTGCGGGCGCGCAGCTCGCGGGTGACGCGCTGAACGATAGCGTCAGTCTCGTCCAGCGTCGCGCCGGGCGGCAGCTCGATCGAGAACTCGGCGCGGCCACGGTCGACCTGCGGCTGGAACTCGAACGGCAGCAAGGTGGCCAGGAAGATCGACACGCCGAACATCGGCACGCCCATCCACAGGACCTTCCAGCGATTGCGCAGGCTCCAGTCCAGGCTCTTGAGATAGGGGCCCATCCACGACGGGTCCTTGTCCTCGTGCTTGGCGTCGGCCTTGAGCATGTAGGCGCCCATCAGCGGCGTCAGCAGGCGGGCCACGACCAGCGAGAACAGCACCGAGATACAGGCCGCCAGGGCGAAGGCCTGGAAGAACTTGCCGATGATCCCCGGCATGAAGCCCACGGGCGCGAATACCGCCACGATGGTGAAGGTGGTGGCCACCACGGCCAGGCCGATCTCGTCGGCCGCCTCCATCGCCGCCGCATAGGGGCTTTTGCCGCCGCGCATGTGGCGCACGATGTTCTCGATCTCGACGATGGCGTCGTCGACGAGAATGCCCACGGTCAGCGACAGGGCCAGCAGGGTGATGCCGTTCAGCGACTGGCCCATCGGGGCCAGGATCGCGAACGTCGGGAACAGCGACATCGGTATAGCCACCGCCGCCACCAGGGTGGCGCGCCAGTCGCGCAGGAACAGCAGCACCACCAGCACGGCCAGGATCGCGCCGACGATCAGGGCTTCCATCGAGGCGAGATAGCTCTCCTCAATGTACTTCACGTTCGAGGTGATTTCCTTGATCTCGAGCTCGGGGCGCTCGGCGTCCAGCTTGTCGATCGCCTTACGGATCTTCTGCGCCGTCTGCACCTCGGAGGCGCCGCGGCCGCGGACCATGTTGAAGGTCACGACCTCCTGGCCGTCGAAGCGGGCGCGCGAGCGCGGTTCGGCCCAGTGGTCGGTGACCGTGCCCAGATCCGCCAGACGCACCGTGCCGCCGGACGACAGGGGCACGCGGGTCTCGCGCAGTTGCTCGATCGAGCCGGCCGCGCCCAGGGTGCGGATGGCGCGCTCGGAGCCCGAGACCGTCACCCGGCCGCCGGGCAGGTCGGCGTTGGACGAGACGAGCGCCTGGCTGACGGCGGCGGCGGTGACGCCGCGCGCGGCCAGGCGGTCAGGATCCAGCGCGACCTCGATCTCGCGATCGACGCCCCCCTGGCGATTGACCTGCCGCACGCCCTTGATGGCCAATAGGGTGCGGCTGACCTCGTTGTCGACGAACCAGCTGCGCTGCTCGGGCGTCATGGTGGGGGCTTTGACCACGTAGGTGATCAGCCCGCCGCCGGTGACGTCGATGCGGTTGACGATCGGCTCCTGCATGTCCTGGGGCAGGGCGCCCCGCAGGTTGGACATGGCGTTGCGGACGTCGTTGGTGACCTGCTCGTGGTCCACGCCCAACTCGAACTCGATGAAGGTGGTCGAGGCGCCGTCAACGATCGTGGAGTTGACGTGACGCACCTGGCCCAGGCCCGAGATCGAGTCTTCGATCAGGCGGGTGACCTGGGTCTCCAGTTCGCTGGGCGCCGCGCCGGGACGCACGGCCGTGACGACGACGAACGGGAAGTCGACGTCGGGCTGGTTGTTGATCCGCATGCTGCGGAAGCCCGCCAGACCCGCGATGGTCAGCAGCAGGAACAGCAGGATGACGGGGATCGGGTTCTTGATCGACCAGGAGGAGATGTTGCGCATCGGGCGCGTCCTCAGCGAGCGGTCGTGGCGGGCGGAAGCGTCTTCTCGCCGCTGACGCGGACCAAATCGCCTTCGCCCAGGAAGCCCGCGCCTTCGACCACCACGCGGTCACCGGCGGTCAGGCCGCTGGCGGCGATGCGGTCGCCGGTCGTGGCCAGGATGGTGATGCGGCGGAAGTGGACCTTCCTGGCCGCGTCGACCACGAACACGCCGGGACGGTTCTCGCGGTAGAGCACCGACGCGCTGGGCACGACCAGCGCGGGCTGGTCGCCGGCGTCGATCGTGGCGCGGGCGAACATCCCCGGGCGGAAGCCGCCCATGGCGCTCAGCGAGATGCGCGCCGTGCCCAGGCGGCTGGTGGGATTGACCTCGGAGGTGACCAGACGAACCTTGCCGGTCATCTCGCCGACCTTGTCGGAGTAGACGCGCGCGGGCATGCCGGCCTTGATGGCGCCAAGGTCGGTTTCAGGGATCTCGGCGTCCAGTTCAAGGCGGCTTTCGCGGACGATGCGGAACAGTTCCGAGCCGGCGCTGACGATCTGGCCCTTGGTCACGCTGCGGCGGCTGATCAGGCCGCTGACCGGAGCCCGGATCGCGGTCTGGGCCACGCGCGCTGCGATCTCGCCCCGACCCGCTTCAGCGGCGGCGAGGTTGGCGGCGGCGGTCGCCTGGCGGGTGGTGGCGGTGTCGAGACCCGCTTGCGACAGATAGCCCTTGGCCTGCAGTTCGCGCGCGCGGTTCAGGGCGGCGTTGGCCTCGGCGAGGGTGGCCTTGGCGCTGGCGACGGCGGCCTCCTGCTGGCGCAGTTGGGCGCTGATCAGCGCATCGTTCAGCTTGACCAGGACCTGGCCCGCCTGGACGACCTGGCCCTCCTCGGCGTTGACCGAGAGGGCGGTGAGGCCGCCGGTCTCGGCGCCGACCGGCACCTCCTCCCAGGGCGAGATGGTGCCCGTAGCGTTGATCTCGCGGGCGATCGGCTGGCTGGCGACGACGATGACGCTGACCGTGGCGGAAGCCGACGGTGCGGCCTTGGTCGCCTTGGCCTTCTTGTCCCCGCATCCGGCCAGAGCGATCGCGCTCACGCCCAAGACCAGGACCAGCGCGCTCAAACGCGGGCGACGCCCGTTGATCTCGTGCAACACGACTTGATTCCCCAGCCCAAGTTGGAAGTCCGAGGGCCTTCTAGCCGACAATGCCCGTGGCGCTCAGTTAATTTGCCGTAAGACGATAAAGCGCGGCTACAGGCTGGGCAAAGCGTCCTGCTGAGCGGCCTGGGCGCGCAGAAACGCCGGGCGTTCGCGCATCCGAGACCAGTAGGCGGCGACGGCGGGCGGGAAGTCGCCGTCGAGCTTCAGCGACTGCGCCAGCAGCAGCGCGTAGGCCACCGAGATGTCGGCGCCGGTGAAGCGGTCTGCGGCCACGAAGGGGGAGCGTTCGAGGATCGCCTCAAGCCCCCGCAGCCGCGCCAGGAACCAGCGGGCGTAGTCGGACGCAACCTGCGGCTGGCGGCGCTCTTCTGGCTCAAGCCGTGTGTATCGCAGCACCAGGGTCTGGGGGAACGTCAGGGTCGCTTCGCCAAACAGCAGGCCGTTCAGATAGGCGCCGTAGCCTGGCTCCTCGGGCCTCACCGAGAGATGGCCGCCGCCATGGCGCATCGACAAGTACTCGATCATCGCCGAGGACTCGGTCATCCGCGTGTCGCCGTCGACCAGCAGCGGGAAGCGCTTCAGCGGCCAGAGCGCCGCAAACTCCTCGCCGTTGCGCGGGTTGTCGCTGCTGAGCAGGCGGATCGTGCCCAGCGGGTTCTCGTCCAGATACTCCCGCGCCAGGAAGCGCGGCGGGAAGGGCAAGAGCTTCAGCTCATAGGGCAGCTCCAGCTCCTCCAGCGCCCACAGGGGCCGGAAGGAGCGGGCGTCACGGCAGTGCCAGAGGGTGATCATGGGGGCTTCTCCAGCTCCAAAATCCCGACCTTCCCGGCGAATGCCGGGATCCAGATTCATTCGAAGCGGCTAGGGTGCTCGCGACAAGCGATCCTGCCCTACCCGCTATGCTCTGGACGCGATCTGGACCCCGGCATTCGCCGGGGAGGTCGGATGGATTTGAGGCTTCAAAGCCGCTCGACGATCGTCACGTTCGCCAGGCCGCCGCCTTCGCACATGGTCTGCAGGCCATAGCGCGCGCCGCGGTCCTTCAGGGCGTGGACCAGGGTGGTCATCAGCTTGGCGCCCGAGCCGCCCAGCGGGTGGCCGAGGGCGATAGCGCCGCCGTTGACGTTCAGCTTGTCCGGATCGCCGCCGGTCACCTGCATCCAAGCGGTCGGCACCGAGGCGAAGGCCTCGTTGACCTCATAGAGGTCGATCTCGTCGATCTTCATGCCGGCCCGCTCGAGGGCTTTCTGGGTGGCGGGGATCGGGGCTTCCAGCATGATCACCGGGTCATGACCGATGACGGTCATATGGTGGATGCGGGCCAGGGGCTGGACGCCCAAAGCCTTGAGCCCGCGCTCGTTGACGATCATCACGCCCGCCGCGCCGTCGCAGATCTGGCTGGAGGTGGCGGCGGTCAGGCGGCCGTCTTCGCTGAGCAGCTTCACGCCGCCGATCGACTCCATCGTGGCGTCCCAGCGGATGCCCTCGTCGGCGTCGTGGGTCTCGACCGACCCGTCGGGCAGGGTCACCTGGATCGGCACGATCTCGGCGGCGAACTTGCCGCCCTTGGTCGCGGCCATGGCGCGCTGGTGGCTGGCGAGGGCGAAGGCGTCCAGTTGCTCGCGCGACAGGTCGTACTTCTTGGCCAGCATCTCGGCGCCGGCGAACTGGCTGAACTGGATGCCCGGATAGCGCTCTTCCATGCGCGGGCTCTTGTAGGTCCCGAAGCCGTTCTTGTAGGGCAGGGCCGACGACAGGCCCATCGGCACGCGGCTCATGCTCTCGACGCCGGCGGCGATGACGATGTCCATCGCGCCCGACATCACGGTGGCGGCGGCGAAGTGGATCGACTGCTGGGACGAGCCGCACTGACGGTCGACCGAGGTGGCCGGCACGCTTTCCGGCAGCTTGGAGGCCAGCACCGCATTGCGGGCGATGTTGATCGCCTGCTCGCCCACCTGGCCCACGCAGCCCATGATCACGTCCTCGATCAGGGCCGGATCGGCGCCGCTGCGGTCGACCAGGGCGTTCAGCACCTCGCCGGCCAGATCGGCCGGATGCCAGCCGCTGACCCGTCCGCCCTTGCGTCCTCCGGCCGTGCGCGCGGCCGCCACGATATAGGCTTCGCCCATGAGTTCCTCCTCTGCGTTGGCGGGAGAGAAACAGGCGCTCGCGGCTATGTCAGCCGTGACGCGGCGTCAGTCGCCGCGCGGCCGGCGGACGGTCTCCGGCGTATCGCGCCCAGGAACAGCGACAGCATGGTCAGGTAGCTGAACACCCCGCTGGCGATGAAGCCGGCGCGGCTCCAGACCCGGGGATCGGCCAGCATGGCCAGGGCCAGGACGACCGAAAGCCCATGGAACGCGCAGGCCCACATCGGCCACCAGCGGTCCGACTTGAGGGCGATGGTCAGCAGCACCAGGAACAGGGCGATATCGATCGCCATGATCAGCGCCTGAGGGCCGCGAAGCTGGTCGGCGTCATGCAGGACCGCGCTGGCGACCCAGGCGATAATCATCGCCGCAGCGGCCGTGCGCTCGGGCCAGCGTCCCCGCCACAGGGCGACGCCGGTCGACAACAAGAGGGCCAGAAGATTGGCCCATTGGTAGAGCGCGCCGAAGGTCATCGCCGACAGGTTGAACCTCGGGCCTGGAATTGCAACTCCCCTCCGATCGTCTCGGAGGGGAGCTGACCAGTTCAGGCCGCGTCGACCACGGCCAGACGACCGGACGTGGGCGCCTTGGGTTTCTCGCCGCCCGTGCCGAAGGCCACGGCGCCCAGGCCGATGTCATGCTGGGCGATCGACAACTGCTTGTGGGTGGCGACGATGTTCTGACGGGCCAGGGCCAGGGCCTGCATGGTCTCGATGGCGCCCATCAGCGCCTCCTGGCCGACGATCGCCGAGAGATTGGCGGACTGACGGCTGGCGGGCATCAGACCGGCCAGGGCGGCGGTCTGGGTGATGGCTGCGTCGATGGCCTTTTCGGCGGCGAAGAGCGCTTGGGCGACCGTCTCGGCCGCCAGGCGACGTTCCTTGAGCATGCGTGGTCTCCTCACGCCGATCGGTGTCGGCGCGTTGCTAGGGTTCATTGGTGGGATGAAGCCCGGCTCCCGAGGGCGTACGCTTAGAGCCCGTTTATCCGATCTGATCGGGACCAATCAGATCGCAAACAGCTCTAGGGGAACAAACCTTCGAGCGCGTGGAGCCCTGCCAAGATCGAACCAAACGCCAAGGCGGTTACGATCATCACGGTCGCGATGAAGGCTAGTCGCAGGGGAAGACTTAAAACGTTGGGTCTTCCGTCTCCGAGTCCAGCGAGGAGAAGTCCGGCGGAAACGTCTCGTCCATCACCGCGCTGGCGATGCACAGAAGCTCCCGCACCACCAGTTCGCTCGGCTTGAAACGCGCCTGCTTGCGGGTGGCCGCCACCAGGTCGTGAACCATCGCCGCGCCAGCCGCCGTCGCCGACAGGCTGGCCAGTTGACGCTCCAGCTCGCTCCACGTGATGGGCGGCAACAGATCCGCCGAATTCAGACGTGGCCAATCCTGGTGAAAGCTCGCCACTTCCCGCCGCAGATGGGCCGCCCTGCCAATGGCGTCCTTCTGGTGCGGGGTCAGTTCTGGATGCGGGGTCGACGCGTTCACGATGGGCTCCTTCCTCAACGCCCTCAGCAGAGCGTGCGGAAGTCTCCTCGCCTAGCCGGGTCGGATCGGACCCTGACGCGATCGGAGGGGGGGCTGGCCCCTGATGGGGGCGGTCGGACATCCGCCGCGCCGCGTCATAGCGATCGGCCGCGCCCATGCGGCGGCGCGCCTTGTCCAGGTGCCAGTCGACAGTGTGCTTGGACAGCCCCAACTCGCGCGCGATTTCCTTGGAGCTCATGTGGCGGTCGACGAGACGAAGGCACTCGCGCTCACGCTCGGTGAGGCGATTGAGGCCTTCGACCTGATCCGAAAGGATGTGCTCGCCCTTAGCCATCGCGAGAGCCTTATGCGAACGGTCCGGTTCGGCAAGCGCCGGAACATTAAACCTTGGCCATTATCGTTGCGGGAGGTCGCTTCCCGCGAGTTCCGACGACACCTTCCACAGATCGACGCCGCCTTCTGAGGCATAGCGATCGATCTCGGCTAGCTCCTCGGCGGTGAAGATCGGGGCCTTGAGCGCGGCCAGCGAGTCCTCGAGCTGCGCCACCGTTCGCGCGCCGATCAGGGCCGAGGTGACGCGCGGGTCGCGCACCGTCCACGCGATGGCCATCTGCGCCAAGGTCTGGCCCCGGCGCTGGGCGATGGCGCCCAGGGCCTGGATCCGCCCAAGGTTCTCCGCCGTCAGCAATCGCCCATCGAACGAGCCGGCCTTTGCTACGCGGGAGTCGTCCGGCACGCCGTTCAGGTACTTGTTGGTCAGCAGCCCCTGGGCCAGCGGCGAGAAGGCGATGCAGCCGACGCCAAGGTCGGAGAGAGTGTCGAGCAGTTCGTCCTCGATCCAGCGATTGACCATCGAATAGGACGGCTGATGGATCAGCAGCGGCACGCCCTCGGCCTTCAGGATGGCGTGGGCCTGGCGGGTCAGCTCGGGCGAGTACGAGGAGATCCCGACGTACAGCGCCTTGCCTTGGCGATGCAGGTGGGCCAGCGCCCCCATGGTCTCCTCCAGCGGCGTCGTGGGATCGACCCGGTGCGAGTAGAAGATGTCGACATAGTCCAGCCCCATCCGCTTGAGGCTCTGGTCGCAGCTGGCGATCAGATACTTCCGCGAGCCGCCGATCCCGCCGTACGGGCCCGGCCACATGTCCCAGCCGGCCTTGGTGGAGATGACCAGCTCGTCGCGATGGGCCTTGAAGTCTGTGGCCAGGACCTTGCCGAAGTTCTCCTCCGCCGAGCCGTAGGGCGGCCCGTAGTTGTTGGCGAGGTCGAAGTGGGTGACGCCCAGGTCGAAGGCCCGGCGCAGGATGGCGCGGCCGGTCTCGAAGACGTCGGCGCCGCCGAAATTCTGCCAAAGTCCCAGCGAGATCGCCGGCAGGTCCAGGCCGCTGCGCCCCGTTCGGCGATAGGGCATGGCGGCGTAGCGATCAGCGCTGGGGACGTAAGGCACTTGCACGAGGGAGCGCTCCGAAACGAAGAAGGGTGCGACAGCGTTGTCATGCTCGCGCGTCGTTTGACGGCGCGCAAGCCCGTTCAGGCGTCCCGGCGCGCCCGCTCGCTCTCGGTGGCCGGCGAGGCGGCGCGGATCAGGTCCAGCACATCGACGATGATCTCGCGCATGACCGCGGCGGCGCGATCGGCGTCGCGGGCGATGATCGCGTTGGCCACGGCCTCATGCGACGGGATCGAGGCGGTGCGACCCTTGATGCGGTTGGTGAAGCGGATCGAGATCCGCAGGGCGGTGTTCACCAGCTCGTGCAGCTCGCGATAGAACGGGTTCTTGGTCGCGTTCAGGATCGCGATGTGGAACGCGATGTCGGCCGACAGCGGGTCGTCCTCGCCCTCGGCGGCGGCCTGCATCCGGCGCAGGCTGAGTGCGCCCGTACACAGTGCCTGCGTTTGGAAATAGGGCGAGCGAATCGCCGCAAAATCAGGCGGGCCGTTGCCGAACGCGTGGCTGGCCGGCAGGCATGGGTGTTGATTGGAGGGCCACCCTGCCAGGCGTATTCCGTAATCGGGCGCTCACGCATGATCGGCGCCGACAGGCGACGGAACACGAACAAGTACGATCTACGGTGGGCAAGCCGCCCACTCTG
>FWPV01015892.1_pt1 | contig 10721 bp, 10 predicted proteins | sample 2228371 | NCBI WGS metagenome assembly FWPV01 (sample SAMEA103939776, study PRJEB20133) | metagenome
TCTGCTCGTAGCGCAAAGGACGATAGATCATTGGCTTCCTCTCGATGAAAACGGCCGGACGGTCCTTGGCCGGCCCGAATACCATCGCCCCTCCTGGTGTCCTATTGTACCAACATTCCGCCCGGACCCGGAGAAAACTCGGGGGCGGGGTAACTTGCGGACATGGCCGACAAGCGCCTGGTGATCCTCGACGGCTACAGCCTCCTGTTCCGCGCGTTCTACGCCACCAGCGCGCTGAGCACGGCCGCCGGCAAGCCGACGAACGCGCTCTTCGGGTTCCTCAACATGCTCGCGCAGATTCTGGAGCGGCAACGGCCGGACTGCATCCTGGTGGCCTTCGACGCGCCGGGCAAGACGTTCCGGCACGCCGACTACGCGGAGTACAAGGCCACCCGCCGCGAGACGCCGGAGGCGCTGCAGGCCCAGCTGCCCGAGGCCCGCCGCATCGTCCAAGCGCTCGGCATCCCCACGCTCGAGCTGACCGGCTACGAGGCGGACGACGTGATCGGCACCGTCACCCGGATCGCCCGCGAGCACGGCTACCGCACCACGGTCGTCACCGGCGACGGCGACGCGCTGCAGCTCGTCGACGACTGGGTCACCGTCGTCACGCCGTCCAAGGGCGTCAGCGAGATACGCACCTACACCCCGGAGGCGGTCCGCGAGCGCTACGGATTCGGTCCGGAGCTGATCGTGGACTTCAAGGCGATCGCAGGCGACTCCAGCGACAACATCCCCGGCGTTCCGGGCATCGGTGAGAAGGGCGCCACCGAGCTGGTCCAGAACTTCGGTGGGGCCGAGGAGATCCTGGAGCGGTTCGCCGAGCTGCCCCCCAAGTACCAGAAGAAGATCGAGCCTGCGAAGGAGCAGATGCTGCTCTCGAAGCGATTGGCGACGATCGACCGGAACGTCCCGCTGGAGATCGACTTCCGGCCGTACCGCCTGGACCCCCATCGGCTGCAGGAGGCCCTGCGCGTGATGGAGGAGTACGAGTTCCGCACGCTGGTCAAGCGCCTGCCGGCGGTTCTGGCGCCCTACGTGGACGGGGCAGCGCCGGAGGGTGCGGTCGTCGAGGAGGTCCAGGAGTCGCTGGCCGTGGAGCGGGCCGAGGTGCGCGACGAGGCCGGGCTGCGGGCGCTGGTGGGCGACGGCCCCTTCGCGGCGCTGTGGCTGGAGGAGGGCGAGCGGCAGTCGATGTTCGACCCGAGCCGCCTCCGTTCGTTCGTCGCGGCCGGGGGCCGGGTCGCCGAGGTGCCCGCCGACTGGACGGACCGGCTGGTCGCCGAACGACCCGCCCTGGCGCGCACGCACGACGCCAAGCCGTTCTTCCGACGCACCGGCTGCCGCGCGCCCGTGCGGTTCGACGCCCTGCTGGCCGGGTACGTGCTGAACTCCGACCGCAGCGCCTACCGCCTGGAGGACCTGGCCGAGGGCTACCTGGAGGCGCGCTTCGAGCGCGAGCCGCTGGCTCTGGCCGCCGCCCTCGACCTTCTGGAGGAGCCGATGGTCCGCCGCCTGCAGGCCGAGGAGCAGGAGGCCGTCTGGCGGGAGCTGGAGCAGCCCCTGACGCCGATCCTGGCCGACATGGAGGAGGCGGGCATCCGCCTCGATACGGCCATGCTTCGCGAGTTCAGCAAGTCGCTGAGCGTGCAGATCCAGCAGGTTGAGGAGCGCATCCACCAGGCCGCGGGCCAGAAGTTCAACGTCGGATCGCCCAAGCAGCTGGGCGAGGTGCTCTTCGAGAAGCTCGGCCTGCCCGGCAAGCGCACCAAGACCGGCTGGGCCACCGGAGTCGAGGTTCTGCAGGATCTGGCCGGCCAGCACGAGATCGTGGCCGACGTGCTCGCTTGGCGCGAGCTGACCAAGCTCCGCTCGACCTACGCCGAGACCCTCCCGAGGCTGGTCGCGGCGGACGGCCGGATCCACACCACGTTCAACCAGACCGTCGCCGCCACGGGCCGGCTGAGCAGCAACGACCCGAACCTGCAGAACATCCCGGTGCGCACGGAGCTGGGCAGGCAGATCCGCAGGGCGTTCGTCGCCGAGCCCGGCACCAGGCTCGTGTCGTTCGACTACTCCCAGATCGAGCTGCGCCTGCTGGCCCACCTCTGCGGCGACGAGAACCTGGTCCGCGCGTTCCACGAGGGGAAGGACATCCACGCCGCCACCGCCGCGCTCACGTTCGGCGTGCCCGAGGAGGCCGTCACCAAGGAGCAGCGCAACCGCGCCAAGCTGCTGAACTACGCGGTGCTGTACGGCGTGTCCAACTTCGGTCTGGCGCAGCAGATGGGCGGGGTGATCAGCGCCGCCGAGGCCAAGGCGCTCATCGAGCAGTACTTCGAGCGCTTCCCGAGCGTGCGCCGGTTCGTGGAGCAGACCGTGTCGGAGGCCCGCCAGCGTGGCTTCACCCGCACGATCTTCGGCCGCCGGCGCTACTTCCCGGAGATCAACGCGCCCAACTGGAACGTCCGGCAGGCGGCCGAGCGGCAGGCGGTCAACGCCCCGATCCAAGGCTCCTCGGCCGACCTGATCAAGAAGGCGATGATCGACGTCGCGAGCCTTCTGCAGGGTCGCCGTACTCGGATGCTGCTGCAGGTCCACGACGAGCTGGTGTTCGAGATGCCCGAGGGCGACGACGACCTGATCGAGGCGATCCGGCAGGCGATGGAGCGCGCGGTGCAGCTGAGTGTGCCGATCGAGGCGGACGCCAAGGCCGGCCCGAACTGGCTGGAGATGGAGCCGATCCCCAGGCCCTGACTCCTTGCCGCATCCGCGCGGAACGGGACCATACTGCGCCATGGCAAGGCTGCTCCTTCTCCTGTTCGCCGTTCTGCCCTCGCTGGCGGCCGCCGGCGAGGACCCCGTTCGATTCCGCACCCTGCCGGCGCCCGCTGGGCTCCGGGCGCAGGTGAAGGTTGTCTACCCGGAGCTTGGCGGCTCGCCCGTGCAGCGCGCCGCGACCCGCGCCATACGGCAACGGTGCGACGAGATTCTCCGGGAGTTCTCCAAAGATGTGCGGGAGACCCCAGAGCCGATAGAACGGTATCTGTCCCAGACCGGTGAAAGGCTCGTGCTGACGATCGAGCCCACGGTCAGCATGAACTCCCCCCGTCGTGTCAGCGTGCTTCTGACCGTGTTCACTTACTTGGGGGGTCCACACCCCACTACGGGGCACGAGACCTTCGTGTTCGCGGCCGATGGCCGGGGCGCCAAGAGGGTCAGGCTCGGCGATCTGCTGCGCCCCGGACTGAGCCCGCAGGCGTTCGCCAAGGCCGAGCTCCTGTCCGAGGTGAACGCACTGAAGGCCGCGCGGGGTTTCGATGATGCGATCACGGAATTCGACCCGGACGCACTGGAGTCGTTCGTCGCGACGCCGGCTGGGCTCACTTGGGTCTTCTCTGAGTATGTGCTAGGGCCCTACGTGGAGGGCGCCTACATCGTAAAGCTGCCGTGGGAGCGCCTGCGGCCGTACCTGCGCGAGCCGATCCCGCTCCCTTAGCCCGCGGAGAGGCCTGCCAAACGTGCGGGGGGGCGCCGCATCGTGGCGCCCCCCGGCTCTTCCTGCGCCTCCTTCTCAGCGCGCCGGCGGCTGGGGCATCGCGGCCGGTGCGTTGGGATCCTCGGCGGCGGGCTCCCAACCTCGGATGTACTCCCGGGGCCGCGTGCTGTAGTCGGCGAACATGATGAACATCAGCAGAAACCAGAGGAAGCCCAGCACGGCCCAGAATTTGGTGAGCTGCGTGCTGAACTTCACGTGCATGAAGAACAGCACCACCAGCACCGCCTTGGTCACGGCGATCGCCATCGCGATCAGGTTGTTGATCGCGCTGGTCTCCGGCGGCCCCACGTGAACGAAGGCCATCACAACGGTCAGCACCATGAGCGCAAGGAGCGCCGCGAAGGTCTTCAGGTACATGCCGATCGGGTGCGCGTGCGAGTGATCGATCTTCATGCGGGCCTCACTTGGGGATCAGATAGAAGAGCGGGAAGAGGAAGATCCAGACGATGTCCACGAAGTGCCAATAGAGGCCGACGAGCTCCGTGGGGATGAAGTCGTTCTTCACCAGCGGATGGTCGAGGAACGTCAGCAGGGCCAGAACGCCGATCACCAGGATGCCGATGATCACGTGGAGCGCGTGCAGGCCCGTCATGCCGAAATACAGGCTGTAGAACAGCTGCGCCTGGGGCATCGGCACGCTGCCGTCCCACAGAAACCCGGGGCCGGGCACCAGGCCGTGGTGGAACTTCGCGCTCCACTCGAACGCCTTGATCACCAGGAACACGCAAGCCAGTCCGATCGTCGCGCCCAGCATGGCCAGCTGCATCCGCTTGTTCCTCAGCTGGGCGAAGTGGACGGCCAGCGCCATGGTCAGGGAGCTGGTGAGCAGAACCACCGTGTTCGTCGTGCCCAGCGGGATGTCCAGCCGGGCGTGGGCCTCGTACCACGCCTCCGGGTAGCGCCAGCGGTACAGGACGTAGGCGAGGAACATCCCACCGAAGAACATGATCTCGGTGACGAGGAACACCCACATCCCGACGACGTAGGACTCGTTCTGCTGCGACACCTCCTCGAACTGGTGGTGCAGCGGCTGCTCTTCGGTCTGGTGGGCGGCGTGCAGGGCTTCCGTCTTCATGCTCGGATCGGCTCCTTGGATTGGTCCTCGCGCTCTTCGGCCTCGGCGTCATAGGCGTACGGCTCCTCGCGGACGACGGGCGTCTCGAGGAAGTTCGTGGTCGGCGGGGGCGAGGGGATGGTCCACTCGAGACCCTTGGCTCCCCACGGATTCGGCCCGGCCGGCTCGCCGTACTTCAGCGACCACAGCAGGTAGACCGCCGGAATGAGGAACCCCACGGCCAGGATGGACGCGCCCGCCGTCGAGGCGATGTGCCAGAACTGGAACTCCGGCGCGAAGTAGTAGTAGTGGTAGCGCCGCGGCATGCCCAGGTAGCCCAGTACGAACTGCGGCAGGAACGTCAGGTTGAACCCGGCGAAGATGAGCAGCGCCGAGAGCTTGCCCCAGCTGTCCGGATACATCCTGCCGAAGAACTTGGGCCACCAGAAGTGCAGGCCGGCCAGGAAGCCCATGATCGTTCCGCCCACCATCACGTAGTGGAAGTGCGCGACCACGAAGTACGTGTCGGTGAGGTGCACGTCGGTGCTCATCGCGGCCAGGAACAGCCCCGTGAGGCCGCCCACCACGAACAGGCCCATGAAGCCCAGCACGTACAGGAACGGCGTCTGGAACCGGACGGATCCCTTGTAGATGGTCGCCGTCCAGTTGAACACCTTGATCGCCGACGGCACCGCCACCAGATAGCTCAGCAGCGAGAACACCATGCCCTGGTACATCGACTGGCTGGACACGAACATGTGGTGCCCCCAGACCAGGAAGCCCAGGCCGGCGATCGCCAGGCTCGAGAAGGCGATGAAGTGGTAGCCGAAGATCCGCTTGCGCGTGAAGCAGGTGATCACCTCGTTGATCACTCCCATCGCGGGGAGGATCATGATGTACACCGCCGGGTGGCTGTAGAACCAGAACAGGTGCTGGAACAGCACGGGGTCGCCGCCCAGCTCCGGGCTGAACACGCCGATGTGGAACACCCGCTCCATCACCACGAGCAGCAGCGTGATGGCCACGACGGGCGTGCCGAGCACGATGATCAGGCTCGTGGCGTAGCTCGACCACACCATCAGCGGCAGCCGGAACCACGTCATCCCCGGCGCGCGCATCTTGTGCACGGTGACGATGAAGTTGATGCCGGTAGCGATCGACGAGAAGCCCGCGATGAACGCGCCGATGATCGTCAGCGTCACGTTCGTGTTGCTGTACATCGACGAGTACGGCGTGTAGAACGTCCAGCCGGTGTCCACGCCGCCGAACGCGATGGCCAGCACGCCGCACAGCCCGCCGGCCATGTACAGGTACCAGCTCAGCAGGTTCAGCCTGGGGAACGCGAGGTCCCGCGCGGCGAAGAAGATCATGATGATGCCGTGCGCGGTGAACACCTTGTTGTAAGTGTCGCTCTCCAGCATCACGCCGCGCGGCGAGACCAGCTCGACGCGGATCATCGAGGCCGCCAGGCTCCCGAAGAAGAAGAACACGGACACGGCGATGAGGTACAGCACGGCGATCCGCTTGTGGTCGCCGGTCAGCAGCCACGACTTGATCGTGTGCCCCGCCTGCAGGTAGCTCGGGGGCGCCTTGGGCGATTCTCCGTGGAGAACGGGGGCGGCGGTGCTCATCGGATGCCTCCTTCGATCTGCGCGGGTCCGGCGTTGCCGAGCACCGGACCGGGCGCCTTGGCGGTGCCCAGGGTGCGGATGTAGGCGATGAGGTTCAGCAGGTCCTCTTCGGTGAGTTCGCGATACTCGGGCATGGTGTTCTGGTAACCCTCGTTGATCTTCGCGTAGGGGTTCTTGATCGCTTCTCGGATGTAGGAGGCGGTCGCCTCGACCACCGAGCCGTCGGTCATGCGGCGCTTGGAGCCGTACAGGCCGTAGAGCGACGGACCGCGCTCGCTATCCTGGGAGCCGTGGCAGTTGGCGCAGGCCAGCCGGTCGTACAGAGCCTTGCCCAGGTCCGCCATCGTCGGCTGGTTCGGCCTCTTCTTGTCGCCTCCGCTGGCCAGCCACTTCTGGAACTCCTGCGGGGGCAGCGCGTAGATGTAGCCTCCCATCTCGCTATGCTGGGTGCCGCAGTACTCGGCGCAGAACAGGTTGAACTTGCCCGGCTTGGTGGCCACGAACCACTGCTGCGTGTACCGGCCGGGCAGCACGTCCTGCTTGATGCGGAACTGCGGGACGAAGAACGAGTGGATCACGTCCTGGCTGATCATCGTCAGCCGGACCGGTACGCCCACCGGCACGTGCAGCTCGTTGTTCTCGCGCACGCCGTTGGAGTGCTGCGCGTGCCACATCCACTGCTTGCCGATCACGAAGATCTCCATCGCGTCCGCCGGCGGCTGGCGGGTGTCCACGTACAGCTTGGCGGCCCACCAGAACATCACCAGGCCCAGCAGCAGCGGGATCGCCGTCCAGGTGATCTCGAGGCCGAGGTGCGACTCCACGGCTCCGGAGCGGTCGACTCGGTTGCCCTTGCGGTAACGGACGGCGAAGTACAGCACCAACGCGCCCACCAGGACGGTGAACAGGATGGTCAGCGCGGTCAGCACGAAGAACAGCGCGTCGTACGGCTGCGCGAAGTTCGACGCTTGGTCGGGCATCAGGGGAAAGTTCATCGCTTCTCTCGTCCTTCGGAGGTCAGGCCGCTCCTCCGGGCGCGCCTCCTCCCGCGCCGGTCGTCGATCCGCGCCTCGAGAGCACGAAGATCGTGGTGCCGAGGATCAGCAGGGTGAGCGCTCCGCCGACCTTCAGGGCGCGGTCCACGACCACCGTGTACTTGCCGGACTTCGGGTCGTACATCACGCAACCCCAGAACATCGGCTCCGTCTTCTTGCCGATGCGGCCCTGTCCGGCGTCCGCCAGCGCCTGCATCAGCAGCTTCGCGGAGAACTCGATGCCGTAGAAGTAGCGGCTCACGCGCCCGTCGGGGGTCAGGACCAGGATGCCGGCGGGGTGCGAGACCGCGTCCTTCTCCGGGTCGTACAGGTAGCGGTATCCGACGGCGTCGGTGACCTTGCGGATCTGGTCCAGGCTCCCCACCAGGAAGTGCCAACCCTTCTCGGCTCCCGGCCTGCCGTAGGCCTGCAGGAAGTCGGCCTTGGCCTCTGCGGCCTGCTTCGGGGTCTCCTTGGGGTGGATGCTCAGCGTCACCACCTCGAAGTCCTTCCCGACCGTGGCGGCCTGCATGCTGCGCAGCGACCGGGTCACGTTGGTGAGGATCGTGGTGCAGACCCCTTTGCACTCGTAGAACACCGGCACCAGCAGCACCGGCTTCCTTCCGAAGTAGTCGCCCAGGCGGACCTGCCGGCCGGTCTCGTCGGTGAAGCGGGCGTCGAGCGGCACCTTGGCGTCCAGCAACTGGTCGATGCCGATCTGCTCCTTCAGGTTCGGGGTCTGGGCGAGCGCCGAGGCCGCGAGCGCGAGGGCGAGGGCGAATGCGGGCAGCCTCACCGCGAAGCCTCCTTCGGAGCGGCCGGCGCGTCCCACCGGGGCAGGCCCTGCCGCGCGACCGTCTCCAGGGCGACGTCCAGCGGCACCCTCGCCTTGCCCGGGGCGGCCTCCGACGGCCCGTAGCTCTCCAGAATCTGCCGCTCCCGGCGCCGCACGTCGGCCATGTCCTTCTTGGCGGTGAAGTTGCTCTGCACCAGGGGCACGTGCTCCGGGGGCAGGCGCCTGGTCGAGACGTCCGGCTGGAACTTCGAAGCGAACCCGCCGGGCACCATCACCTCGAAGATGGCCACCGTCGCCAAGATCGAGACCACGGTGAAGGCGAAGAACCCCACGATGGTGAGCAGCAGCGGCTTCAGGCGGATGTCGCCCGCCTCGTAGCCACGGCTGGCGTCCGGCTCGTAGTTCTCAGTGTGATGCATGCGAATCCGCCTCCTTCATCGGGAGATACGAGGGGACGAGGGCTGCCTTCCGCAGCTGTCCCAGGAACACGCTGAACCAGAGGGCGCCCACGGCGACGAGCGCGATCGGATCGGTCCAGCGCAGTTCGAACCCCTCGTGGCGCAGCGCCGGCATGACGATCCAGAAGGTGTCCACCACGCGCGCCGTCAGGATCACCAGCACCATGCCCAGCACCACGCGGGCGTTGCGCTTGGCCGCCGGCGACAGCAGAACGAGGAACGGGACGAAGAACTGCAGGGCGGCCACGATCCACACCACCGCCTGCCAGCCCTGCTTGCTGCGGTGCAGGTAATAGGGCACGAACTCCGGCAGGTTCGCGGAGTAAATGATCAGGTACTGGCTGAGCGTGATGTACGCCCAGAACATGGAGAACGCGAACAGCAGCGTGCCCAGGTCCTTCAGCAGCTTGGGCGTGACCTCCTCGGCGTAGGGCCGCTTGTTCGCCTGGATCAGCACCACCGCGGTGGCGAACGCCAGACCGGTCACGGCCATCTGCGTCAGGAACCAGATGCCGTACACCGAGCTGAACCAGTGCGGCTCCAGGCTCATGATCCAGTCGGTCACCGCGAACGTGACCAGGATGCAGAACGCCGCCAGGCCGACGCTCGACAGGTTCGTCCGGTAGTCCCGCTCCTTGGGGTCCCCCGTGTGGTCCTGGCGCAGCGAGGATCGGCGCAGGAGGCCGGCCAGCAGCATCCACACGCCGAAGAAGAACGCGAAGCGCCCGAGGAAGAACGGGACGTTCAGGTACATCTGCTTCAGATGCAGGATGTGGTCCTGCTTCACCACCTCCGGGTCGGCCCAGATGTAGAGCCGGGGCAGGTGCAGCAGGATGGGCACGAACAGCACGACCATCAGCGCGAGCGAGGGCACGCCGCCGCCGGCCTCGAAGATGCGCATCAGCGGCCGCGTCCACTGCGCCTTCAGGACGTGCCCCAGCAGCGTCAGCCCGAGCAGGCCCAGGGTCAGTACGAGGAACAGGATCCAGGCGTAAAGGAACGACTGCAGCGCGGGCGTGGGCTGCTCGAGGAAGCCGGCCAGCAGGCCCCCGAGCGCCAGCAGGCCGACCAGGTTGAGCGCCGCGCGCGCGCGCCCGGTCTCGGCGAAGGCTTGCACGACGGCCATCAGTTCGCCCCTCCCAGCTTGGCGCGCTCCTCGGCGGGCAGCAGGCTCGGGTCGGCGGCCTGGCTGAACTGGAGCGCCCGGATGTAGGCGGCCACCGCCCACCGCTCGTCGGGGTCGAGCCGATCTTTGGCGGAATACATGGTTCCGAATCCGTTGGTCATCACGTCGTAGAAGTGGCCGATCGGCATCTTGCGGAGGCGATCGGTGTGGTAGCTGGCCGGAGAGCGCCGGAGAACGAGGCCGCGCTTGGTGATCATCCCCTGGCCGTCGCCGGCCGCGCCGTGGCAGTGCGAGCACTGGGCGGTGAAGCGGTCCTTGCCGACCCGCAGCACCTTGGCCAGGTCGGTGCGGGTGTCGACGGCCAGCCCGTCGAGGGTCAGCACGGCGGGAAGCTCCGCGACGAGCTTGCCGTCGGCGGTCCTTCCCGTGTACTTGGGGTCGTCGGTGCGGGCCTTGCCCCGCGGCACGGTGCCGGCCGGAGGGGTGCGAGCGCCGCTCTTGTCGGCGAAGAACTCCGACGGCTGGTAATTCTTCACCCGCGGCTGGACCCACATGTCCGTGTGGCATCCGGCGAGCGCGAGGCCCGCGGCAACCATCGCCAGCGATCGCAGCTTCATACCTCTTCCGCCTCCACCAGGTTCACCTCCGCCGGCCCCAGGCTCTCCAGGAACCTGCGCGTGCCCTCCGCGTCGAACTTGCCGTCCGTGGCCTCGATCACCAGGAAGAACCGGTCCTCGCTGGCCCTCTCGAAGTTCTTGGCCTCGAACACCGGGTGGTAGGGCCGCGGCAGGCCGTTCAGCCCGAACATCCCCACCACCGCCCCGAGCGCCGCGAACAGGACCGTGCACTCGAACGTGATCGGGATGTACTGCACCCAGGAGTGGTTCGGCCTGCCGCCCACGTTCATCGGGTAGTCGAACACCGTGACGTAGTACTGCAGGCCGTAGCCGACGATCGCCCCGATCACCCCGCAGAAGAAGATGATCCAAGGAACCCGGGCGTCCTTGAAGCGCATCGCCTCCGGCAGGCCGTGGATCGGGAACGGCGAGAAGGCGTCGAAGTC
>FWPV01013240.1_pt1 | contig 10719 bp, 7 predicted proteins | sample 2228371 | NCBI WGS metagenome assembly FWPV01 (sample SAMEA103939776, study PRJEB20133) | metagenome
AATTTCAGTGGAAATCATCCTTCATCTACCTCCGAACAACGCCTGGACGATGGCCGGCAGGGCCTCCTGGTCGGGCAGGAACATAAAGTACCCTTTGAAGGCGGATCCCCTCTCGGAAAATTTGAATTGGTTGGTTATGGAGAAGACATATTTCTTTTCCGCAAGATTCAGTCCAAAATCTTCGAAGACTTTTTGGGGCAGGGCCACGGCCATGCCCACCGGCTGCGACACCACCACCATGCCCAGCAGATTGGCGATGGCCTCCACATAGGCCGAGGTCAGCCGGTTGGAGGCCTCGCCAAAGAAGATATCCTGCTTTAGGTCCACCCGGTCCTGAAGCCCGCAGCCCTCCGCCATATCGTGGACCATGCCAGCATGGGGCACCAGAAATATGATCTTGCCGGTGATATCGCCCAGGACATTGATCAGCGCCCCGGCCACCTCCTGGCCGGCCTGAAGCAAAGGCTCCAAGATCTGGCTCAGCTTGGCCACGGCTACCTGCGGTGTGTCCACCATCACCTCCTGCCTGGCGATATTGGCCAGTTCGGTGGCAGCGTGCCCGGCCCCGATGTTGGCCGCCTCTTTGATAGCGTCCAACTGCAGGGGGTCCAGAAAGTACATCTGGGGCAGTGTCTCCGGCATGCTCTTTCTAAACTAATTACCGCTGGCTGGCGACGAAATAAGACTCAAGCGATGGCTGGTTTCAATCAGGCTTTGGGGTAATCGACGAATTCTGGAGGCGAGGGGCCTCATCCTCTGGCTCCTTCAGCAGGGACTCGATGTTGGCGGCCAACAGCCGGTCTATGTTACTCCGATAGCCTATATGGCGAAACCTGATGACGCCGTCGGGGTCGATCACCAAAATCGTGGGGACACCGCCTATCGAGAAATCACGATCCCAGCCCGAGCCCAGTCTCTCTCCGATGAGCATGGGGAACTTCAGGCCCGTCTCCCCGGCATACCGGCGCGCCTGTCCCCGTCCCTCCTCATCGTCCAGATTGATCCCCCAGACGGTCACTGGTTGGGCCCGATGGTCATCGTAGAACTTCTGGACTAGGGGCAGGGTCAGCCGACAGGTGGCGCACGGCGCCGACCAGAACACCAATATCGCCACCCGGCCCCGCTGTTCGGCAAGAGATCTTCTGGCGCCATCGAAATCCCTCAGGGTGAAATCGGGCGCCCGGCTGCCCACCAGGGCCTCTCTGCTTAAGATCTCTACCCTGATCAGATCCCGAGGAAGATAGTCTCTGGCCCTCTCCACCAACCTCTCGAGGCCGTCCAGACCGCCATAGCGTTCGTTATATATCCGCTCCAGGTCGGAGCGGATGGCCGTGGATTCCTCGCAGCCGGCGGCCAGGGCATAGGCCAGCCGGGAGATGGCCGAATCCGCCTGCCCGTTTTCGTAGAGGGCCATGCCATAGTGGTAGAATATCTCCGGCTCGGAGGCCAATCTATCGGCCCGCTTGAGCACCGACCGGGCGCTGTCCTTATGCCCCTGTCGGAACAAGGCCCAGCCATAGGTGTCCAGATAGGTAGCCTGTCTCAGGCGCAACAGGCTCTGCCACTGCACATCGGATATCCCAGCCGGCCTCTGGCCGGGCAGGACGTTAAAGGCCCAGTCCACCGCCCTTCGGGCATAGGCCTCGGCCGTGTCCAGATTCCTTCCCTCCCTGGCCCATCCATAGGCCAGATTGTTCAAGGCTTCGTGGTGGTTCGGGTTCTCTTTTATCAATTCTCGATAGGCCTGCTCCATTTCCTCCTTACGGCCCGCCTGGTCCAAAGAGGCGGCCCTGAGCAATTTGATGAAAGAGCGCTGCTCCGAGGATATCCACCAGTACCTCCCCAGCAATTCTTCGGCCGACCGCACCCTCTCCCCTGGGTCTTTGAGGCTCAAAAACCGCAGGACATCCCTTCGCCAATCCTCCTGCTCTCTGTTCCAGAGGAACCCGGCGAACAGCAGGACCGCGGCGGCCGTCAACACCGCCAGCCAGATCTTTGTGGCCTTCCTTCCCACGGCTGTTACCAGTGAATCAGATGGAGATAGCTAGGAAAACCGGCAAAAATTTTTTCAGCCCAATCCAGCGAATTCCTTGGCGGCTTTTACGAAATCCCGGAATAGAGGATGGGGCCGCATGGGGCGCGACTTGAACTCGGGGTGGAATTGACAGCCCACGAACCAGGGATGGTCCGATAGCTCGGCCATCTCCACCAGGGCTCCGTCGGGCGAGGTGCCGGAGAACACCAGGCCCTTGGCGGATAGAGGCTCCCGGTAATCGTTGTTCACCTCATAGCGGTGCCGGTGACGTTCCGATATCTGGGATTCGCCGTAGGCGGCCGCGGCCTTGGTGCCGGAGGCGACGACGCAGGGGTAGGCCCCCAGCCTCATGGTGCCGCCCATGTTCCGCACCGCCCGCTGTTCCGGCAGGAAATCTATCACCGGATGCGGCGTCTGGGAATCGAATTCGGTGGAATGGGCTCGGGCCAGGCCGCAGACATTGCGGGCGAATTCAATGATGGCTATCTGCATGCCCAGACAGATGCCCAGAAACGGCACCCGGTGTTCCCGGGCATACTGGGCGGCCAGGATCTTGCCCTCCACCCCCCGTTCCCCGAACCCGGGACAGACCAGGATGCCGTGGCAGCGGCCCAGGCGCTGTTCCAGATTGTTCCTATCCAGGGCCTCGGTATCCACCCAATCCAGTTCCACCTTAACCCGGTTGGCGGCGCCGGCATGGACGAAGGACTCGATGATGCTCTTGTAGGCATCGTGGAGGTTAACATACTTGCCGCAGATGGCAACGGACACCCGGCCCTCTGGATGGTGCAGGCGGTTCAGCATCTCCCGCCATTCGGCCAGGTCCGGCTTGTGGAAGCCCACTCCGAGGATATGGGTCACCATCTCGTCCAGTCCGTCGTTGTGGAAGCGCAGCGGGATGTCGTAGATGCTCTCTACGTCCACCGCCTCCACCACCGCCTCCGAGGAGACATTGCAGAAAAGCCCGATCTTCTCCTTGAGGTCCCGCCCCAGCGGTTTCTCTGAACGGCAGACGATAATGTCCGGCTGGACCCCTATCTCTCTTAGTTTGTTGACCGAGTGCTGGGTGGGCTTGGTCTTCAGTTCCCCGGAGGCGCTGATGTAGGGCACCAGGGTCAGGTGGATATAGCAGCAGTTCTCCCGGCCCACGTCCAGACGGAACTGGCGCACCGCCTCCAGGAAGGGCAGGCTTTCGATATCCCCCACCGTGCCCCCGATCTCGGTGATGATGACATCGGCGTCGCCGCTCTGGGCCAGCTGATGGATGCGGGCCTTGATCTCGTTGGTGACATGGGGCACTACCTGCACCGTCTTGCCGATGATGGACTCATAGATCTGGCCGGCCGTCAGGTTGTTCTCTCTCTTCAGGGGCCGGTCGATGAACCTCTCGTAGTGGCCCAGGTCCAAATCGGTCTCGGCCCCGTCGTCAGTGACGAAGACCTCGCCGTGCTGGAAGGGGCTCATGGTGCCCGGGTCAACATTGAGATAGGGGTCGAACTTCTGGATATTGACCTGCAGCCCCCGGGCCTTGAGCAGGAAACCCAAGGAGGCCGAGGCGATGCCCTTGCCCAGAGAGCTTACCACCCCACCGGTGATGAAGACATATTTTGTTTTCCGCTTCATAGTATTTGTATAAAATTTACGATTAGTTTACCTTAAAAAAAACAAGATGTCAAACGAAAAGATTTCAAAAAAGTTATGATAGCAATTGACATTTTATGGGAAAATTAGTAAAATATAAACTCTTAAATATTGAAAAACCGGATGAGGATCGAGGCGGCAAAAAGACATAACATCAAGTGTCTCGCCCTCCGTCAAAAGCCAACCCTAAAGAGAGGAGCCCCATGCTGCGGAAACCCTTCTTCCTACCCCTGGCCGTTCTGCTCTCCATCTGCCTGCCGACCGTGACGGCCTCGGCCACCCCCACCGCCCCGATATCCACGGCCGGGGAAGGCCAGTACCAGCCCGAACCCCTGGGCGGACAGAATCTGATCCTCTTCTCCAACGGCATCGTGGTGGACACCGACCGTCCCGAACCTGACTTGCCGCAGGATCTGACCATCAAGGGCTATACCGATGGCCAGCCGGGATACTATCTGGTCCAGTTCTCCGGCCCGATCCAGGAGGCCTGGAAACGTGACCTGGCCGAGCGCGGGGTCAAGTTCCTCAGTTATTTCCCCAACTATGCCTTCCTGGTGCGCATGCTGCCGGCTCTGGAAAACCAGGTGCGGATGCACCCAGCCGTCAGATGGCTGGGCCTCTACCAGCCGGCCTACAAGATCTCGGGCCAGTCAGAGTTCAAGTCCAAAGCCGGTAAAGCGACCTCGATCATACTAGTGCATTACGACGAGGACATCGGCCAGACACAGAGGCAACTGGAGAATTTGGGCGCCGAAGTCCTGGAGGCCACCGTCTCCGAGTACCACAAGATGATCAAAGCCGAGTTCCCCTTGGAAGTCCTGGAATCTGTGGCTAACCTTCGGGCCGTCTATTGGGTCGAGCCCTGGCACCCCATCCGCCTAATGAACGACCGCTGCCAGTGGGTGGTGCAGACCAACTCCAGCGGGGTCCGCACTATATGGGACAAGGGCATCCGCGGCGAGGGCCAGGTGCTATCATCCAGCGACTCCGGAGTCAGGGTCACCCATAATATGTTCTACGACCCATCGGTCCCCCTGACCACCTGGGGCGACTATCCCGCCCACCGCAAAGTGGTGGCCTATAAACAGATCGGTTCAGCCACCTTCGGCGACGAGAGCGCCAATTACTACCACGGGTCGCACACCGGCGGAACGCTGTGCGGCGACGATGAAATCAACGGCGGCACCAGCACCTACGACGGCATGGCCTACAAAGCCCGGCTGTATTTCATGGACTGCGGTGGCTCTAGCGGTGGGCTCTATATGTACAACGATCTGGCCTATCTCTTCGGTCCCCCGCACAGTGGAGTAACCGGCTACCCCGAGACCAGGGCCTACATTATGTCCAACAGCTGGGGATCCCAGCAGTCATCGGGCCCCATGCCCTACGATGCCCAATGCATGAGTCTAGACCAGTACACCTGGAACCACAAGGACTTCCTGCCGTTCTTCTCCCAGGGCAACACCGACGGTGGGCCATACATCGGCGCCCCGGCCGTCTCCAAGAACTGCGTCTCGGTAGGGGCTTCCCTCAATGGCACCGCCGCCGCCAGTGTGGCCAGTTTCAGCGTGCTCGGCCCCACCCAGGACGGCCGCCGTAAACCCATGATCGTGGCCCCAGGCGACGGCCAAACCGCCAACACCGGACTATGGTCGGTCAACGGCGCTAACAACACCGGCTATGTCCAGATGATGGGCACCAGCATGTCCTGTCCGGCCGCGGCCAGCGCCACGGCCCTGATCCGGCAGTACTTTACCGAAGGCTGGTATCCCTCGGGCACCAAGACCCCGGCCGACGCCTTTATCCCCTCGGCCGCTCTTTTGAAGGCCACCCTGCTGGCCGGCGCCGACAAGGGATCTCCGGCCATTCCCGACAATCGCTACGGCTGGGGCCGGGTTAATTTGGATAGTTCGCTATATTTCGACGGCGATGCCCGCAAACTGGCTATAGTGGATGACACCACCGGCCTGATGACCGGCCAGTACAAGGAGTACACCTTCACCGTGGCCGACAGCCTGGGCCAGTTCCGCGCCGCCCTATGCTGGACCGACTACCCGGGGCAGCCAGGCGCTGCTCGACAATTGGTCAACGACCTGGACTTGACCCTTATCGACCCCTATGGCACCATCTATCGGGGCAATGTCTTCTCCAGCAGCCAATCGACCACCGGAGGCAGCTACGACACTGTGAACGTCGAGGAGAACTTCCGCCGCAACTACGGGCAATATCGTCCCGGCACCTGGAAGCTGAGGGTATCGGCCCGCAACACCCCCATGGGACCACAGCCCTATGCCGTGGCCGTTACTGGAAAACTCTCGGGCGAATTGATCTGGACGCCTTCACCGCTGATCGGCTTCCAGTCCACCACCGTGCTGGACGCCGGACAGTCCCGGCCCAACGGAAAACTGGATCCGGGCGAGACCGATTCCATCCGCATCGTGCTCATAAACAGCGGCCCGGTGGAGGCCCAGAACGTAACCGCCAAACTTAGGACCAGTTCCTCCTATGTCACCAAGGTCGACTCCACAGCCGACTACGGCACCATAGCGGCAAACGGCGGTACCTCGGCCGGAGACAATTTCCTGGTGACTATGTCGTCCTCCACTCCTGAGGGCACCACCATCCCCTTCACCCTGCACTGGGTAAGCACCTCGGGCGACAGCGCCGATATCCAGTTCAATTTGGTCTGCGGCATCGCCCGCTACGCCTGGGCCAACCACAACGTAAACAACGTGGTGCTGACCGTGACCAAATGGGGCTCGGTGGGCTACCTCAAGGTGAACGAGAGCGGCAACGGGATGCAGTATCCCTCGGGCAGCAACTGGCTCTATCACGCTTCTTTCGTGGCCGGCAACGCCAATAATTATTTACTGGATCGCTTCTACCCCAACACCGGCCACTCGGGATCGGACAGCGCCAACACTGACTGGAAGTGTTACACCCGGCCCGACAGCGGGGTCACCATGTTGGGCTCGATCATCTCTAACCAGGACAGCTGGGCCGAGTTCAACGACTCCAGCGCCTACTATGGCGGAGCCAACACCTACAAGGGCCTGCAGGTCACCCAGATGGGCTATGCCTGGGTGTCCCCCTACGACTTCGTGGTCCTGCGCTATAAATTGAGAAACGGCGGGGCCTCGGCTCTGAACACCATGTACGCCGGCATCATCGCCGACTTCGACATGGGCTCCTCTCCCCAGTACAACCTGGGCTATGCCGACACTTTGACCCGCAAGGCTGTATATATGAGGCAGCAGACCACCGATAACCCATGTGTTGGCCTCAAACTGCTGGAGGGTACCTACTCCAACGCCTCTCTGCTGAAGAACAACTGGACCTCGGCCGCCAACCCGGGCTATGTCTACAACGGCAGCACCAACCTGTGGAACGACTCCACCGCCTTCAAGTTCCTGCGGGGGGCCATCAAGAAGGTCTCGGCCCTGGGAGCCACCGACACCGCCGACTACTCCCTGGTGATCTCGGCCGGACCGTTCAGCCTCAATCCGGGCGATTCGACTTTGGTGGCCTTCGCCTTTGTCGGTGCCAACAGCCTCAGCAACTTCTGGTCCATGTGCGACTCGGCCCAGGCCGTCTACGACCGCACCTTCCTCACTGGGGTGGCCGGCATGCCGGCTCAGCCCCTGGTTCCGGAATATGTAAGGCTCTACCAGAATCAACCCAATCCCTTCCGCTCCCAGACTAGTATCCTCTATCAACTGCCGGCCAAGATGAAGGTGAAAGTGGCCATCTACAATGTGGCCGGACAAAAGGTGAGGACGCTGGTCGACGGCGAACAGCCGGCCGGAACGCACTCGGTCAACTGGGATGGGAAAGATCGATCCGGAGTGCGAGTTGCCGCCGGCGTCTACTTCTGCGCCTTGGAGTCTGATGGCGGGCTGCTGTCGCGTAAGATGATCCTAGTCAAGTAGCCTGATCCTCGGTAAGCAGAAAGCCCCCCGAAAGATCGGGGGGCTTTTCCTATTTTACAGGAGGTCGCGCATCCGCCTGGTGGGGTCGTAGTACCTTGATGTCCTCAGCACAAATACGGGTTTTCGGCTATTGGAAAACCGCCAGACAAGTCGAGTAATTGTCTGTTTCACTTAGGTTCATCCCGATCGTGTGCATGTCGGTGGTGGATGTCCGGCGCGTGAGGGTGGGTGTGGACCGTCTGCTGATGGCGGTGGTAGTGCGAGTGGGCGGCCACAGCCTCAGGATGCCAATGGCTGTGGTGTCCATCATCATGGAAATGCCGGTGGTTGTGCTCTAGATCGGGATGGGCATGCTGGTGCTCGTGTCGTTCGCCCAAGAGCAGCCAAGCCCCGGACGCAGCCAGGGGTAGGGCCAGCAGAAAGGCCTTTCCTGGTGCCTGGCGGAATATTATCATGGAAAGCCCGGCTCCGATGAAGGGTGCGGTAGCGAAGTAGGCGCTGGTACGGGCCGTGCCCAGGCCGCGAAGCGCCAAAACGAAAAGCATGAGGCTGACCCCATAGCAGGCCAGGCCCAGCATTCCGGCCAGCAGGGCGGTCCCGGCTGCTGGAAGCCTTTGGCCCAGCCACAGCGCCAGCGCCAGGTTAACCACCCCGGCTGCCAGGCTCTTGAAGGCCACGATGGCCGCCGGATCCTTAGCTGAAATGTTTCGGGTGAGGTTGTTGTCCAAGCCCCAGAGGACGCAGGCGGCCGCCACCCCCAGAACGCCGGGCGCCAAGCCCCAGTCTCCGGCGGGGTCATATGACAGAACCAACACCGTTGCAGTCACCAGCCCTATCGCCATCCAGGCCCGCCGTCCCACGGCTTCGCGGAAAGCTAAGGAGGCGATGGCGGCCGTAGCTGCGCTCTCAAGGTTAAGGATGAGAGAAGCGGTGGCCGCTGGGGTGCGCCTCAGGCCCCAGAGCATGACCACCGGCGCTACCACCCCACCGGCCAGCACTGCCCCGGCCAGCCAGGGTAGGTCGGACCTGGAAAGTCCGGCCTCCCTCGCCCCTCGATGGCCTATGGACGCGATAGAGCAGTAGAGCAGCAGGCCCAGCCCGCTGCCTAAATAGAGGAGCGCGGCCAGCATCGCCGGAGGTATGGTGATCAGCATGATCTTAGCCATTGGCGCCCCGGCGCCGAAGAGGACGGCGGAAATAAATGCGAAGAGGGTTGAACGTTTGATATTGGATGTCGCTAAAGACATAAGGGGTTTTAGCACTTTGGTAAATAATCTAAGGAAGATAAAATATTGGGTATTTTCTTTTACACAAAAACCAGTTTTTCAAAGTCTCTCATAGGATCTGAAATATGATATGCCCACTATGACTTCAATAACCATAGGATCCTCTTCCTCTTCTGCTGACCCAACCTCCCAACCAGCAATTCCAGCAAGGCTGAGCCCAGGATCCGGTAGACCTCAGCGGCTTGGGGCTCGGCCCTCTTCAGCGCCGAAAGATGAGCCGCCACCACCTCTGCCTGGCCGCGGACCAGCGGCCCGGTGAGCGCTTCGGTCAAATCCGTCTCCAGGATATTGGCCACAGCGCTTGAGGCCAGCGACCGCACCATGCCCAGCGAATCCCTCTTATGCTTCAAATTATCGAAAATACTCTGGGCCAGCCCCAGCAAGGATATATTCATCCCGGTGGCTAGCACGCAGGCCGCATGGTAGAGGGCTTTCTGCTCGGGCTTTAATACTACCGAGCACCAGCTACAGGATTTCACTAACTTTCTGAGATTTCTCACTCCCTCTGGCTCGCCCTCCAGTCCAAAGTATGGCTTGGGGGTCAGCGGCGAAAGCCTGAATGCCACGCTGAACATGGGATTGAACGAGGCGGTCAGGACGCCGGTCTTTTTCAATACGGCCATTTCCCTGGCCGGCAGATAGCCTGAGGTATGGCAGACTATCTGGCCCGGCCGCAGGTATTTCGATAAGGCGAGGTCCTCGGCCGTCCGGCCGATCTCGCCGTCGGGCACGGCCAGGATGATGATATCCGACCGCCCCAGCTCTGGCAGCAGATATCGGCCGAAAGCCCGGCATCCCACCGCCCGGGCGGTGGCGGCCGCGGCCCGGGCATCGCTGTCTGCCACCGAGATCACCCGGTGTCCCTTTCGACGAAAGGCCCAAGCCAGAGTGCTGCCCACCCTCCCGGCGCCGATGAAAGAAAGATTGCTCATAGGCCGCTATGTATTAAAACCCTGGTTGAAAAAGCGATGCCCCCTGGCCGGTCCTCTCGTATCTGCGGAACATCAGATAATAGGACACAGCCGACACTGCATAACAACCGGCAGTCAGATAGTAGGGTACGGCATAGCCGAGATGCTGCATCATCCATCCCGAGGCCAGGGTGGATATGGTCCAGGACAGGTTCCAGGCGATCATGGTCCAACTGTTGGCTGTGGCCCTTAATTCCTCGGGCACCATCTCCATGGTAAAACTGTTGGCGATGGGAGAGGCCATCTGCATCAGGCTGGCTCTCATCCAGAATGAGACCACCGCCAACCACAGCCGGCTCTCAGCCCCCAGAGTCACCAAGAAGGGCAGGGACAGCAATTCCATGAGGACGACGGTCCTCACCTTGCCCAGCCTGCGGGCCATGGCCGGCCCGGCCAGGACCGCCGCCAGGGTGACTATCTGGGAGACAGAGAAGTACAACCCGATCTGGGCGCTGGAGACGCCGAACCGCTTGGAGAAGTAGAGGTTGAAGAACGGTATCACCAGCCCGGCCCCCAGGCCGATCCACAGATTGCACCAGGCGAACTTTCCTATCTGCACCAGCCCCTGCCGGTCGCCGGGCCCTTTGTTCTCCGGCATTCTGGCCGTCTGGCCTGCAGGCTCGGTTATCCTGTAGATAGGCAGCATAGCCGAGAACGAGAGCAGGGCCCCGACCAGCAGGGTCAAGCGATAGCGCCAGAAGACCGATGACTGGGGCATCAGGCATCCGAAAAGCCAGGGCAGCTTTCCAGCCACCAGGTTGCCTAGGATGCCAGCCGCCAGAGTGACGGCGAAGGACATAGAGAAAAGATAGGTCCTCTCCTGGGGCCGGCTGTTCTCCATCATAAAAGGAGCCGCC
>FWPV01015898.1_pt1 | contig 10719 bp, 9 predicted proteins | sample 2228371 | NCBI WGS metagenome assembly FWPV01 (sample SAMEA103939776, study PRJEB20133) | metagenome
GGGCTAATCAGATTGCCTTCGTCGTACTCGATGTGGTACAGCCGACCTTGCTTGGAAACTGCACAAATGCGGTAGGGCATAAACTGTATCAGTCCCTTCTCGTAGACCGAGCGCAATCGGTCGTGTGTGAAGGGGGAGAGGTCTATCGAGGGTTCACCCAGAGCGCGCTCCCACGGCGCTTCAGGATCGAACAGTACGACCGATTTGCCCAGCCGTGCGAGCTGGTAAGCGGCGTCTGCACCCGACTCGTACCCTCCGATGATGATGAAGGTGTCGCCCTTGAGCTGGCTCCAACTGCGCACTTGCCCATAGTGGATGCCGACTTCCGAGCCGGGCACGGTGAACTTCGGGAACTGGAGCTCGCCCGTTGCCCACACCACGAACCTTGCGCGTAGGCTCCCTTGCAGGGTATGAACCAGAAAGCCCTGAGCGCCAGCACGCTCCACGCGAAGCACTCTCGTCTGCTCTTGAATGGGGAGTTCATAATGAGTGGCGACACCACGCAGATATTTTGCATAGTCACGCCCCGTCGGATGCTCTGTGTCCAACACATAGGCAGGGGAACTGTCGGGGGTAATGGCGTTCAGGTCAGGCAATCGGAATGCGTTCGAGGTAAACGAAGGCGTGATGAAGCGGGTCTCACGGGGCCACTTTCGAAAGGATGCGCCCACGCGTTCGGCTTCCAATATCAAAAACTCCGCGCCGATTGTCTGTAATGCAGCTCCAACACCCAGTCCAGCAGGACCTGCGCCGACAATGATAGCTTCGTACTCTTTCATCATTCCCTCCAGCCTTGAGTATACCCCATAGTGTGTATCAATATGCACAACTCGTGCAGATAAGGCTCAGGTACAATCTACTCTATGCAGGAGCCGACGCACCACCGAGGTGAAGAATTTCAGACTCTTCGCTTGGCTCCGGGTGGCAAGGGGAGCCATTTCGCCTTAGTGCACCTTTCCTCTATGGCACTCTCATCGGGATCGTCAGGAAAGCTGGTTTAGTGTCTAATCTGACTTTTTAGAAAGGCGTCACCGAGGAAGATCCCGTATTACAGGACACTCAGAGAAAAATGTTCGCGTCCAGTTTACATATCCCGACTTCGGATACAGTGCTACCAAGCGCTGGAGTTCCTTGCCATACCGTTCCATCTCCAGCTTCTGACCCACTTTCCAAGCACACCACACGATGTTAGCCAAGCAACGAATGGGACAAAGAAAGTCCATGCCCAACTGATACGCCTTTATGAAGCGGTCTAACCCTTTTTTCAGAGAGGTAAGTTGACGTCACGAGCATATTCAAATATCAAATCTACAGCGTTCCAATAATGGACAAATGGATTTTCTGGATCCATTCTGAGTATCTTGTTGCAAAGTTCGCGATAACGCCGAATTCTCTCTGGATTGATACCTTCTGATACTATAATTTTTTGTTCTTTTCCATTAATTTTTATTGTTTTAGACTCTTCTTTGATTATTTTATAATATTGATTCAAATCAGGATCTATGAATGCTAAGCTGTATGCACGTGCCAGTCCAAGATATCCTAATATAAGAGCTGGAGCCTCGCGAGTCAACTGTTTATTTTCTTTGACGACTTCCTGTTCTTCTAAATAGTCGCCCCGTTTAAGTTGATATATATCTTCAGAAGTAATATTATGGTTATATATCTCGCATGTACAATTAGCAAATCCCCAGCGTAAGAGGAGGGTGGAGCGATTCTGAAGGCTCTCTCGGTAGGCTCTCAGAAGCGACTTGAGCAGACTCGTGTCTGAATTGTGAATGGCTTCGAACACAAGGCGTTGGTGCTCTTGCCATCGAGATGCCCGATTCAGTCGCACCGTGAGCGTTTGTTGTGTCAGCCACTGTTGCATAGTTTCCTCCATCTAATAGTGTACCGTACCTTAACGGGCTAGCTCGCGGAGGTAGGGACAGGAATGCCCATATGCTAATCTCAGCCACACCACATAGGGTGATGCCCGACTTTGGGCAATCCACGGCTTTAGCACCTCACCCCAACGCTTTACTTCATCTTGACGTTGTGCTTGACACGCAAAGTAGATAATAATTCCCAACGCTTCGATAGGCGAGAAGAATTTGAACCCGTTTTCATAGGCTAACTTAGACAAGCGTAGCCCCTCTAAGGCAATCTCCTCCCGACTAAGTTTTTTGACCGTCTTATAACAAGCGGATTCCGGCGTTATTTCGCCCGTTCCTAAGTAGCGATAAAGACAGCGTGCCTCCCAATACCTCAGATAGGGGTTGTTAGGGTCTAATGCCCGCACCTTATCCTGATTATAGCGGATGCGACGCCTGCGTTCAGGATTCTCTATTGTCATGATACGGATGCGCGTTTCGCGCCCATTAATCACGGCAGTGCCCTCGCGTTCACCCGTGACCTGCGCATATCCGACTATCTGTTCATCAATCAGACCTGCCCCGTAAGCAGATGCCAAACCTAAGTAGCCCATAACACTTTTAGGCGCCTCCTGCACCACGCGCCGTAGCTCTTCAAAAACCTGTGGCTCACTCAGAAAATCCTGAGGTCGAAAGCCGTACTTAGGGAGCCTGTCGATGTCGTAGAGGCTGGCGTAGCGAATGACTTCGATGGTGGCGTTTGCATAAGCCCAGCGTATAAGGGGAGAAGGCGACCGCAAGAGTTCTGCGCGATAAATCTTGCTAAGATGCTGGATATCCTCTTTGGCGGGGCTATGGAGCACCTCAAACAGGAGGCGCGCGTGGTCTTGCCAACTTTTCGCCTCTCGGATACGCTTTTGTATCTCATTTGGCGTCAATCCCGCTTGCATTTTAGAGTCCTCCTACTGAGTGATTATACCTTAATGCACTATGGGTTCTTCATACCATACGGTGGCGAAATAATTAATATCAGGATCATTATCAGGATCATTAGTACGGTGCAAATTTGTCGTGATAATAGTACCCAAATATCCATCCCAGCCATAAACATCCCAACTCCCTGTCTCGATCAACGCCGCTCGCTGAGTGCATAAATAAACCCGCTTGTGGGGCGGAACTTCAATAGTTCGTGTTAATCCTTCTTGATATGCCTTAGCTGTCGTTACAGTTCTAGAAGCTCCAAATTTGAGGACAAGTTGGAGATTAGCTATTTGTTTCATAACTGAAACAGGTCGCTGTGCCGAAGCACTGCACTCTCCGCTTATGGTTGTACTCAGGGTATAAGTATCGGAAGCGGTGATAGTCTGTGTTACCTGTTGTGTCACCTCTGTCCAGTTCTCAAACACTGCGAGAATCGTTGCACCCCAGCTCGGTGATAATATAAAACAAGTAGGGCATGGTCGCCTTGCATCTCCCACCTGCTGAGGTAAATAAACATATTGTGAAGATTCTGGAGTGTAGTTTTCCAACGGTGCATGTATCACCATCGTATAGTCAGCACTATCAGAAAAAGAACCATTTCCATAGTTATCGGTTACTTTTAATATCACTTGATACTTTGATGGTAGCTGGCTCAATATCTCGGACACCCTCTTCCGAACATCCTCACGCAACCAGAAATCCAAGCTCGGTTCGTCGTTCCAACCCAACTCAGTACCTATGTACCACTCCTCGCAGTCGGTTTTGGGACACCCTCCAATCACTGCATTAACGGATGTAAACTCGTGGAATAAGTTATCCTTGTAGTATGCACCGCAAATCCACCACTCATTTAGTGGACAGTCTTCAGGGCACCAGTCTCCATGTAGCATCCGTGTATAGACTATGCTGTTCCCTAAGTACCAATCTGTGAAATACTTGACATTTCCCACATTTCCTAGTCCTGGCCCTGAATAAACTGCGCGTCGATCTCCACACAACTCTACCACTGTATCACCATATCGCTCGTCGAGCGGTCCTTCTGCGTTGTTCATCACCGCAATACAGTCATCACCTTTATGATAACTCGGCTCATTCTGCGCCACCACCCAGACAAATTTCGGGTCTGTATAATTGCACTCAATATTTGAACTAAAATTCATAAACCCACCTGAACCTGGTAGGGGGCTCGGTGGACAAGATCCATTTATTAGTCCCCTCACGCGATACGGAACAGTCACTTCAGCCTTCCATAACCCTTCCTGAACCATAGTAAAAGCCTGCTGGCTTATGTAATAGGGATGAACCTCACTTCGTGTATCTACTATCCACTTGGAACAACCCCACTGTTCATCAGTAGGATTATCACAGCCCCGAAGCGACACATTCGCAGATAAAAGATTTCCCCCGAAACTTGCAGTTGCACTTCCCCCTGTCACAGGAACCGCCACTCCTAACCGAGCAAGTTCATCGTAATGCAGAGCGAGAAATGTGTCTCTTGGTGCTTGGGTTCCATGCCAAAAAATGGTAAACGTAATCGTTAAGTCCTGCGAATATTCCGCAAAGGGCGATTGTACTGGTGAAGCGCCCCATTCATAATAGTTTGACCATCCCCCATACTCTACTGTACGAGTTATATCTATAACTACAGTGTCGCACTTTCTTTCATAAATTCTCTCTCTCCCGACTGCCCGTACTACACAAGTATAAAAGCCATCTTGTGACCATGCTACTGGTATACTAACATTTAAGTTTAAGGAACAAGGCATTAATGTGCAGTCTCCAAAACCCAGCAAAAGAAGACACGCCAAACTTCTCCTCAATATCAGTCGCAGGGAAGATACACGCCTTCTTAGCACTGCCTTAACTTTCATCAGAATCCAAAACACTATTGCGCTCAAGAATCTGTTTTGTCTCATCGTCTGTTCCTCCTTCCAGAAGGGCACTCTCTGCGCCCTTCCACTTTAATATCTTCTCGCAAAGCCCGCAAAATACAACCACCCCACCCCCAATTTCCCCCACTCTCACCCCAAATCCCCACCTATCCGCTCCCGCAAAAACTGCTTGACCCTCCGCAAACGCTTCGATATCGCCGGCTGAGACAACTCGTACCGCACCCCACTCAAACCCTGCTCCCGCAACGCCACCGCCACCTCCCCTTGAGAACGCCCCTGCACCCACACCGCCTCCACCAAATACCCATCTAACTCACTCAGCAACGCCAACGCCTCCACCAACGCCAACCGCTCCACTAGCTCCGCCTCCAACCCTATGCTCCTCTCGTCCACGACCTCACGAGGCTCAACCTCGCCCTCTTCATCCACCATAGGCGCGTCCAAAGAAACCGTGTGCCACCGATACCACCGCCTTTCCCGATAGCAGACGCTTGTCAGGTGGTTCTGCACGGCGCGATAGACATAGCCTTCCAAGTCGCCTTTTTCGGGACAGTAGGTTCGGAGGGCGTTGCAGGTGGCGAGGAAGGCTTCTTGGGCGCATTCGCAGTGCCATTCATCGGCGGAGCGGTGGTGCATGCGCGGGTGTGCTTGGAGGAACTGGGCGAGTGCGCGTGCCATCCCCCTTTGGGCTTCGGGAGGGAGATAGAGTTCGTTCCCCACTTCCCCGACATCGTCCTCTTGATACTGAGGCAGGTCGGGCATCATCGCTAGCCTCCGTCTGCCTTGTTGATGCTTATTCTACCCTTTGATGGAGGGTGTTTTCAAGTACCGTTGAGGGGGGTTCAAGGTTCGTGCATAGGCATCTTGCGTCGTGCCAAACCGTAGTTACGCCTTACGCAGGTGGAAGGTACAATCTACTCTATGCAGGAGCCGACGCACCAACGACTGGAAGAGGAGAACCAACTCGTACAGGTTCGTCTTCAGAAACTACAGCAGTTGCGCGAAATGGGCTTAGACCCGTTCGCTATCGAACGCTATGAGACCACCCATGCGCTCCAAGCCGTTCACGACCAGTTCGAACAGCTGGAGAACCAGACGGTCTCGGTGGCGGGGCGCATTGTTGCGATTCGAAAAATGGGCAAAGCGACCTTCGCCCACCTGATGGACACAACAGGCAAACTCCAAATCTATCTGAAGGCGGATGAGCAGGGCGAAAAATACGACCTGATAGACCTGTGGGATCTGGGCGACTACTTGGGCGTGAAAGGGTTCGTGTTTCGAACGCGCACGGGCGAAATCACCGTGCATGTGCAGGAGTTCCAGCTCTTGGCGAAGGCGGTGCGCCCTGTGCCGTTCCCGAAAGAGAAGGGCGACCAACGATGGTACGAACTCCACGATGTCGAACAACGCTACCGCCAACGCTATTTAGACCTCCTGCTGAACCCCGATTCGCGCCAGCGTCTGCTCGCCCGATGCCGAATTGTGTCCGAGATGCGACGGTTTCTGGACGCAGAGGGCTTTATTGAGGTGGAGACCCCCGTGCTTCAACCGATGGCGGGCGGGGCATCGGCGCGCCCGTTCGTGACCTATCACAACGCGCTCGAACGCGAGTTCCAACTGCGCATCGCGCTGGAGCTCTACTTGAAGCGTCTGCTGATTGGCGGGATCGATAAGGTCTACGAAATCGGGCATGTGTTCCGCAACGAAGGCATCTCCACGCGCCACAATCCTGAGTTCACGATGATGGAACTCTACCAAGCCTATGCCAACTTGGAAGACATTATGGACTTGGTGGAGCGGATGTTCCGCACAATAGCAGAGCGTGTGTTCGGGCGCACAACTTTCGAGATGCACGGGGTGCCAATCGACCTGAGCCAGCCGTGGAAGCGAGTGCGCCTGATGGACGCTATTCACGAACACACAGGTCTGACCGAAGCCGATTTCGAGACGCTGGAGACGGCAGTCCGCTCAGCAGAAAAACTCGGTATCCACATCGAGCGCAAAGATACGGTGGGCGGGATTATCGAGAAGGTGCTGGAGAAGTGCGTCGCCGACCATTTGCAACAGCCGACCTTCATCTACGGCTTCCCGATAGAGAGTTCGCCCCTTGCCAAGCGCGAGCCGAATAACCCACGCTTCACCCGACGATTCGAGGGCTACCTCTTCGGTAAGGAGGTGGCGAACGCTTTCTCCGAGCTGAACGACCCGCTGGAACAGCGCGAGCGGTTCGAACAGCAGTTTGCTCTGCGTCAAGCGGGCGACGAGGAAGCACACCCCTACGACGAGGATTTCATTCTTGCGATGGAACACGGAATGCCCCCTGCTGGTGGATTGGGTATCGGCATCGACCGAATGGCGATGCTCCTGACAGGTGCAGAGAGCATTCGGGATGTGATTTTCTTCCCCCAGATGAGAGAAGGGTAGTTTTCCCACTCTCTCCCTAGCTCTCCTTCTCCCGAAGCTTTGGGAGAGGGAGGGTGTCAAACTCCCCTCTCCCGCTGTGAGAGGAGCTGGGGGGGAGGGCTTAGACTCTTCGCTTCGCTCAGAATGACGGATAAGACGCTAGAAGAAGGGCTGGGGGTGCGGACTGAGGTTCTTCGCTTCGCTCAGGATGACGAGTTGGGGGCAGTGGGCGGTTGGCAGTTGTAGCACAGGCGTCTCGGTCATGCCGTCACTCTAAATCCGCCCCATTCGTCTCCCTAAGTCCAAAGTGGCTCCCTCACCCTATCACCTGCACTCTCCCTACGCGCACGAAGGGGGCAGAAGGATATCGGCAAAGCGTGGAGGTATCTTCAGGGGTTCCTGTATAGTTCCTGTTTGGTTCCTGTATGGTTCCTGTATGGATCCTGTCTGCCCAGACAGGATGGACACAGGATCGACACAGGATGCACACAGGATGGACACAGGATCAAGCGAGGATTTGCTCTTATTTTTCGGAGGGTTCGCCCTTGTCTCTGAGGGTAATCGAGAAATCTATTCGTGGAATGGATACTCTGCCCGTCAGCAAAGTGTCGCACAGGCAGGAATGCCTGTGCGCTGAATGGGCAAGATGCCCAAGCCACTCTTTCCGAACACCCTCTTGTATACTTACCTTAGCGCACCATAAAGATACGCCTATCGCGATGCTCGTTGCCGAACATGTCGCGCACGCGAATATGAAGGACATGAGTTCCGCGCGGTAGATTGGCTGGGAGGGTTCCACGCCAGAGGTGTACAGCAGTATCCACTCCGGGCAGGGTCAGTCCAGGCAGTTTGAACTCCTGCTCCAATCGTTTCATCTCTGCGTAGGCGGGGTCGGGTGTGTCGGTGACTTGCGTGAGGCGTGTCCACTGGTTCGTGTCGTTGAGACTCATCTCCACGATGCACTTCTCTGAGCCGAAGAAGAAGTTCACCAATACGGGGGTCTCACCAGTTTTGGCACGCTCCACTTCGTCGGGCAGGTAGATATTCATCTGGTAGTCGGCGGGTCGGCGCGCCGCCTGATAGCGGATATTATAGCGGTTACGGTTCACCTCCAGCCACAGATAGCCGTTGGGGGTTCCATCGCGCTGGGTGGTGTGGGGGATACCTACGGGGTTGGGAGCACCGCGCCACCAACTGCCACACGCTGCGACGGCGTTCACATGATGATGGGGGTTGCGCCCCTTCCAGCCCGTATCCGCTCCAAAGAAACGGTGTGCTTGCTTGTGGGTGTGCGCCGAGAACGACAGTGTGTTCGGGAAGGGAACGAGTGCGTCGAACAGGGCGCGTCGCTCTTCATCGGGCAATTCCCACATCGGGATATGCATCAGAAGCACCACAAGGTGATTACGAGGCACAAAGCGCAGATAGTTGCGCACGAACTCAATCTGCCTCTCGCCCAGACCCGCCACATAGAACCCGCGCTGGTCGCCCCGTGCGCCTGTCCAGTTGATGTTGTCCAGCACGATGAAGTGCGCACTCCCGTACTGGAACGCATAGTAGTTCGGTCCGTACACCCGATGCCAAGTCTCCGCCTTGTGGCGATTATCCTCTGCGTCGAAGTTGATGTCGTGATTACCCAATACATAATAAATCGGAATACCGATTTTGCCCATTACCTGATTGAGCGGTTCAAACATGTTGATCGAACACCACATCGCCCAGTACCACACCGAACACGGCACGGTTCGTGCCCATCAACTCACGAACGATATCGCGCCCGATGTAGTGAACTTCGGTCAGGTTTCGGGGCTGGGTATCGCCGAACATCAACGCTGTGAACCGCTCCGACTCGCGCTGGGGATAGAGCGGGAAATCGATAGACTCAGGAAGCGGACCTGTGGGACGCACGCCACCGAACCGCACAGGAGGCGAACCGTTCGGCTTATGCACATAGTAAAAGCGGGGCACATTCTCTTCCAACAGCGCCGTCATCCACCCGCGTGGCTTGATAACGAAGATGATTGTGTCGTCGCTGACAGGGATACGGTAGCGTCCTTGCGCATCGGTGCGCACCACTTCGCGCTGATTGGAGACCAACACATTCGGAATGCCCGGCTCACCAGAATCGCGTATGCCATTGCGGTTGCGGTCGTGGAATACGATGCCCGTTGCAAACTGGGGGGTGGCTTGGGCGAAGACCGAGAGCGTCAACAGCAGACCGACAGTGAGCAATCCATAGCGTAAGACTCTCATAGAGAGAGTCTACCACCGCCGATTGTAAAGAAAGGGTTAAGGATTAGCCTACTGCCATAGGAGCATCCGCACGATGCCGTGAATCAACCAGACGCCGATGAGTGCGAGGAGCAGATAGGTCACGCGGTCGGGGTGCAGGCGCAGCGTATGACGCGTGAAGAGCGCTTGCAAACTGTTGAGACCCACTCCCAAAACAATCGCCACAATCAGAAATCCGAGCGGGTTGGCACGCCAAGCGAGCGGAAGATTGCCGTGAAAGAGCGCGCTGACACTGGTGGTCAGCCCGCACGATGGGCAGGGGCGTCCTGTAAGGTGATAGAGCGTGCAGGGGGGTAACCCCAATTGTTGATGGGTGCCCAAGCCCTTCTGACTCGGCTCCAGATAGAGCGCAATCCCCGCAAATATCGCTACCCCCACCACGATAAAAAGATGCAAGAGCCACTCCGTGCGTTGTCGTAATGGCGTCCAGCGTATCCACCACCGTTCTTGACTCACTCGACCGCTCGGCGTTATCATCCTCTACTCACCGATACTGATAAGTATACTCCAAACGGTACGATCGCGCACCACGCCTGCCATAAACTGTATGTTCTGAATGGGTTGCCACACGAGCGCGCTATTAATATTATTGTCACCTGTGTGTTCGGCAATCAGGGAGAGGTGATTGGTAAGAGGCACATCGAACCCCACAAAAAAGCGCGAACCGCCTGTCGTGCGAAAGCCGAGATGGATGCGCATGTCCTTATCAAGGGGGTCTTCACCCAGAGCGGGCAGGGCATACGAAATCGCAAGGTAGCCGTATCGCCCCAGTTCCGTTCGGTTCCACAGGTCCGCAATACCGATGGAGACGCCTGGCGTATAGCCCGGTATCTCTGGATAGAGGTTGTAGGCAATCCCTGCTGTTTCAATCTGTCTGTTGTTGAGGGCTGAGCGAGTGAGTTGAACTTCTACGGTGTCTATCACACGCCAGTTGAGTAGTATCCGTTCGCGTTCGGGGTTCCCTGTGAAAAATCCTGCCTCGAACCGAGCGCGTTCGGGAAACACAATCCGACCTGTCGGGATTTCAATCAAGCGGTCTGCATAAAGCAGAGAACACAACAGCCCTGTAATCAACACGGCTCCTGCACGCATAAGTAAAGTCTACCCGAACAGGGGGGGGTATACTTACTTTATACTTCGAGGGCAGTGGAGCCGATTGGGGTATAATTGAGATAACTGACCAGTCGGTCAAATTGCTCTCGATGAGGAGAGGAGACCAACGATGCACCAAGAGAGGCTGAATCAGGAACTGAGTGCCGAGCGCGTTGAAGTGCGTGCGCCTGTATCGGACGCTTACG
>FWPV01015902.1_pt1 | contig 10718 bp, 6 predicted proteins | sample 2228371 | NCBI WGS metagenome assembly FWPV01 (sample SAMEA103939776, study PRJEB20133) | metagenome
AAGAACCAGTTGAACCCCAATATCACCCGGGTGAAGAACCAGCGTGATGCAGGTAACCCGGATGTCATCGGTTTCAGCAACGCCCTCGGGGACCCGGACTTTTTCTTTGATCTGGTGGACCCGACTCGCACCTCGGGCAAGGGTGCCAACTACACCCTGACGGCCGCGGACTTCCCCTTTATCAAAAACATCGGCACCGACGATGACAACGGGCAAAATGTGCAGATTCAGCCCGATGGCACCGTCCTGCCGGGCGAAGGCAACACCAATGACGTGGCCTCTTCCCAGGGGAATTTCTTCACTGGCCTGGACAGCGTCGTTCAAGACAACATTTACGATACCTTTGCCCTGGGGTCTGATCCGGTGAAGATCCGGGACAAGGGCGAGCCCATCTCGGACGTGCCGACTGAAGGCGGGGCCAATTTCCAGGTGACCGCTGAGAATGGGGCCTTTGGCGGCAAGGTCAACGTCCGCCGGGTGGAGCCCCGCAACACCCCGAGCATGATCAACGCGGTCTTCAATCTGCATAACTTCTGGGACGGCCGGGCCAACAACCGCTTCAACGGGGTCAACCCCCTGGGGGACACCGACCGGGGCGCCCGCATCTTTGTCCGGGGCAGGGGCGGCGGGCTGGCCACCCGCAACATCAGCCTGAAGAACGCTTCCCTGGCCTCCCAGGCCGTGGGGCCGCCGCTGAGCCACTTCGAGATGTCCTTCGGCAACCCCAACGACGCCAATAAGTTCAATGACCGCATCTGGCCGGATATCGGCAAGAAGATGGTGGGATCGCTTTTCCCCACGGATAACCCGCCCCAGCCTCGCAAGCTTTTGGAAAGCCAGGAGGTAGCCACGGATGACTCCCTGCTGGGCGAACTGCGCACTTCAAAAGGCGCCTTCAGTGAGAGCAAAGGGATCAATGTCACCTACAAGGAGCTCATCCAGCAGGCCTTCAACCCCAATCTGTGGGATTCGGATCGGGTGATCATTTTCCCCGGAGCCACGGTGACGGCCACCCAGACCTCCACGGATTTGCAAAACCTGGGCGAACCCCTCATCGTCACCAAGGCTCAGGCCCAGGCCATGGTGGCCAGCGGGGTGGTCGAGCCCGAACGGGTCTTCACCCAGATGGAGGCCAACTTCTCCTTCTTCTTCGGTATTGCGGTGATGCTGTATGAGGCCGAACTGGTGGCTGACCAGAGCAAGTTCGACCTGTTCATGGAAGGGAAAGCGACCCTCACTGAGTCCGAGGCCCTGGGCCTCAAGGTCTTTATCAACGCCCCGGGCGTCACCCCCGGCAAGTGCATCAACTGCCATGGGGGCCCGGAATTCAGCAATGCCACAGTGAGGAACACCCAGAACGGCGCCAACCTCATCGAGCCCATGCTCATGGGGGACGGCAACCCGGCCTTCTATGACAACGGCTTTTACAACATCGGCATCACCCCCACGGTGGAGGACCTGGGCCGGGGCGCGAACATCGGCGGCTTCCCGGTGTCCTCCTCCCGCCAGTTCCTGTTTAAGGACAACGGCCTCCAGAACATCAACTTCCCCATCATCGGGTTGCCCATCAAGGTGGTCTGCGACCCTGAAAACGTGGATACGGACTTGAATCCGGCGACCTGCGACAGCGGCCTCCTGGGAGTCATTGACGAAGGCACCGGCCAGTTCATCCCCGTATGCCGGGATCTTAATGGGGACGGCAAATGTGATGTGAACGATGATATCCTCATCCAGAGGGTGGCCGTGGACGGCGCCTTCAAGACCCCGCAGCTCCGGAACGTGGAGCTCACCGGGCCCTACTTCCACAACGGCGGCATCCTGACCCTCATGGAAGTGGTGGAGTTTTACGACGACGGCGGCTTCTTCTGCAAGTTCAACTTCCCGGACCTCGATCCGGATATCGTGCAGCTCGGCTTGTCAGAGAATGAGCGGACGGGCCTGGTGGACTTCCTGCTGGCCCTCACCGATGAGCGGGTGAAAAAGAAGAGCGCCCCCTTCGATCATCCGGAACTGCGGATTCCCAACGGGCATCCGGGTAATGAGAACAGCACCACGGCGGATGACTTGTTCGCCAACAAGCAGGCCCAAGATGTGGTTCTCACCCTTCCTGCCGTGGGCGCCAACGGCGTGGCGGCTGCTCAGGAATTGCGGCCTTTCCACCTGGAACTGGATGAAACGTTGACCCACTTTGATGCCTTCGAGGTTGAAGGCGTACCCTGCAATCTGCCCAACCCGGAATAACACCATAAACCTTAGTCGTGACAGCCGCGCTCCGTATCGGGGCGCGGCTTTCTTTCTCGCCGGCCGCCTGAATCTTAATCCCTCCCTATAGCTCCTCGGCCCGCAACCTTATACTGTAAAAGATCAGCCAAAGATAGCCAGTTCTCCTTGACACAGATGTTTATGTACTTATATTGTGAACAATTACATTGACTTAAGCTTTCAGAAAATGTAGCCGCAGCCTTCAGGCTGCGTTTTTGTGGGCCTGTCAGCAGCGCCGGTTGAAGCCTGCGGCTACAGGGTTTTTTGATATTAAATTACACCTTAGGCGTTGATATATTTTCTAACGGAGGCTCAAGATACATGCGATTGGACAAATTAACCTATAAATCCCAGGAGGCCCTGCAGGCGGCCCAGGACCTGGCCCGGCGCCTCAATCACCCCCAGATTGAACCGGCGCACCTGCTGCGGGAGCTCCTGGCCCAGGAGGAGGGGCTTATCCGGCCCCTGCTCAAGAAGCTGGAAGTTGACCCCCAGAAAATCATCCGCGGGGTGGAGGACATCCTCACCCGGCTGCCCCGGGTGGAAGGGGCCCAGGTGTACCTCTCTCCCGCTTTGAATAAAGTCCTGGACGAAGCCTTCAGGCAGGCGGACCGCATGCGGGACGAATATGTGTCCACCGAGCACCTGTTTTACGGTATGGCGGTGGACAAGACCAGCGACGTGGGCCGCCTGTTGGCGGGCGCCGGCCTCACTCCGGAAAATATCCTGAAGGCCCTGGCGGAACTCCGGGGCTCCACCCGCATCACCGACCAGGCCCCGGCCTCACTCCGGAAAATATCCTGAAGGCCCTGGCGGAACTCCGGGGCTCCACCCGCATCACCGACCAGGCCCCGGAGGAGAAGTTCCAGCCCCTGGAGAAATACGGCCGGGATCTGACGGAGATGGCCCGGGCCGGGAAGCTTGACCCGGTCATCGGCCGGGACAGCGAAATCCGCCGCATCATCCAGGTTCTGTCCCGGCGCACCAAGAACAACCCGGTTTTGATCGGCGAAGCCGGGGTAGGCAAGACCGCCATCGTGGAGGGTCTGGCCCAGCGCATCGTCAACGGCGATGTGCCGGAATCCCTTAAGGACAAGCGCCTGGTGGCCCTGGACCTGGGGGCCCTGATTGCGGGCACCAAATACCGGGGCGAGTTTGAGGATCGCCTTAAGGCCGTGCTCAAGGAAGTCACCCAGTCCGACGGCCAGATTATCTTGTTCATCGATGAGCTCCATACCCTGGTGGGTGCCGGCGCCGCGGAAGGCGCGGTGGACGCCTCCAACATGATCAAGCCGCCTTTGGCCCGGGGGGAACTGCACTGCATCGGGGCCACCACCATCAACGAATACCGCAAGTACATTGAAAAGGACGCCGCCCTGGAGCGCCGCTTCCAGCCCATCTTGGTAAGCGAACCCTCGGTGGAGGACACCATCGCCATCCTCCGGGGCCTGAAGGAACGCTATGAGGTGCACCATGGGGTGCGCATCAAGGACAGCGCCATCGTGGCCGCGGCCACCCTGTCGCACCGCTACATCACGGACCGGCACCTGCCGGACAAGGCCGTGGACCTGATTGACGAAGCGGCCAGCAAGCTCCGCATGGAAATCGACAGCCGCCCCACAGAGATTGACGAACTGGAGCGGCGCATCATTCAGGAAGAGATCGAGCGGGAGGCCCTGAAAAAGGAGGACGATCCGGCCTCCAGGGAGCGGCTGGCCAAAATTGAAAAGACCCTGGCCGACCTGAGGGAAAAGAGCGCGGCGCTCAAGGCCCGCTGGCAGCAGGAAAAGGAGGTCATCAGCAAAATCCGGGCCATCAAGGAGCAGATGGAAAAGGCCAAGATTGAAGCCCAACAAGCCGAGCGCAACGGCGACCTGGGCCGGGCCGCGGAACTGAAGTACGGCGTTCTCCTCAATCTGCAAAAAGAGCTGGACGCGGAAAACCAGAAGCTGGCGGAAATTCAAAAGGAAGGCGCCATGCTCAAAGAGGAGGTGGACGCCGAGGACGTGGCGGAGATAGTGGCCAAATGGACCGGCATCCCGGTGTCCCGCCTGCTGGAGGGCGAAAAGCAGAAGCTTCTGCACATGGAGGAGCGGCTGCATCAGCGCATTGTCAACCAGGAGGAGGCAGTCGCGGCCATCGCCAACGCGGTGCGCCGGGCCCGGAGCGGGCTCCAGGACCCCAACCGGCCCCTGGGCTCCTTTATCTTTCTGGGGCCCACCGGCGTGGGCAAGACCGAGCTGGCCAAGGCCTTGGCCGAATTCCTCTTCGACTCGGAAGACGCCATGGTGCGCCTGGACATGAGCGAATATATGGAAAAGCATACGGTGAGCCGCCTTATCGGCGCGCCGCCGGGTTATGTGGGCTATGAAGATGGCGGCCAGCTCACCGAGGCGGTGCGGCGCCGGCCTTACTCCGTGGTGCTCTTCGATGAAATCGAGAAGGCCCACCCCGAGGTCTTCAACGCCCTGCTCCAGATTCTGGACGACGGGCGCCTCACCGACGGCCACGGCCGCACTGTGGACTTCAAGAACACCATCGTCATCATGACTTCGAACATCGGTAGCCAGTACATCGCTGAAGCCACCAGTGAAGAGCAGATGAAGGAGCGGGTCATGGAGGCCTTGCGCCTGCACTTCCGGCCCGAGTTCCTGAACCGGGTGGACGACATCCTGATTTTCCACCGTCTGACCCTGGAGCAGTTGCGGCAGATTGTGGAGCTCCAGATATCCCGGCTCCGTAAGCTTCTGGCCGAACGCCACATTGACCTGGTGCTCACCGACAGGGCCAGGGAGTTTCTGGCCGAAGCGGGCTATGACCCGGTGTATGGCGCCCGGCCCCTGCGGCGGGCCATCCAGCGCCACGTCCAGGACAGACTGGCGCCCTTGCTCCTGGAAGGCAAATTTAAGGAAGGTGACACTGTCGTGGTGGACGCGGACACCGCGGGATTGAGGTTCGAGAAGAAGGAAGCTTGATGGACGATGTTATTGCCTGGTATTTTTCTGCAAGTGCTCCAATACCTTCGGCCACACCTGGCCCGCAGGACCCCGCAGGAAATAGTCGGACAGGTAAAGACTCAGACGGGTGTGGTGCAGGTTGTTCTCCACGATGACGGCGCCATTGTTTTTGGCCACTTCGGGGAGGAAGTTGGCCGGGGCCACCTCCCCGGAAGTGCCGATGATGAGCATCAGGTCACAGCTTGCCGCCCACTCATTGGCCTTGTCCATGGCCTCCTCCGGAATAGGCTCCCCGAAAAAGACCACGTCCGGTTTGATAAGCCCGCCGCAGTAACAGTATAAAGGGCTGGTGTCGAAGTCCAGGGCCTCCCGGGGCCACTGGTCTCGGCAGGACCGGCACACAAAGCGGTGGGCGTTGCCATGGTATTCGATGACGTTTCTGCTCCCCGCGGCTTGGTGCAGGTTGTCAACGTTTTGGGTGATGACCCCCATAAGGTAGCCCCGGGCCTCCAGCTCCGCCAAGGCGTAGTGGGCCGGATTGGGCCGGGCCTTTTTCAGGAGATCGTCCATCTCCTTGAGCATGACCCAGACCTTGGCCGGGTTTTTTTCAAACGCGTGGATAGTTGCATACTCACGGGGGTTAAACCGCTCCCACAGACCGCCTTTGCTCCGAAAGTCCGGGATGCCGGATTCCACCGAGATGCCGGCTCCGGTGAGGGCCACAGCACGGCGGCTTTGGCGGATCAGGTCAGCCACTTCTTCGAGGGAAACTTCTTTCATAATTAGCTGTAACTTCTAAGCTTTAAGCTGTTTCCGGCTTTTCTGATATCCCGCAGACCTAGCCAGATGAGCACTGCCGCGAAGACAAATCTGAGGCTGGCCTCTTTTAGCATGTTTGCCACGGTGCCGCCCAAAAAAGTGCCTGCAATGATGCCAGGGATAAGACCCAGGAGGAGTCCGCCCACCACGTTTCCCAGCCGCCAATGGGTAATGGCGCCCACGCCGCCAGCAGGAACCATGGCCATCAGGGAGCTTCCCTGGGCGGTGTGCTGGCTATGGCCCACTAGGAGCACCAAGGCGGGCACCATGATGGAGCCCCCGCCCACCCCCATCATGCCTGAGAGGAAGCCGGCTAAGGCGCCGCTGGCCAGGATGGCCGCCGCCCAAGGCCAGCCGCCGGCAACCGGGTGAGCGAAGCGGCTCAGGTAAGGCTTGGCCAGTAAAAGCAGCGATACAAAAATGAGAAAAGAACCGAAGGCCATCTTCAGATGACGCTCCGGTAAGGCGTTGGCCGACAGGGCTCCCAAAGAAGAGGTGAGGATGGCGGTAGCCGCCAGGAGCACGGCCGCCGGGAGATCTACCGAGCCGTTTGCATAATAGGTTATGGCCCCGGTGAGGCCGGTGAACACCAGGGCCATGAGACTGGTGCCATGGGCCTGATGCTGGGTCAGCCCTGTAAAGCGTACCATGAGGGGGATCATGATGACGCCTCCTCCCAGTCCTACAAGACCGCCGAAAATGCCGGCCACGAAGCCGATGACAAAACTTTGCATGGTTAAGAAGGCAACTACGGCATAAGTAAATAGGGAGAGAAAAACCGTCCTACCTCGACGCATTAAGTTTATCAGCCTGCAGTTTTCCCGGGTTAACTAACCTTAGGCCGCAGCAACAGGTAAACCGGTAATTCATCTGCCCTACCCTACCCGGATCCGGGCGTCCAGGGCCAGGATGCCCTTGCTGCCCGGAAACACCCGCACCGGATTCAGGTCCACCTCCTGAATCTGGGGAAAGGCCATCATCAGGTGGGACAAGGCGGTAAGGGCCCGGCAAAGCGAGGTCAGGTCGGCCGGAGGCCGGCCCCGGGCCCCCTGGAGAACCTGGCCGATTTTGGTTTCCAGGATCTGGCTCAGGGCCTCCTCCTGGCTGACCGGGGCCACCTTCAGGGCCACATCCTCCAAGACCTCGGTCCAGATGCCGCCGGCCCCGAAGGCGATGACCGGGCCAAAGGTCCGGTCCCGGGAGGCTCCCAGGATGACCTCCTCGCCTCCTTCAACCTGGGGCATGACCACTGCTTCCCATGCCTCCCCCGGAGGCAGGGTCCGCTCTGCCACCTCCGCCAGTCTGTCAAAGGCCCCGGAGACCTCTTCCGGGCGGTTGAGACCCAGGATAACCCCGCCTGCTTCAGTTTTGTGGATCAGGGACGGCGCGGCCAGTTTCAGACACACCGGGTAACCCAAATCCGCCGCGGCCAAGATCGCGTCGGTCCCGCTGGTGGCCGACCGCCAGCCCGCCACCGGGATGCCCAGATAAGTGATAAGAGACAGGGCCACAGTCATGGGCAGGAACCCGGAACGCGGCTGTTCTGCCAAAAGGTCTGCAATTTTTTCCCGGTTGAACCACGGACCTCTTTCCCCCACCACCGGTTTGGGGCGGTGGAAAAAGGCGCGGCTGTAAGCCAGAGCCCGCACTGCCTGACCCGGAAAGTGAAATACCGGAAATCCCAGCTCATCCCGGAAAAACTCCTCTTCCTCCAAGGTGGCGGTGACGCAGATAGCCAGGGGTTTTTCATACTTCCGGGCATCTTCGATCATGGTCCGGGCCATCCGGCGAGCCTCCTCCCGTTCCGGGTCATATACCGGCCCGTAATTGAGAAGTACGGCATGCACTTGGGGGTCCCGGCAAAGCTCCTCCATCACCCTCGAATACACGGAAAAATCAAAAATATCGCCCAGGTCCACGGGATTGGTGGGTTTGATGATCTTGGAACGGGAGCTTTCGTGGATAAAATCCGCCAGTTCCGGGGCCAGAGGCGGCAGTTTGAACCCCCATTGCCGGCAGGCGTAGGCCGCGATCACCGCCTCACCGCCGCTTCTGGACAGCACCACCAAATTATCCCCCTTGACCGGCGGCTGGCCGGTCATTTTGGCCGCCACCAGAAAATCCGCTTGGCTTTTCACCCGGATGATGCCCGCCTGGCGGCAGGCGGCCTCCACCACCCGGTCATCTGAAGCCAATGACGCGGTATGGGAATAGGCGATGGCGGAGGTCTCCTCTCCCACATTAGGGAGGTGCACATATACCGGCTTTCTGGACTGCTGGGCCAGCCGCAGAAGCCTCCGTCCGTCGTGCAGTCCCTCCAGGTACAGGTACACCGCTTCAGTGCCGGGGTCATCCAGAAGGTAGGCCAGGACCTCATTTTCCGCCACGTCCAGCTTGTTGCCCAAACTCACAAATTTATTGAGCCCCAGGCCCTCTTTGGTCATCCAGGCAGAGAGATGCATACCCACGCCGCCGCTTTGGGAGATGATGGAGATGTTGCCCCGGCGGGGCATGGGAGCCATCTGGGAAAACGGCAGACAAAGGCCGATCTCCATATTAATGACGCCCAAGCCGTTGGGGCCGATCAATCTGAGGTCATATTTCTTGATAAGCCGGGCGATCTCTTCTTCCATGGCCCGCCCTTGTTCGCCCAGCTCGGCAAAGCCGCCGGATTCCACCACGACCCGTTTGATGCCCAACTCGCCGCAGGCCGCCACCACCCGGGGAACAAACCGGGCCGGCGTCAGAACCGCGGCCAGGTCCACGACTTCGGGCAGGTCTTCTATCTGGTGATAAATGGATAACCCGAAGACGCGGCCGCCCCGGGGACCCACCGGGTAGATCTTCCCTTGATAGCCGGCCTCCAGCATGTTGCGCACAATGCCTTTGCCAAGGTTTACGGGGTTTTCCGACACCCCGACCACCGCAACACTTTGGGGATAAAAAAATTTTTCCATTCCTCCAACCTGCTAAGATGGATTTGGATAAACCGGAGCCCACAGGCCCGTCCTCCCGAAAGCAGCCTGGAAAACCAAAGTGCTCAGAACAGGTTTCCTGTCAGGTGCTGGCTGAGGAGGAAAAGCCGGACGTTTTTAAACTCGAAGTTTAAATTATCTTAATCCCGGAAGGTTTTTACGACAACTGTTTCGTTGTAAAATTAGGCTTACGGTCAGAAATGGCTTGAGGATCACCATGCCTTATGAAAAATGTGCAGAAGTGAGCGAGGAATTCTGGCGGGAGTTGCGCCAAACCGACCCGGAGGCGGTCACCCGCCGCACCGGCGCCGTTTTTTCCGGCAACTCCTACCGCCTGCCCTTTTTAGACCGGGAACTCCTGTTGGATTTGGCGGAACACCGCATCCTGGTGTCCGGCGCGGAAGATGTTGAGCCCGGCTTCCGCCTCTGCCTGACCGCGCTTCTGTATTTGCTGTATGTGGACCCCGCAGCGTTGGGACCGTTGGTCAGCCCCTTGGATCTCCCGGGCGGAACCACTTTCATCCAGAAGTCGGGGCCCCACTCTTTGCCTAATAAGCCCCTGGAGGACAGATTCGGTTCCGACCTGGAGGGCTTTCTGGCCGCCGGCCGGCGTCTCGGGGCCGAGGTCCGCCAAGCCGGCGACGGCGCCCTGGCTTTGCAGGTGTTTCCCGGACTGATGGTGGAGGTGATTCTCTGGCAGGCCGACGAGGAATTCCCGGCCCAAGTGTCCTTTGCGGTCCCCAGCCATCTGGACCGCTTCTGGCACCTGGACGCGGTTCTGGGCCTGCTGACGGTAGTGGTGCAGGAGCTTCTCAAGGCCGCAGACATCCCGCATAAACGAGAAGGGCCTTCTTAGGCCGGAGAAGGCTATTCCGCAGTTGCCAAAACGGTTTCCAAAGAGTAAATTTTCGCAAGGGCCGGCATAGCTCAGCGGTAGAGCAGCTGATTCGTAATCAGCAGGTCCGGGGTTCGAATCCCCGTGCCGGCTCCAGGAAAATCAAGCACTTACGATTCCAGCCGTAACCCTTTTTCAGGCAGGGATAACCCAGGGATAACCTGAGTGCGGGTCATGGCAAAAAGTTGGCAACATACCGGAGGCAAATTGCGAGAGCTGGACGACCCGCCAGCCTTACGGAACCGGAACTCCTTGCCATCCTGATTTCTCCTTCCAAAACTTTTCACCACTTCAGGGGTGCGAAACTTGAGCTTGAGTAATCACTTTTAATTAAATAATCAACATTTTACCTATTAAATAATCAACACTTTTACGGATTGCTCCTTTAAGACTCAAGACATAATCTTTAACCAGAATGGGCGCACCTGCCGGACTTTTGCCGGACAAGTACCGAGGCAAGGCAAATGTGCCTTCCTAATCTCAGCCTTGCTCAAAAAGTTTATTTCTGGTTCCCCCGTTTTTGACCAGTCAGCGGCAGCAAAGTTTGCCAGGGAGAGTCTGTCAGGACAAATTCGGGGAAAGCAAAGAAGGACAGGCGGCGGCTAAGGATTCCCCGGGGATTCGACGAGATGGCTCTGACGGTCCGGCCTTTTGCCATGTCCGCCGAAAGGCTCAAATCCTGCGAGGGAGGAATGCACCATGAAGAGACGAGATTTCTTGAAATACACCGTCTGCGGCCTGGTGGGGGTGGCACTCGGTTCCCGCCTGCGCCTGCCGCCCCTCTTCCAGACGGAGGCCTACGCCGCCACC
>FWPV01005771.1_pt1 | contig 10715 bp, 6 predicted proteins | sample 2228371 | NCBI WGS metagenome assembly FWPV01 (sample SAMEA103939776, study PRJEB20133) | metagenome
AAAATCCAGTATCATTTTGAGTTTTTCCCGGGAAAGCAGCCTTTCTTCTTCTGGATGCCTGAAGCCGGGCAACAGGTGAAATCCCATGGGGTGTTGTCTGATCAGATGATGAAAGGCTGTGGCGCCGGTCTCCTCGATCAACATGGCTAGGTTAGAGATGCCAGGAAAACCATTTTTTTCAAATGGGCACCTGTGGGATGAATTGCCATCCAAGTCTAGCAAGAGAACTTTCCTCTGTTGAGACGTGACCGAGGCGAGGATGGCGGCGAACATACTCGCGCCCGATCCGCCCTTCGCTCCCATCAACCCCAGGAACAGGGCGGAAGGCTGGCGTTCTTTCTCCGAGTGTTTCCACCTGTCCACTTGCTCTCTCAACCCGATCCTCCTCTCGATATTAATTATGTTAACTATATTAATAATGTTATACATATAGCATAATAAACCTTAATGGCTAATATGTCAATATTTATAATGTTAAATATCTAATATAAATCATACTAATGCCACTGGTTTTTTCGGCAGAATGTTTGGGTGGCAAGAGCATTTATCGGGAGATTAAGAGGGGTGATAAAAATTACATTTAAAAAGTTTACGCCACAGAGAAGAGAAAGGTGTGAGATTTATCTACACAGGCCAGTGGCTGTTTCCATGTTACCGTGGGACCGGGCAGAGAATGAATACCTAAGCAACGAGGCGCATTGGGCTTGCATTCACTGCTGCTTTTCATTGGTTTATAATAAGCATAAAATTACGGTAGGGAAGTTGAGGTAGCTTTATGATAAATGACGGTTTTAAGGTGGAAATCCATGAGGGTTGACGGGTTGGTTGAGCTGAAAATGGGGGTGCTAATCTTTGGAATGTGAAGCTCATCCGCAGAATCAAGCCATCAGCAGGTGTCGTGATTGCGGTCGTCCTTTCTGTTCTGAATGCGCCCGCGATACGGGTCAGACCCAGTTGTGCCCCTCTTGCTATGGGAAGCATTACCCGGAGATGATTACCGAGTACGAAGAGAGAGTTACCTCTGCGGAGGTGGATTTCGCTGGGGAAAAAGGAGGGGCAGGAATATCTGTGGAGAAGGAGACTTTTGTCACCCAGATTCCTTCTGTAGGCGCAGAAGATGTAACTGGTTCAGCCGAATCTCTTGTCGGCGCGGGACGGAAACACCACGAGGACGATTTAGAAGAAGACCCCCCAGAGAATGCCAGCGAGGAGAAAAGAAGGGGTCTTGGCAGATTTGCCCTCTTTTCCAGGTTAAGGAAGAAGCGTGGAGAAGAACGAAGGGATGTTAGTGATACAGAACAGGAGAGAATAATCTTCGAAGAAGAACCAGATTACGACTTTTCTATATTGAAGGATGAAGGGGAGGAGAAAAAAGCGCCCTTTGCTGTATCCGAGGGGTCGAGGGGAGGGAAAGAACCCTCCGTAATTGAGACTGAGGCAAAAGAAGCAGTTTCGTATCCGGAAAAAGCGCCCAGAGGGGAAGATATAGATGCTCTTCTCCAAGATGTTCTGCCCTCTCTGGTTGATGATTCGGTGGTGGCGCGGGTTGGAGAAGCCGCGGAAAGTTCGGAAGTTATAGCCCCACTTGTAGGAGATGAGAGGGGGGCGGAGTCGGAGCGGGCCAGGTTAAGAGAGCTGGAAGAGCAAGCGCGTAGGGAAGAGAGGAGAAAAAGGCGGGAAGAACGTTGGGGATTCCTTGCCCAGCCCCGCTCTCAGGAGAGCACTTTCATCGCCTTTACGAAACCCAAGGCCGCGCTCTTCATATTTTTCGCATTGATGTTGGGGGCATTGCTCTGGGCGTTGCCTAACGCTTTTCTCATCCCCAAAGACACCGAATACGTCGTTCATGCGGTTATCATCGGGATAGTGATTGGACTTCTTTTCTGGTGGAAGGCGGGGAAGAAACACGGCACCAAGCTAGCTGTTCAGGCCTCTTTAACCACTCTGTTTTCACTGATCCTAGGGGAGTTGCTGCACTGGATCTTCGTGGTCTTGGGCACCTCTGCTTTTCGGAAAGTCTTTTTCGATCTCATCTCCTTCAAGTTCCTATGGAACCGGAGCGTGCTCTCCGCAGTGGGTAGTGCCATGTATCCCGTCTCTTATCTCTGGATATTAATTCCCGCTTCCCTGGTGGCGTTCATAATCGGTTTTGGGATGCCGCCAATTCCGGAGATCTTCGCTCAATTGTGGGGAGCGTTAATAAGGAGAGAGGGTACGGAAGAAAGCCAAAGGAAAGATCGATAGCGAAAGAATTGGAGCCGGCGAAAAGGAGATCAAGTGAGGATAGAGAGCAGGCAGGCTGAGGGAGATGTTCAGGTCACCGTCATTGAGGTAGACGGGGTCATCGACTCTACCAACCTTGAGGGCTTCTTCAAGCAGGTGAGTGCGGTTTTCAAAGGGGGAGCCAACAATATTATCATGGATCTCTCCCATACCACTTATATTTCCAGTGGAGGCCTATCCGTGATCGCTGATGCCTTCAAGAAAGCTGGTGAACATGGTGGAAAACTGGTCATCGCCTGCGCCAGTGAATCCATCAGAGAACTCTTCAAGGTAATCAGGTTCGATCGAATTATCGAATTCTATCCGGACCTGGATTCCGCTCTGGAATCCTTCGCCTGAAAGCTGGAGGAGGTTAATTCCGCAGTTTTCCGTATGGAAGGGCGACCCTCCTTTTTTTTACTGGAGCCCTTCGCTTCCGAGGTAGAATGAAGCTAGGGGGGAGGCATGGCTAGAACCGGTGCGTTTTGGGATTTCCACGCGCCGCAGATACCCTGCCGGGTTATAAGAAATGTGGTTCCGGCAGGCGAGGCGAGGGAGCTCGCTCCCCATTTGAAAAATGTTTTGAACAATATAACAGTTATATGACAGTGGCAGCCATAACGATGTCTTTCGCTCATAATTATCGACAGTTCGCTTTTATAAAGTCTTGTCCGTGGGGGAAAAATGATTAAGGACGTCTACTTGGACAATGCGGCAACCACCTATCCAAAGCCCGAGCCGGTATATCGGGCCATGGATTCCTTCGCCCGGGAAGTGGGCGGAAGCCCAGGGCGCAGCGGACATGCCAGGGCGGTGGAGAGTGGAAGAGAAGTCTTACGCGCCCGGGAGTCATTGGCCAAGCTTCTGGGAGTAAAGGACTCCTCGCGCATAATTTTTACTAAGAACGCAACCGAGTCGCTCAACTTGGCTATCAAGGGCATGGTCAAACCGGAAGGTCACGTGATCATCTCCTCTCTCGAGCACAACTCGGTATTAAGGCCGGTTGCGTCTCTGAACAAGGAGGGGAGAGTAAAGTATACGGTGATTCCTTGTGGGAGTGATGGAAGCCTTGATCTAGATGCCCTGGCCGCTTCTATTCGCCCCCAAACCCAGCTTCTGATCTTCACCCACGCTTCCAATGTCCTGGGAACATTGATGCCTCTAGGAGAGCTTGTGGATCTGGCCCGGAAGTATAATTTGCCCTTGCTCCTAGATGCGGCGCAAACCGTGGGAAGGTACCCTCTAGATATAGAGAGGGAGGGAATTCAGCTTTTAGCCTTCACCGGTCATAAGGAACTTTTTGGACCCCAGGGGACTGGGGGCCTGTACATCTCTCCCGACCTGGAATTACGCCCCTTGATGGAAGGAGGGACGGGAAGCGATTCCGAATCGCCCTTGCAACCGTCCTTCCTCCCCGATCGGTTCGAATCGGGGACCCTCAATGCCTGGGGGCTTGCCGGCCTGAGGGCCGGGGTTGAATTTGTCCTGGAGGAAGGAGTAGAGAAGATCAGGGCGCACGAGGAGGAGCTGACCGGGCGTCTTCTGGAGGGGTTAAAGGGCTTAAACAATGTGGATAAAATATATGGTTATGAGGACTGGGAGAAAAGGGTGGGAATTATCTCTTTCAATCTGAAGGGGTATAGTTCGGCGGAGACCGCTGCAAGGCTGAACGAAGAATACGGCATAGCGGTTCGGGGAGGATTGCATTGTTCTCCCCTAGCCCATCGGACCATCGGAACCCTGGAGAGGGGAACGGTTCGGGTGGGACTCAGCTATCTTAATACCGCTGAGGATGTCGATTTCCTCCTAAATGCTCTCAAAGGCCTCTAATGATTTCACTAGTTCACAAAGCCCTGCTTTTAAAAGATCTATCTCGGGGAGGGTTCAGTGATCAATACTACTAGCTAATAAAGTCCTTTGGCGTGGCCATAAAAAGACCCTAAATTGAAGGAGAAATTTGGGTTCTGCGAGGAAAGCACAGGAGTTTTAAACAACGCGCTCCTATTCGATCCCCCACTTGACTCCCCGTTAATGATATATGCGCATAATAAGGTTACCCTGCTCATCCAGTTTCCATTCCGCGGCTACCTCTTCCCCGCGCAGGCTTTCGTAATAGCCAAGAACCTTTCCCATCGCCAGGTGTATATTGAAGGGTTTCTCCAACTTTATTTCGATTTCTTCATCTTCGTTTATGGAGAACAGCCCCATGCCGAAGGCGGCAAGGATCGCGCTGGTCTCCGTTGGGCTCTTGCGTAGGTGGGGGAAGGAGGTATACATTTCCCTGGCGTGTTCCCTTTCCAGCTGGGTTATGCGCATGTAAACATGCTCGCCTACCTCCTCCGCGATGAGGTCGAGGATTAGTTCGATGGTCATGGCGTTGATCATCATCATTCTTCTGCCGGTGACCAAGTCGTAGATGCTGCCCTCTTCCAGGTCCCAGTTTATTCGGGTGATCTGTTTGGGAACGCTGCATTCCGGGCATCGCTGGAACTCTTGGGCTTCGTGGAAAGGCGGTTGAGCGAACCTGTCAACAACTATTTCTTCTTCCAACTCTTCTTTTTTCCCCATGTCGGCGATCAGTTCCAGAACTCCTCTTTCGCCATCCCCTTCCCATTCGCAGTAGAAAGGGATTCCCTCCAGGGCTTCAAGTGACCCCTGGAATTTTCCACAGACTAAGGGAATGCTGGCGATATTTTCCAGCTCCAGCCGGAGGCTTTCTCCCCGGTGATAATTATCCGGGCGGGGGGAGGCCAATCCCCAGATCCTGGAATGGTCACAGAATACTCCCAACAGTCTTTCTGCGGGCAGGTAGGAGGAATTCCCTTCCAGAGTCATGTTTATTAGGCCTCGCGCGAAATACCGGTAGGTTCGGCGAGATCCCTCCGCGATGAAAGGATCGAGGCCCATTCCCAGCTGGATGGATAATCGCTCAAATATATCGGTGAACTCGTGTACATCGTAGAAGATAGACCGGAGCATGGGAAGATCTTTGTAGAAGATACATCCATGGTCACACCACTGCACCCTTTTGCCGATGATCAGCGGGGTTCCGCACTTGGAACAGGTTTCAATGGGCATATCTTTTCCTTCCACCGGGAAAATGAGCGCGCAAACTATCTTCATCAACCCGCTTCCATTAATCTTAACATAATTTGTCTAACCTTGTTAGAATACGTTCGCTCGCCCTCGGCGTGCGCGAGAGTGAGGAAGCTTTTCGATGGGTTTAATCCTATTCTTGGAGAACAATGGGCAAAACTCACCGAGCCTTTCCGAATCTCCCTTCCAGTATGAAGGGTAGTGGACGTAAACAGGAACGCGATACATAAGGTTAAGTTGTTTCCCTTTTGCCTGTCCCTGGCTTTACCTATAATATTTTGAGATAGCGCCGGTGGCGCCTGTGATATAGTGAGATAGAGGAGGATGACGGAAGCTCTCCTCCAGGGAGAATCCGATTGGAGAAATGGAGATAGAGGAGGACGACAGAAGCTTACATCTAGGGATGTTGTCCAGATCTTACTGAATGGTGAGCGATGAAAAAAGCGGTAGTTTTGCTGGAGGATGGAAAATACTTTACCGGCAAACCCTTCGGGGTGACCGGGGAACGATTTGGCGAACTGGTCTTCAACACCAGCATGACCGGTTATCAAGAGATTCTCACGGATCCTTCATATAAAGGTCAGATAGTAACCATGACCTATCCCCAGATAGGCAACTACGGAGTCAACCAGGAGGACCTGGAGTCGGAAAAGCCCCAGGTGGAAGGGTTTGTGGTCAGGGAATGTTGCCGTTATCCCTCTAACTGGCGTTCAGTGATGTCCTTGAACGATTATCTGCAGGAACATGGGGTTGTGGGCGTCGAAGGAGTGGATACCCGGGCGCTTACCCTCCATATTAGGTCCCGGGGGGCAATGAAGTGCGTTATATCCTCGGAGGATACGGACCTCAATTCGCTGAAGGAGAGACTGGAGGCGGCGCCTGGAATCGTGGGACGGGACCTGGTCAAGGAGGTGACCTGCGAGAGTCCATACGTATGGGAAGACCGCCAGGTACCACCCATGGGAAGGGGGGTGATGCCAGAGGTGCCCGTTTCCAGGGAAAGGCCACTTAAAGTAGTGGCATTCGATTGTGGCATCAAGCACAACATCCTGAGGATATTGTCTGCGCTGGGATGCCAGGTTCAAGTGGTTCCCGCTTCCACCAAGGCCAGCAAGGTGCTGGAGATGGGCCCGGATGGGGTATTCCTTTCCAACGGGCCAGGTGACCCCGAGGGAGTTCCTTACCTGGTCGAGGAGGTGGGCAAACTTATCCCGGTCAAGCCCATCATGGGAATCTGCCTGGGCCACCAGATCCTTGGCCTGGCACTGGGGGGAAAGACTTTCAAGCTCAAGTTCGGGCACCGGGGAGCTAACCAGCCGGTCAAGGATCTGCGCAGGGGAAACATCCTTATCACGGCGCAAAATCACGGTTTCTGTGTGGATATGGAGAGCATTTCACATGTGGCGGAACCTACCTTCGTTAACTTGAACGATGGTACCCTAGAAGGTATGCGTCATCGTATATATCCCGCTTATTCGGTCCAGTACCATCCCGAGGACTCACCTGGCCCGCATGACGCTGTCTACCTTTTCGGCGATTTCATTAGGGCAATGTGGGCCAAGCGAGGTGGCTTCCATGCCTAGAAGAAACGATATAGAAAAGATCATGATTATCGGGTCGGGGCCCATCATCATATCCCAGGCTTGTGAGTTTGATTATTCGGGCACCCAGGCGTGCAAGGCGTTGAAAGAGGAAGGTTACCAGATCGTCCTGGTGAATTCCAATCCGGCTACCATCATGACCGATCCGGAGATGGCCGATCGCACCTATATCGAGCCCATCACCCCAGAGGTGGTGGCCAGCATCATAGAAAGGGAGCGGCCTCAGGCGCTGCTCCCTACCCTGGGAGGACAGACTGGCCTTAATACCGCGGTCAAAGTGGCGGAGATGGGCGTACTGGACGAGTACAGAGTGGAGATGATCGGTGCCAACCTGGAGGCCATTAGAAAGGCGGAAGACCGCGACCTTTTCAGGGAGGCCATGCGCTCCATCGGCTTGGATCTGCCCCGCTCCGGACTCGCCCATAGCATGGAAGAGGCGAGGAGAGTGGTAGGTGACCTAGGTTTCCCGGTGATCATACGCCCCGCCTTTACCTTGGGAGGCACAGGTGGGGGTGTGGCCTACCATCAGGAAGAGTTCGAACAGGTGGCCTCCAATGGGCTGGCATCTTCCATGATCAGCGAGATTCTCATCGAGGAATCGGTGATGGGCTGGAAGGAATATGAGCTGGAAGTGATGAGGGACCTGGCGGACAACGTGGTGATCATCTGTTCCATCGAGAACTTCGACGCCATGGGGGTGCATACCGGAGACTCCATCACCGTGGCTCCAGCCCAGACCCTCACCGACCGTGAGTACCAGTTGATGAGGGATGCGGCCATTGCCATTATCCGGGAGATCGGGGTGGAGACGGGGGGGTCAAATATACAGTTTGCCATCAATCCTCGGGACGGGCGCATGGTGGTGATCGAGATGAATCCCCGGGTATCCCGCTCCTCGGCTCTGGCCTCCAAGGCCACTGGCTTTCCTATCGCCAAGATAGCCGCCAAGCTTGCGGTGGGTTATACCTTGGACGAAATTCCCAACGATATCACCAAGGAAACCCCGGCGTCCTTCGAGCCCACCATAGATTACTGCGTGGTGAAAATACCCCGTTTCGCCTTCGAAAAATTCCCTGGCGCGGATCCCACTCTAGGCATCTCCATGAAATCGGTGGGAGAGGTAATGGCCATCGGGCGGACCTTCAAGGAAGCTTTGCAGAAAGGCATCCGCAGCCTGGAGAAGGGTTACTATGGCCTAGGCGGCTATGGCAAGGAAATCTTGGATATAGGTGAAGCGAGCGATTCCGAAGCGCGGGAAGACCTGCTGGGCAAAGTCCGGGAAGGACTTTCCCGACCCCAAGATGGGAGGTTCTTCTATATCAGGTACGGGTTTCTACTGGGGATGAGCGTAGAGGAGATAAGCGAGCTCTCCCATATCGATCCCTGGTTTCTCTATAACATAAAAGAGATCGTGGACGAGGAGGTCAGCCTGGGATCGAGGCGGGAGCGGGAACTGGAAGCAGAGGAGCTCTTCAGGGCCAAATCCCTGGGTTTCTCCGATGTTCAGCTGGCTTGTCTTCTAGGTATGAGCGAGGAAGAGGTGAGGGAAAAGAGAAGGTCCCTGGGGATAAGACCCGCTTTCAAGCTGGTAGACACCTGCGCGGCGGAATTCGAAGCCTACACGCCGTATTACTACTCCACATATGAGCAGGAGAAAGAACCTGTATCTCCAACCCGGCGCAGGCCAGGCAAGAAGGTTATGATACTGGGGGGAGGGCCCAATCGCATCGGTCAGGGAATTGAGTTCGACTACTGCTGCGTGCATGCTTCTTTCGCTTTGAGGGAAGAGGGTTACCAGTCCATCATGGTAAATAACAATCCGGAGACCGTCTCCACCGATTACGACGTATCCGACTTTTTATATTTCAGATCGGAAACCTTGGAGGACGTATTGGAAATCATGGACGAGGAGAAGCCGGACGGACTTATCGTTCAGTTTGGTGGCCAGACCCCGTTGAATCTTTCCTTGCCCTTGATGCGGGCGGGCGCGCCTATCATCGGTACCAGTCCCGAGTCCATCGACCGGGCCGAGGACCGTGACCGCTTCAAGGAAATGCTTTTCAAGTTGGGACTGCTTCAGCCGGAGAATGGAACGGCCATGTCGGTAGGGGAGGCCAAGGAAGTGGCGGAAAGGATCGGTTATCCCCTGGTGGTGAGGCCCTCCTATGTATTGGGAGGGAGGGGAATGGAGATCGTGTACGATCCGGCCTCCCTAGAGGATTTCATGCGGGGAGCGGTGGAGGTCTCTCCTGACCATCCAGTACTCATCGATAAATTTCTGGAGGATGCTCTGGAAATTGACGTGGATGCGGTATCCGATGGCCGGGATGTAATAATCGCGGGAATCATGGAACATATCGAGGAGGCAGGAATTCATTCTGGAGATTCCGCTTGCTCCTTGCCGCCTTTCAGCCTGGATCCACCCATGCTGCAGAGAATCAGGGAGGCAACTTACGCTCTGGCCAGAGAGTTGGAAGTAGTGGGCCTGATGAACGTGCAGATGGCGGTCAAAGAGGACAAGCTCTATATCCTTGAGGTCAACCCCCGGGCGTCCCGCACGGTGCCCTACGTATCTAAGGTGACCGGCATTCCCTGGGCCAAGGTGGCCACCAAGGTAATGATTGGCAAAAGCTTGCGAGAACAAGGCATCGCCGCGGAGGTGTCGGTTCCCCACTTTGCGGTGAAGGAGGCGGTGCTGCCCTTCAACCGCTTCTTTGGAGTGGATACCATACTGGGACCGGAGATGAAGTCCACGGGAGAGGTGATGGGCATAGACTTGGATCTAGGGATGGCTTTCGCCAAGTCGCAGATGGCTGCGGGAGCTGCCCTTCCCACCCGCGGGAATATCTTTATCAGCGTGAAAGATGCCGATAAAAGGGATATTATTTCCATCTCCCGTAGATTGCACCAGCTCGGCTTCAACCTGCTGGCTACCAGGGGCACCGCTACGGTGCTGGAACGCGTGGGGCTTCCGGTGACTAGAGTAAACAAGATGCACGAGGACCGGCCCCATGTGGTGGATTACATGCGTAACGGCGAGATTCAGTTAATCATCAACACGCCTTCTGGTAAGAGGCCTCGATCCGACCAGATTTCCATCCGTAGCTATGCGGTAATGTATAACATACCTCTGATTACCACTCTGAAAGCGGCCCAGGCGGTTACCTATGGAATCGAGTCCCTGCAGTCCAAGGGGTTGGGGGTAAAGCCTATCCAGGAATGGTATTCCTACATCAAAGCGCGGCGCTAGCGTACAAATCTCGGTTTGAGGGCAAAACCAGCTCGGCGCGTTTCGCATGGTTGAATCGAATGAATTTGCCAGCCTGAAAGAAGATTGTTCTCGGCGCCCGCGAGATACATGAAAAGGGACTAAGGCTGATCGCAAGGGGAGCAAAGACAAGCGGTCGAAGAACTGCTGTCGTAGCCTGGATGCTCTCCCTGGAAACCATGCCGATCTCTTGCTCTAGGCTTAAGCGTCAATAGTTGATAATAGTTTGTAATTTTTCCTCCTGATTTGTTGCAGTATAAGGGCTTGCTCTAGGCTTAAGCGTGCAATGGTTGATAACGGGCGAAGAAACAATGGGGGAGCAGGGGAAGGTTTACAGGAACGCTTCAAGCTTCCATGCAGGTCATATATACTAATAACAAAATGTTCAGTTAAATGATTAAATGTTCAGTTAAAGTTATAAGACAGCAGGGAGAGAGGAGATAGTAGGGAAAGAGGAGATAAACAGCGATGGAGGAACTTATTCTGGC
>FWPV01015907.1_pt1 | contig 10712 bp, 7 predicted proteins | sample 2228371 | NCBI WGS metagenome assembly FWPV01 (sample SAMEA103939776, study PRJEB20133) | metagenome
TTACTGCTGCTCACCAATGATGGTGATTTTGCCAACTTCATCCTGAATAAAAAGAATAAAATACCACGCCAGTTTTTAATAAAAATTAAAGACGAGCTTAGCGAAAAAGCACGCCGCAAATTAGAAAAAGGATTTAGGATTGATGGAATACCAACTCCGGAAATCGAATTTGAAAAACAATTTAAAAAAGGAGCAAAAAATTCCTGGCTAAAAATAATTGTTAAAAGCGGAAAAATTTCTCTTCTGGAAAAAGCCTTTCTTTATTCCGGACACCCGATTTTAAAAATCAAACGGATTGCCATCGGAAACTTTAAACTTAAAAGATTACCTTCCGGTCAATGGCGTGAAATAACCATTGATGAGTTAAATGAGTTTTGTTCCCGATATAAATTTAAGAGAAACTAAATCCTGCTTTTAATTTATGATCGGGAACAAAAATGATGTTTTTAAGCTAAAAAAGCGAAATTAAAATCTTTCTCTATTTCTGCGAAAACGATTCTGACTACCTTCACTTTTTGCTCGAGCTTCATTAACTCTTAAAGCTCTTCCTTTGAGATCTTTTCCATTAAGCTCATTAATAGCTTTTACGGCCTCTTCATTTTCAGGCATCTCAACAAAACCAAAGCCCCGGGATTTACCTGAGTCTCTGTCGCGAATGACTGATGCGGTTGTAACGGTCCCAAAGCTCTCAAACGCCTGGCGCAGATCTGAATCTGTTACTTCCCAGGCCAAATTTCCGACAAAAATGTTCATAAAAACCTCCGAACAATTTTAAAAGAGCACATCTTCCCGCCAGAATTTCCTTTTTGGAAAGAGCACACTTTTATAATTGATAATAGCATAAAAAAAGCCAATTGTAAACAAATTAAAGCTGAATAATTTTTTTCAGCAATGCATAAGAAAATAATCATCACTGAAATTAATAGCGGCACTTAAATAAAGTCCCTTCAAATCAAAAAAAATGATTCTAAGAGGCGAATTCCAATTTTAATCCTAAATCCTGAGCTATTCTTTCAATTTCCTTCAGCTCATTCTCTAAAACTGAAGTTTTTCTTTTTTTGTTTGGGTAAATATCATATAAACTACGATATTTTTCCGGAGTAGCATTAAGCATAATAACATTCGCTCCGGAACGGAGAGCTTTAATTCTTCCTGAATTCGTATTTATTGTTGAAAGGGCGGTTGTTGCAGGAATATCAGCGCGGGGAAGAACTAATCTGGTTAAAGCCAGAAATTTAAGTGATAACAAAAAATCACCAGGAGTATAATTGCTTAAGGGTGTTTCCGGATGAGGAATAAAAGGTCCGCTTCCAACCATTTCCAGATCCAGGCTTCTGAAAAGTAATAAATCATCAGCAAGAGATTCAAGTGTTTGTCCGGGAAGTCCGATCATCACTCCACTTCCGGTATGAAAACCTATTCTTTTTAAACTTTTTAAGCACTCCAGCCGAATCTGAAAATCGCTTCCTTCATGCAACCGGGAATAGTTTTGGCAATCACAGGTTTCATGCTTAAGCAAAAAACGATGCGCTCCGGAAGAAAATAATTTTTTTAGTTCATCATCGCTTCTTTCACCAATTGCCAGTGTAACATTAATTTCCAGTTCAGAAACCAATCGTTTAATAATTAAAGCCATTTTTTCAACTGTATAGAAGGTATCTTCTCCTGATTGCAGAATAACAATTTTAAAACCTGCATTTTTTGCTTCTTCCGCAGCACAAAGAATTTCGTCTTCACTCATACGATAACGGGTTATTTTTCGATTGGAGCGTCTGATCCCGCAATAAAGGCAGTTAGCTGAACAATAATTAGAAAACTCGATTATTGCTCTGAGTTTTAAAAAATTCCCAACATTTTCTATTCTTATAAAATCAGCATAAGAAAAAAGTTTTTCCAGAGTATTCTCATCATTATTCTCTAAAAAAAAAAGGATATCTTTTTTTTCCGGATTTTCAGCAATTTTTTTTAACAGGTTGTTCATAAATATAAATCCTTCTCACCCTGTTTTATTTTCTCAAGTTTTTCCAGAGTAATTTTTTTAATTTTTGAAGAAGGTATTTCCTGAACCATCTGTTCAATCAGTTTTTTACCAATCTGTTTAGTCTTTTGTGAAGCATAGTGGTCTAAATATTCCTGAAAGGTTAAGATGGCATTTGGCAGGCAAAAATCTTTAATCAAGCCAGGTTTGGCAAGATCCATAAAGTCAGCACCGGTTCTGCCCAATCTGTAACACGCAGTACAAAAAGAAGGAATATAACCATGTTCCGCTATATCAGCAATTACTTCATCAAGCGAACGGTGATCGCCAAGAGAAAATTGTTCTCCTGATTCTTTACTACTATATCCTCCGGGATTGGTTCTGGAACCTGCACTGATTTGCGAGACTCCCAGCTTAAAAGCTGCCCGACGCATTTCAGCCGTTTCTCTCGTACTCAGAATAATTCCTGTATAGGGCACAGTTATTCTTAAAATAGCGATTACCTTTTTAAAATCATCATCTCTTAGAGAAAAAGGCGGTTTTTGCGATAATTCAGAACCAGTAGCTGGTTCAATTCTTGGAACTGATATTGTATGCGGTCCAACTCCAAAAATCTCTTCAAGATGACTTATATGTTGCAATAGTGCCAGAACTTCAAACCGATAATCATAAAGCCCAAAAAGAATTCCTACTCCAACATCATCAATTCCTGCTTCCATTGCTCGATCCATTGCCGTTAAATGGTATAAATAATCAGCTTTTGGTCCTGATGGATGAACTGTTCGGTAAGTGTCATAATGGTATGTCTCCTGGAAAAGCTGATAAGTACCGATTTTTGCCTCTTTTAAAAGCCTGTAGGAATCAACATCCAGTGCAGCGATATTAATATTTATCCGTCGAATTTCACCATTTCCGATTTTTACGCTGTAAATAGTTTTAATTGCCTCCAGGGAATATTCAAGTGCATTTTTTCCCAGACCTTCACCTGAAACCAGCAATACTCTTTTATGCCCCTGTTTAATAAGTTCCTCAACTTCATAACGCAGTTCATCCATGGTTAATGTTCTTCTGGGAATAATCTTATTACTTTTGCGAAAAGCGCAATATAAACAATCATTAAGACAAAGATTGGACACATATAACGGGGCAAAAAGTACCAGCCGCTTTCCGTAGATCTCCTGCTTAATGTAATGAGCTGTTTCAAAAATAGCATCAAGCTGCTGTAAATCACTTATCATTAATAACCTTTCAGCCTCTTCAAAACTTATCCCTTTTAGTTCACGGGCATGACTTAATATCTCATCAAGTTCCTTCTGGTCAATTTTTTTCTCATTATTTAGTGTCTCAAAAATCTTTTCTTCGTTTATAAAACCAGGATTTTTCATTTTTTCCTCCTCTTCAATTTATATCTGAAAGGATCATATAAAGCTGCTTGTAATTTTTTTTCAAATAGTTTTCTGCTTTGTAAAATCTTTCATAGATGTTTTTAAATGGCTGAAGGGCTCTCGGAAAGACACCTTTTAAAAAAGCAATAAGAATTCCATAATTAGTAAAAGCAACTTTTTGCTCTTTTGCCAGATATTGTCTTTTTAAAAATGAGAGCCGATTTATTGTACACCCACCGCAATGAACAACCAGCTTATAACCAGAATAGTCAGAGAATTGATCGCCTCCAGCTACTGTCTCAATTTTTAGTCCGCCACCAGCATATTGATTCAACCAGCGGGGAATTTTTACCCTTCCGATATCATCTTCAAGCGGATGATGGGCACAGGATTCAATTACTAAAACTCTATCGCCTGTTTTCAGGTTTTTCACCGCAAGAACTGCTTCGACAAGCTGATCAAGTTCACCTTTCTGACGGGCTGACAAAATTGAAAATGATGTTAGCATTATATCTTGAGGAACATCTGCAGCTACCTGGGGAAAAACCTGCGAATCCGTTATAACCAGAGCCGGTCGCTTTTCAATACTTCTCAATGTCGTTGGAAGCTCTCTTTCTTTACAGATAATAGCAATGGCATCAGCATCTAAAATATCACGCAATGCCTTAATCTGAGGCATAATCAATCTGCCCCGGGGAGCTCCCAGATCAATTGGAACAACAAGTAAAACAAGATCCTGTGGATTAATCAGATCTTTTAAAAAAGGTGGTTCCCAATCAGCTGGAGCTTTTTCTGAAATTTCTTTTTTTAGTTCATCAATTCCTGTCTTTTTTAAAGCACTTACCATTAATACTCTTCGTTTACTCTTCCAGTATTCAAATGAATCTGAATTTTTCAGGTCAATTTTATTTCCGATAATCAGATAAGGAATTTTTTTCTCTTCCATTTTCAGAATCAATTCATCTTCAAAAGTGAAATTATTCGCTGAAACATCAACCACTAAAAGCGCCAGATTAGTTTTTTCAAGTATTTCGTAAGCTTTCCGCTTTCGCTCTTTGCCAAGACCTTCTTCATCTTCATCAAGCCCGGGAGTATCGATAAATAAAACTGGTCCGATTGGAGCAAGTTCCATTGCCCTGCTAACCGGATCTGTTGTTGTTCCGGGAATATCAGAAACAATAGCCACTTCCCGGTTAAAAATAGCGTTAATGATAGAAGATTTTCCTGCATTTCGTCTTCCAAATACAGCAATATGTAACCGATCGCCACTAATCGTTTTATCCATTTCCATCATCCTTTCTGATAAATGGCAATCCAGGCGCGGCAAGCATTTCCGGAGTCAATACCTTTTGCAGATCTTCTCTGCTGATGATTTTTTTTTCAATCAAAAAATCTATTAAAGTCCTGCCGTTTTTTCGAGCTTCTTTTATAAACTCAGAACTTCTTTCATAACCAATATAAATCGAAAGGAGTGTTGCCAGTGCATCTGATTTTTGTAAATTCTCTTCAAGAACCTTATTATTTGCTTTAGTCTGAAGAATAACCGGGCTTAATTTTTTTAAAGCCATCCCGAAAATCTTTATGTTTTTAATCAGATGATGAGCAATAAGGGGTAAGAATTGCGGAAGTTCAAGAATACTCTCTGATGCTGCAAGAGCAATCAGATTATCACCGGCAATGACCTGAAGACAAACCTGTTCAACTGCTTCCAGCATCACCGGATTTACCTTAGCTGGCATAATTGAAGAACCAGCCTGAAGTAAAGGAAGAATCAATTCATTAAAACCACACTGCGGGCCACTGGCAAGCAATCTTAAATCAAAACAAATCTTCTTTACTGCCACAGCTCCTGTTCGAACAATCCCGCTTGTTTCCACAAGCTGATCTATATTTTGTGTTCCATCAATCAGGTTTTTACTTAAAACAACATTTTCCGAGCTTATCTCTCTTAATTCCTGAATCACATAAAAACTATAAAGATCATCGGCATTTATTCCAGTTCCAACAGCAGTGCCGGATAAATTTACTTCTCTTACCCATTCTATTGCTTTTTCCAATCTCCAGCGAAAACGACTGATAGCTTCAGCGTATGCGGAAAATTCCTGCCCGAGAGAAATTGGAACAGCATCCTGTAATTCGGTTCGTGCAACTTTCAATAATGGATAAAACTCCTTTTCTTTTTCCAGAAGAACTTTTAAGAAATTTTCCACAGACTGATGTAACGCTCTTAAATTTCTTATTAATGCAATCCTGACCGCAGTCGGATAAACATCGTTTGTAGATTGGCAGAGATTAATATGAGTCAGCGGAGAAATAATATCATAGTTTCCGGGCTTATAGCCAAGCTTTATCAGAGCAAGATTAGCCAGAAGTTCATTAGCAGCCATATTGGTTGAAGTTCCAGCTCCTCCCTGTAACGGATTCAGGTCAGGAAGAAATTTATCAACATCTTCTAAAACTTCATCACATGCCTTCTGAACAGCTCTAAAAATGTTTTCAGTAATCAGCCCTGCCCGGTAATTAGCACTTATCGCTGCCTTTTTTACCTCAATAATTGCCTTAAAGATATCGACTAAAATTCTTTCTTCACTAAAAGCAAAATTTTTTTCTGCCCGAAAAGTGTTTATTCCAAAAAGATAATCATCCGGTAATTCAACTTCACTGATAAAATCTTTTTCTATTCTCATAGATAATTATAATATTAAACAGCCAGTTTTTCACTATGTTTTTTACTTCATTAGCCTGAATTGCTATTTCCGCTTATTAAAAAATTTTCTGCTCTTACCGGATTAATCAACCTGGAAAGACCCTCTATCTCTACTTCAACAATATCGCCATCTTTTAAACACACCAGCGGCTTTCTTGTAAATCCAACTCCTTCCGGAGTTCCGGTCAGAATTACTGTTCCGGCATAAAGGGTAATTCCCTGACTTAGATTGCTCACAATTTCCGGAACCTTAAAAATCATATCTGCCGTTGAGGAATTTTGCATTAAATCACGATTTAAATAACATTTTATCTGTAGATTGTTCGGCTCCGGAATTTCATCTTTTGTAATAATTGCCGGTCCCAGCGGGCAGAATGTGTCAAAGCTCTTTCCACGCGCCCACTGCTTTGCCTGAAGGTTAATCTGCCAGTTACGTGCCGAAACATCATTGGCGCAGCAGTAACCAAAAACAAAATCCATTGCCTGTTCAACACTAATATTTTTTCCTGTTTTACCAATTACTATTGCCAGTTCCGCCTCATAATCAACTTCATTTTCGGCACAGGCTTCCGGAATTATTATCGGTTGCTGATGAGCACAAACCGTATTGGTTGATTTTAAAAAGATCACCGGCTGAGAAGGAAGTTTTGCACCGGTTTCGGCAATATGGCGGGCATAATTTAAACCGAGGCAGAAAATATTTGCCGGAAGAAGCGGCGGCAGGTAAGTGACAACTCTTTTCTGCTCATCTTTTATGCTGAAGTCATCAAAGATATCTCCCTCAATGATCAGAGCATTATTGCTCTCAAAGTTTTCAATAACACCGGTATAGGCTTTCTGATCTTCAGAAATAAATCTCACAATTTTCATTGCCAACTCCTGGTTAATTCTTAGATAGAAAAAATATTCAGACAATATTTTAACATTAGTCTGAAAATTTTTCCGGACAAAAGAATTCTCATTTCAGATTCTTATAAAAGTAATTAAAAGAACATCGTTTATCCTGATCATTTTCTGCTTCTTTAAACAACTCCTTTTTCAAGGTAAATAAAAGCCTGCTCTAAATTCTGATGAGCGGCGGTAATAACTACAATATCACCCGGTTGAATAACAAAGTCAGCGCGCGGACTGGGATAACTTTTACCGGCACGGACAACCGCCACAATTGTTGCCGCTGTTTTTTGACGCAAATCAAGGTTTTTTAATGTTTTCCCGCAGGCGAACATATCCGCACTGATTAAAAAAGTTTCAACAGTCCCTGCTTCAATCAGGGCATTAAGCTTTTCCCAGCGCAAATCAACCGATGAACGGCCTCGTAAAATAGCATAATTCTGATTTCTGATTATTTTAGTAATGTTTTCAATGACATTGGAGGGAATATGATAGTGCCTTAATGTCCGATTAAAAATTTCAATCGAAGTCTCAAATTCCTCACCAATTACTTCACTGGCACCGAGTTGATAAAGATCCTCAATCTCGGAAAGAAATCTGGTTCGTGCTATTATCTGTAAAAATGAATTCTTTTGCCGGGCTTTACTGATAGCAATTCTTGAAGCCCGCGGATCTGATATAGCTACCACAAGCACGGTCGCTTCTTTAATATTAACTGTTTCCTGGACTTCTTCAGCAGAAATGTCTCCCAGAAGGACCGGAATCTTTTCCTTCTTCAGCCTCTTATAATTCTGATAATTCAGATCAACAACAATAAAAGGAATATGAACACTCTGCAGGGCAAGTGTCAGATTTTTTCCGGTAACCCCATAGCCGGCAATAACCGTATGTCTTTTAAGTTTAGCAGAAAGCGGAGAAATTGATTGCCGCTGTTTTCCTGTTTTATTGGAAATAATAAATTCTACTACTTTGATGAGCATTGGCGTAATCAACATTGAGAAAATTGCTGTTGAAAAAAAAATATTAAATTCATAAGCTGAGATTAGTTTCTGATTCAGACCAACCCTGCCAAGAACTATTGAGAATTCAGAAAGCGGGAAAAGGAAAAAACCGGAATAGATTGCATAACGCAGTTCAAACTTAAAAATTTTTGCAATGAGCACAACAATCAGCAGCTTTAAAATAAATGCCAATCCAAAAAGCAGCACAACCATCTGCCAGTTGGCAATAAAAACTTTAAGATCAAAGAGCATGCCGGCAGCAATAAAAAAGAAGGCGTTAAAGATATCTTTAAAAGGAATAATATCGGAAACGACCTGCAATTGAAAATCGCTCTCCGCAAGAATCGTTCCGGCAATAAAAGCACCAAGCGAAAAAGATAATCCGAGTTTAAAACTCAAAATACTGAAAGCAAGAGGAATGAACAGCGCCAGCATCAGGTTAAGTTCGCGGTAATGAAATGAGATAAGATAGCGGAATATTTTTTCCTTAAAATTAGTAATCAGTAATAAAAAGCCAATAAAAAGCAGGAAATAGAGCAAAAAATAGCGCCAGCTGAAATTAAACTGAAAGTTCTTACCCACCAGAACTGGAATCAGAATTAATATCGGAACAAAGGCAATATCCTGAAATAAAGAAATTCCGGTAAGCAAATTGCCATGAAGTGAATGGGTAATCTTTTTATCATTTAAAATGCGAAAAATGAGGGCACTGCTGCTCAATGTTAAAATAGAGCTTAGGAAAAAAGCCTGATTGAGCTCATATTTCAGTAAGCTGAAAATCAGAGTTCCGCTGCAAATTGTCAGAAATACCTGTAATGAACCCCCCAGAAGAAAGAAGCGGCCAACATTTTTAATTTTCCCTTTACTGAATTCCAGCCCGATTGTAAAAAGCAACATTGCCAGTCCGATTTCAGCCATATTATCAATCAGAGATCCATGAGGAATAAGCTTCAGACCGTTCGGTCCGATTAAAAAACCGGAAAGAATAAAAGAGATGATCAAAGGAAAACGAAAGTATGCTGAAATATAGGCAACAAAAATTGTAAAGCCAAAAATAATCAGAATCTGAGTAAATATACTTACCGTCATCTTTTATTCAATGATAGCACAGCAGCTTCTTTTCTAAAACTCTTTAAGCTTTTTTTCCAAACTACTCAGCTTAAAGGAAAAAAGGTTATTTAATTTTTACCGGAAGATAATCCCTTATTAGAGAAAAATCTTCTTTCTGCAACTCCTCCTTAATCTGGCTCTGCTTCTTTTCCAGAAAATCATTAAATTTAAAAATCAGTTCTTCAGTTTGTTTTTTAATTTGCGCATAAATTGCCAGAAATTGCTCGCCCGGGCTTGCATAGCTTTGAGCAATCATGCTCCAGCAGAGATTTAAGCGGGAAATTGTAGTCTCCGAATCATCGATAATACCCTGAAACTCCGCTTCCTGGATTCCGATTTCAATTTTAAACTTTTTCAGCTCAGCGAGAGTCTCTTTAAAAAATCCTTCCGCTCTTTTCAAGCCTCTTTTCTGAAGAAATGCGATCAATTCTTCTGTTTCCCTGATTCTTTCTGCAACTTTTGCCAGAGCTTCAAAATAACCGACCAATTCCAGGCGATAGTTCTGGCTTAATTCAGCTTCCTGACGATTAAATTCAAAACGGGGATCAGGAAGGATTTTAAAACTTTTTTGCATCTCATTATTCTGCCACTGAAGCTTTATACGATATTCACCGGGTAAAACCAGCATGCCTCGACCACGACGTCCTCTTCTGCTTTCTCTCTGGCTGGCGGATGACGGTGTAGTAAAGGGATCAGTCAGAAAATCCCAGAAAAGAGTATTTAAACCTTTTTTAAGATCTGCGGCAAATTCTCTCACTTTTTTATTACTATTGTCAAAAATTGCTATTTTTACTTCATCAGCTTTGAAATCTCTCTTGCTGAGAATATTAATTCTTGTCTGCAAGTTTTTATTTTCTCCAAAAAAGAGCGTATCCCCGGGGCTGATAAAGGCTGTTTGCCAGCCCTGCTGAAAAACAAAAGCATCGTTAACGCTAAATAGAAACAGATCCTGTCGGAAAGCAGAAGAATTATATTCCTGCAGAGCTTCAAGATTATCGATAATGTAAATTGCTCTGCCATGAGTTGCAATAATCAAATCGTTTTCCCGGGGATGAACTTTTAAATCTCTGACCTGGACAACCGGTAAGTTAGGAAACCTATACCACTTTTTTCCCTGGTTAAAGCTGATATAAAGCCCAAATTCTGTCCCCAGATAAAGCAGGTCCGGATTTTTTAGGTCTTCACGGATTACCCAGCAGAAACCATCGATTTCACCTGTGGCAATTGATTTCCATGTCTTTCCGAAGTCATCAGTCCTGAAAACATAGGGAGACCAGTTACCGCGCTGATGATCCTCAAATACAGCATAAGCCCTTGATGCAGAAAATCTTGAAGGTTCAACCACTGGAACTGCTGTACCCTGAGGAACCATTTTCTTTTTAATTAAATATTCCGAAACCGACTGCCATTTTTTACCACCGTCAAGAGTAAGCTGAATATTACCGTCATCTGTACCAACCCAGATTAAATCCTTCTGAATCGGACTTGGAGCAATAGTAATAATTGTGGTGTGATTTTCGGCTCCTGTCACATCAAGCGTCAGCCCGCCACTCTCTTTCTGCTTTTGTTTGTCAGGATCATTGCTGGTTAGATCAGGACTAATTATTGTCCAGTTCTTTCCTTTATTTGTGCTCTTATGA
>FWPV01015908.1_pt1 | contig 10711 bp, 8 predicted proteins | sample 2228371 | NCBI WGS metagenome assembly FWPV01 (sample SAMEA103939776, study PRJEB20133) | metagenome
GGGGGGGGGGCGGGGGGGGGCCGGGGGGCGATGCACCTGGGCCCCCTCCCCTACAAACACGTCCACCCTGCGGAGGGAGGATCTTGGCGGCGAGCCCGGAAATCGGCGGGCAGCCCCTTCCCTTTTTTGTCGGCTTGTGATAAGGGAAGGAGAAAGAGGGCTCCGGAGCAGGGAACTGCTGTGCCGGGCATGGGTGCCTCAGGACAATGGAAGGAGTCTTTATGATCCCCAGCTTCTGGATCGGCATGATTGCCTTGTCGCTGCTGCTGACAGGCAGCTGCCCGGTGATGGGGGCAGGCGCCGAGTCGCCGGCGGCCTTTGCCGCCTTGCAGGCCAGCCTCATCCGCAGCGGCTTTGACCGGGAGTATGTGCAGAAAGTCTTCAACGACCCCCGGGCGGAATTTTTACCCAACGTGGTCAATAAGATCGCCTATCAACGCAAGGAGAGGAAGGCCGACTACTCCCACTTCCTCAAGCCAGAGAATGTGGAGAAAGGGCGGCGCTTCCTGGCAGAGCACCGGCGCTTCCTGAGCCAGACGGAGACGGCCTTCGGGGTGCCCAAGGAAATCATTGTGGCCATCCTGACGGTGGAGAGCGATCTGGGTAACAAGACCGGCAACTACCCGGTCTTTAACGTCTTCTCCTCTTTGGCGGTCATGGACACCCCCGAGGTCATCAACCGTCTGGCCCTCGATCCGGCCCTCATGACCCGTCTGCAGAAGAAGGCGGCTTGGGGTCGGGCGGAGCTGGCGGCGTTTTTGACCTATTGCCGCCAGAACCGCCTGGACCCCCTGAGCATCAAAGGCTCCTGGGCCGGGGCTTTCGGCTTTTCCCAATTTCTGCCTTCCAGCATCCTGCGGAGCGGTGCCGACGGCAACCGGGACGGCAAAGTTGACCTCTTCACCTATGAGGATGCCATTTACAGCATCGGCAATTACTTACAGAAAGCCGGGTTGCGGCCCAACAACCGGGCTTCCTGGAGCCGGGCCATCTATGCGTATAACCGGTCGGAGCCCTATGTGGAGACGGTCCTGACCCTGGCGTCCTGGTATTAAGAGCAAGGACAAGCAATACAGCCTGCCAGCTCCTTGACAACCTGCTGGTTTGAGGCAAGACATGTCCAGACAGGCTTTGGTGATCACGGACATGCTGAACGATTTCCTGGACCCCCAGGGAGCTTTGTATGTGGGGGAGGCCGGCCGGGCCATCATCCCCTTCGTGGCGGCCAAGGTCCGGGAGATGCGTGCGGCGGGAGCGCTGACAATCTTTTTGGCGGATGCCCATGATCCTCAGGACCCCGAGTTCCGGCGTTTCCCGCCCCACGCGGTCATCGGCACCTGGGGCGCCCAAGTGATCCCCGAACTGCAGGTGGAACCGGGCGATGTGCTGGTCAGTAAAACCACCTTCAGCGGCCTGTTCAACACCGAACTGCGGGATCTGTTACAGAGCCAAGGGGTCACGGAGGTGCACCTGGTGGGGGTGTGCACCTCCATCTGTGTCATGGAGACGGCCCGGGATCTGGATCTCCACGGCTTCCAGGTGGTGGTCTACCGGGATGGGGTGGCAGACCTGCATCAGGAAGACAACGACTGGGCCCTGGAACGGATGGCCCGCCTCTTCGGCGTCCGGGTGCTCTGATAGCTGGTGTGAGGCGCACAAGTAACGGGGGCGGCCGAGGGGCTGCCGCCGATAATCCCTCCTTTCATCCCAACAGGCTTTATTACGTAAAAACACTGACAGCGGAGACGTTCTCCCGCCGGTGGTAGGGACCGGTACGGAGAAGAGATCTTCCTCAGCCCGTGCCATGGACCTGCATCGCCTGGAGATTTTCTGTAAAGTAGCGGAGCTGAAAAGCTTTACGCTGGCGGCGGAAGCCCTGCGTCTTTCCCAGCCCACGGTGAGCGAGCACATCCGCTCCCTGGAGGAGATGGCTGGCAGCCAACTGGTGGACCGCCTGGGGCGGGAACTGCGGCTGACGGCCGCGGGCCAGATCCTGCTGCGCTATGCTCACAAACTGCTGCAACTGCGGGATGAGGCCCAACAGGCTTTGGCGGACCATCGGGGGGAGCTGGCCGGCCGCCTGCATCTCGCCGCCAGCACCATCCCGGGCACGTACCTGCTGCCCTGGATCATCGGGGTCTTCAAGGCCCGCCAACCCGCGGTGCACATCTCCCTGCAGATCGCCAACACCGCCACGGTGGCCGACATGGTCCTGAAAAACGAGGTGGGCCTGGGGGTGGTCGGCTCCTTCCTGCCGGAAAAACGCCTGCAGTTCACCCAGGTCTATGTGGATGAGCTGACGCTGACGGTGCCGCCCCAACACCCGTGGGCAGCCCGGAAGGAGGTTGCGCTGCCCGAGCTCTACGGTCAACCCTATATCTTCCGGGAACAGGGTTCGGGTACGCAGATGGCGGTCAAGGAAATCCTTAAGGGCCATGGATTGGAGTTCCAGAAGTTGACGGCCGCAGCGGAGATGCCCAACACCGAGGCCGTCCGCCAATGCATCAAGGCGGGAGTGGGCCTCAGCATCCTTTCCCGGTTGGCTGTGGCGGCGGATTTGGCCCACGGAGATCTGGTGGCGGTCAAACTCCAGGGGGTTGAACTCCGCCGGCCCCTGTTTGTCATTCAACGGTCAGGCCGCAGCCTGCCTCCGGTCTACGCCGCCTTTGATACCTTCCTGCGCCAGACCGCCCCCCGCCTGCCCGACTTGTCCCCGGGAGGTGCGCCGGCGCCCTGACCTTGAGGCAGTAGGGATGGGCCTGAAGGAAGTATCGGTTTTCGGTAAGCTTGGCTGCGGCTGGGGCCTGCAACAGGTTTTAGCAACCCACCGATCTGCCGATAACACGGATAGCAGGGTGGTGAAGAAGTGTTTGGACCCCCTCCCCCAACCCCGACGGCTGCTTTTGGCGGCGCCACAAGCTAAAGACTGGGGATATCCTGCCACCATCTTGTAGGGAGGGGGTTTTTCAACAGCCTGCCAGTGAGCTGGGCTTTGCCCCGGCAGCAGTTGGGCACATTCCTGTTCCATGAATCTGGGCTTGACTTCAGCCGGGGCAGAAGGACCGCCCGGTGGCCAAGTATCAGGAAAGAGCAGCGGGACCATGGCGGACATTCTCTTCATCCCGTCGGATTATTGGGCCTTTCTCATCGGTCTGCAGGGCTTCCTCCTCTTTCTCCTCTGCCTGGCCCTGAATCGGCAGGAACAGGAACACGATTTCTTCACCTGGCTGGGTTTTTTCGCCATCTTCCTCTGGGTCCACAGCTGGCTGAGTCTGTTGCAGCCGGTGCTGGGGGTAGCCCCCGCCCTGCCTGGGGCGGCGCTGCTCCTGGCTTTGGCCGCGGTGGTCTGTCTGGGGATCAGCGGCGTGATACCCTGGCGCCGCAGCTGGCTCAGGTATCCGGCTCTGGCTGGGTGCCTCCTCCTGGCCGGATTGGCTCTTTGGCACGGTATGCAGGAACGGTTGGAGATTTTCTTGGCCCTGTTCCTGAGCCTGGGGACGTTCAGCAGCTTCGCCGCGGCAGCCTCCTTGGACTACCTGGGTCGACGCCGGCAGGCCCCCTTCCTGAGGTTGGCGGCACCGGCCCTGGCCGGCTGTGGGCTGGCCTTTCTGCTGGCCTGCTCCCATGCTTTTGCCACCCTGCAGAAGGACGCCATTACTGCCGGGGTTTGGGCCGTCATTCAGGTTTACCAACCTTTCCTCCAGGTGGTCTTCGGTTTTTTCCTTACCTTTGCCCTGTGGCTGGCCCACCAGCAGGAGATCTGGAGTCAGCAGGGCAGCCCCGGTTGGGCCAAGCGTTTGGGACCGGCGCTGCTGTTTGTGGCCGGCATCAGCCTGCTCCTAACCGCAGGAGGTATCTCCGTGGGCATCTTTGGCCGGAGCCTTGATGAAGATATGCGGCAGGAGTTGGCCCGCAGGGTGCGGATGCTGGCCGCGGCCCTGCCGGTGGAAAACGTCCGCGCCTTGACCGGCACGCCGGCGGATCAGGGGACCCCGGCCTATGAGGGCCTGAAAAGCCTGTTGGCGGCCGTCCGCAAGGCCGCCCCGGATTGCCGCTTCATTTATCTGTTGGGTTTCCGGGATAAGCAGCCCTTCATATTCGTGGATAATGAACCGGCAGACTCGCCGGATGTTTCTCCCCCCGGCCAGGTGTATGAAGAGGCGTCCCCCCGGCTGCAATCCATGGCTTTCTGTCCGCAGGCGTTTGTGGAAGGTCCGGAGACCGACCGTTGGGGTACGTGGATCACCGCCTTTGAGCCCATTTATGATCCTGCCGATGACCGCTTCCTGGCATACCTGGGGCTGGATATCGACGTCCGGGACTGGCAGCGCCGGATCGCCCTGCAGAAACTCCTGCCCATCGGCATCATCCTGCTCATGATGGTGCTGTTCACCGTCTTTTACCTTTCCCAGCAGCAATTGGTGGTTTCCGCTCTCCGGGTAACCCAGTCGGAGGAACGCTACCGCAGCCTGGTGGAGGGCAACCCCAACGGGGTCGGCCTCTTTGATCTGGAGGGCCGCTGCCTGGCCATGAATCGCCGCGGTCTCGATATGTTGGGCCTTTCATACTCCCAGATGGAGCAGCGCCCCCTGGCGGAATTCTGGCCCGCAGCCCGACAGCGCTTGCAGGAAGCCTGGCAGCAGGTCGCCGCCGGCGAGATGGTTTGCCTGGAAGCCGAGTTCCCTGCCGACCAAAACCGGGCACTCATCTGGCAGGCGGTCTTCAACCCCATGAGGGATCATCAGGGTAAGGTAGTCGGCTCCGTGGGCATTTTTGTGGATAATACTGAAGCGAAGGCCGCGGAGCAGGAAATACGGGCCTCTCAGGCCCTGCTGCATAGTCTGCTGGCGGCCATCCCCGACCCGCTGGTGGTTATCGACCGTGACTACCGCATTGTCTATAGCAATAATGTCATTGGGACGCTGCCTTCCTCGTCGACTGCCATCGAGCCGACCTGTTTCCAGATCTTTCACCGCCGGACCAGTCCTTGTCCCGATTGTCCGGTCGTCCACGTCTTTGCCACGGGGCAAACCCTGAATCGGGAAGTGTTCAACACCGATCTGGGGAGGTTCTTTGAGATCAGGGCTTTCCCGGTCCTTGACACCGGCGGCCAGGTGAACCTGGTGATCGAATATATCCGGGATATCACCGAACGGAGACAGGCCGAGGAAGAACTGAAATCCCGGGAAGCCAAGTTGCAGAGTATTTTCCGGGCTGCACCGGTGGGGATCGGCTTGGTGGTCAATCGGGTCCTGATGGAAGTAAATGAGCGCCTGTGCCAACTCACTGGCTACTCTGCCCAGGAACTGGTGGGCGCCGATGCCCGGCTGTTATACCCTTCCCAGGAGGACTACGACTTTGTGGGCCGGGAGAAATACCGCCAGATCGCGCAGAAAGGTGTCGGCACCGTGGAAACCCGCTGGCGCCGCAAGGACGGCAGCGTCATAGATGTCCTCCTCAGCTCCGCCCCGCTCTGGCAGGACCCCCAGTCCGCGCCGGAAATCCTCTTTACCGTCCTGGATATCACCGAGCAGAAAAAACTGGAGTCCCTGCGGGCCAACCTGGATAAAATGGAGTCCCTGGGCATCATGGCCGGCGGCATCGCCCATGATTTCAATAATGTCCTGATGGCCATCCTGGGCAATATCAGCTTGTTGGGCATGGCCACCACCCCCAAGGAAGTGCGGGAAGGCCTGCAGGAAGTGGAACAGGCCTGCCGCCAGGCCATGTTGCTGGCCAAACAACTCCTCACCTTTGCCAAGGGAGGTTCGCCCATCAAGGAGGTCAAGGATATCGGGGAGCTGGTGGAGGAAAGCGCCCGTCTGGGACTCAGCGGCTCCAAAGCCAAGACCGTCTTTACGTGGCCTCCGGACCTCTGGCAGGTAAACGTGGACAGCGGCCAGATGCACCAGGTCTTCACCAACCTGTTCATCAATGCAGACCAGGCTATGCCTGGAGGCGGCCAGATCAGTGTGGCGGCGGAAAACTGCCGTCTGTCGGAGGAGACGAGCCTCCCTCTGCCCCCGGGGGACTATGTCCTGGTCCGGGTCTCTGATCAGGGTGTCGGCATCCCGCCGGAACATCTGGACAAGATCTTTGACCCCTATTTTTCCACCAAGCAGAAGGGCAGCGGGCTGGGACTGACCATGGTCTACTCCATCCTGAAGCAGCACGGCGGCTTCATTACCTGCGAGTCCCGGTTGGGCCAAGGGACTACCTTCAGCATATACCTCCCGGCGGTTCAGCAACAACCCCCCCAAGCCCTTAAGCCGGGAACGCCCCTGGTTACCGGTCAGGGCTGCATCCTGGTCCTGGAAGATGAACCCAGCGTCAGGGCAGTTATGGCCAAGATGCTGGCCAAGCTGGGCTATCAGGCGGTGTTTGCCCAGGATGGCCAGGAACTCCTGGATCGTTACGATCAGGGCTGCGAGCCGGGACAGCCGTTTGCCGGGGTGATCCTGGACCTGACCATCCCCGGCGGCATGGGCGGATTGGAGGCCTGCCAAAGATTACGGCAGCTCCATCCCGAGGTAAAAACCATCGTCTCCAGCGGCTATGCCGATGACCCGGTGTTGGCCGATTACCGCTCCTATGGCTTTGACGGTGCCATTGCCAAGCCTTATCGGCTCCAGGAGCTGAGCACGATCCTCCACCAGGTTCTGAGACCCCCGGCAGCAACCCAGCCCGACAGCAGCCTTGCCATGGGGGCAGCGATCCAGTAGACTCTATGCCTGGCAGGCGTCGACACCCAGCAGGCGGTGGCACAACTCTCGGTCAAAGGTAATGGAGGGAGGATATCCCTGAGGTTCAGTTTTTGGGTCCACCAAAAGCTGCTGTCGGGGTTGGGGGAAGGGGTGCAGGGGCTCTGCCCCCTGGTACTCCCCTACGAACACTTCTTCAACACCCTGCTCAGGATGGTGCGGCGCCGCCTGAAAACCGGAGCGGGTCCCTGGCCATCTTGCTAGCAAAGGTAAGCGAATATGACCACAATCAGAACCGGCGTCATCGGCGTGGGATATCTGGGCCGTTTCCACGCCCAGAAGTATGCGGCCCTGGAGCAGTCCGAACTGGTGGGCGTGGTGGATATCGACCCCCAGAAAGCCGCCCAGGTGGCGGAGGAGTGCCGCACCCAGGCCTTCACCGATTACCATGACCTCCTGCCCCAGGTGCAGGCTGTCAGTGTGGCGGTCCCCACCACCCGGCACTATGAGGTGGTGCAGGCCTGTCTGCGCCGGGGGATCGACGTCCTGGCCGAAAAACCCTTGGCCACCACGGTGGCGGAGGCCGAAGAACTGGTGGCCTTGGCCCGGGAACAGGGCCGCATCCTCCAGGTGGGCCACCTGGAGCGCTTCAACCCGGCCATGGAAGAGCTGACCCGCCGGGTGCAGGAGCCCGGATTCATCGAAATCCACCGCCTGGCCTTTTTCAAGGAGCGGGGGACGGATGTGGATGTGGTCCGGGATCTCATGATCCATGATCTGGACCTGGTGCTGGCCCTGGTGGGCGGCCGGGTGACGGAAATCCGGGCTGCGGGGGTCTCGGTGCTCACCGATTCCATCGATCTGGCCAATGCTCGCCTGGAGTTTGACACCGGCTGCATCGCCAACCTCACTGCCAGCCGCATCTCGGTGAAGAGCATGCGCAAGTTCCGGCTGTTCCAGCCCCGGACCTATATGTCGGTGGATTTTGAGGCCCGGGAACTGATGATCGTGGAGCACACCGGCCAGCCGGGGGGCATCCTGCCGGGAATTCATCTGGAGACGGTGAAATTCCCCCCAGCCGACCCGCTGCTGAAGGAAATCGCCGCCTTCCTGGAAGCGGTGGCCACCCGGCGGGAACCGGTGGTGAGCGGCGAAGCCGGCAAAGAGGCCCTGGCCCTGGCCTTGGCCATCAATGCCTCCATGCGGTTGGCCCGTCAGCCATGAAACCTGCCAACATCCTCCTGGTGGCCGGCGAAGCCTCCGGGGATCAGCATGCCGCCCGGCTGATCCAGGCCCTGCGGCCGCAGCTGCCCGGACTGAAGCTGCGCGGCATCGGCGGCGCGGCCTTGGCAGCCCAGGGTATGCATCTCATCTGCCGGGCTGAAGACCTGGCGGTCATCGGCCTCACCGAAGTCTGGCAGCAGGTCCCGAACATCTGGCGGGCCCTCCGCCGCATCTGGGCGAGCCTCATCCAGGACCCCCCGGATCTGGTCATCTTGGTGGATTTTCCTGATTTCAATTTTCTGGTCCTGCGCCTGGCCCGTCGTTTCCGGGTGCCGGTGATGTACTACATCAGCCCCCAGGTCTGGGCATGGCGCCGGGGCCGGGTGAAGACCATCGCCCGGCTGGTGGACCGTATGGTGGTCATCTTTCCCTTTGAGGAGGAGTTTTACCGCCGCCACGGCGTGGCCGTGACCTATGTGGGCCATCCTCTCCTGGAGACCCTGCCCCAGCTGCCGCCCCGGCCGGCCTTACGGAAAGAGTTCGGCCTGCGGGCCCAGGAGTTGGCCTTGGCGCTGCTGCCCGGCAGTCGCCGGGGGGAGATCCAGCAGCTGCTACCCATCATGCTGGCCAGCGCCAGAGAACTCAACCGCCGGCTGCCGCAGACTAGCTTCCTCCTCCCCTTGGCCCCGACCTTGTCTGCGGACCTGGTGGCGCCGTTCCTGGCCCAGGCGCCGGTTCCCATCCAACTGGTGCAGGGCCGGACCTATGCAGCCCTGGCCGCGGCGGATCTGGCCTTGGTGACCTCCGGCACCGCCACCCTGGAGACCGCCCTCATGGGCACCCCCATGGTGATCCTCTATCGCCTGCACCCCTTGACCTATGCCGTCGGCCGGCTCCTCATCCGGGTGCCCCACATCGGCATGGCCAACCTGTTGGCGGAGGAGGCCCTCTTCCCGGAACTCATCCAGGACCAGGCCACCCCGGCCAACCTGACCGCGGCCGCCTTGCACCTGATCCGGGACCAGGAGCACCTGACCCGCATCACCAAAGGCCTGCGGAGGATCAGGGAACGCCTGGGAGGGCCGGGAGCCTCAGCCCGGGCTGCAGCCGTAGCCCTGGAACTCCTGGCCCACACGTGAACAGCACCGGCAGGGGAGCCGGAGGGTTTCAGCCCCCCCACCGCCGTCTTGCATGTCCCTTGGAAGCATAGCATTACACCGATCCTGAACCCTTTCCCTGTGGAGGAGCCGATGTTGGAGAACATTCTGTCGCTGTTGGGAACGGAAGGCGAAGCTCTGTTAACCTATCAATGCCGGGGGTTCGCCAAAGAGAGCCTGCATCTCCCGGGGCCGGATTTTCTGGACCGGGTGTTTCTGGTCACGGACCGCCCTGTCCCGGTGCTGCGCTCCTTGGCAGCCCTGTTCAACCACGGGCGCCTGGCCGGCAGCGGTTATCTGTCCATCCTGCCCGTGGATCAGGGGGTGGAGCATTCCGCCGCGGCCTCCTTCGCCCCCAACCCCATCTATTTTGACCCGGAAAACATCATCAAACTGGCCCTGGAAGGGGGCTGCAATGCGGTGGCCTCCACCCTGGGCGTTCTGGCCAGCGTGGCCCGGCGTTACGCCCACAAGATCCCCTTCATCCTGAAGCTCAACCACAACGAACTCTTGAGCTACCCCAACCAGCACGATCAGACCCTCTTCGCCCAGGTTTCCCAGGCCTTCGATATGGGGGCGGTGGCGGTGGGCGCCACCATTTACTTCGGCGCACCGGAATGCCGGCGGCAGATCCAGGAGATCAGCGAGGCCTTCCAGCAGGCCCATGAACTGGGGCTGGCCACCATCCTCTGGTGCTACACCCGCAACCCGGCCTTCCAGACGGCCACCGCGGATTACCACGTGGCTGCGGACCTCACCGGCCAGGCCAACCATTTGGGGGTCACCCTCAAGGCTGACCTGATAAAACAGAAAATGCCGGAAAACAACGGCGGCTTCCCCGCCTTAAAGTTCGGCAAGACCCACCCCAGGATCTACGGGGACCTGGTCCCGGACCACCCCATTGAGTGGTGCCGCTATCAGGTGGCCAATTGCTACCTGGGACGCATCGGGCTGATCAATTCGGGGGGCGCCAGCGGTAAGCATGACCTGACCGAAGCGGTGCGCACTGCGGTCATCAACAAGCGGGCGGGAGGTATGGGCCTGATTCTGGGGCGGAAGGCCTTTCAGCGGCCCTTGGCCGAAGGAGTGGCCTTGGTCCAGGCGGTCCAGGATGTCTACCTCTGCCCCGAGGTCACCATCGCCTGAGACGGGGCAGCAGCAGCGCTCTTCAGGAGGGTGTTGCAAACGTGTTCGTAGTTCGTAGGGGAGGAGGCCAAGGGGGACAGCCCCCTGCCCACTCCCCTACAACCCCACCCCCAACCCCAACGGCAGCTTTGGGCGGCGCCAAGAGCTACAAGTTCGGGATCTCCTCCCGCCAGTAATCGTGGCGGCCAGTTTTTCAACCGCCTGTCGGACTCTGGGAGAAATCCCCGCCAATGGCAACGACGTTCGGGCAGAGCTGGGGGACCGCGCGGCTGGACAGACCTGGAGGTCTGCGCTGCTGGACAGACCTGGAGGTCTGCGCTGCTGGACAGACCTGGAGGTCTGTCCTACTATTCCCTAATTCCTAATCCCTATTCCCTATTCCCTATTCCCTGACCACTGTCCCAAGCGACCTTCGGACAGACCTGGAGGTCTGTCCTACTATTCCCTATTCCCTATTCCCTGACCCCTGACCCCTGACCCCTG
>FWPV01015909.1_pt1 | contig 10710 bp, 8 predicted proteins | sample 2228371 | NCBI WGS metagenome assembly FWPV01 (sample SAMEA103939776, study PRJEB20133) | metagenome
GCGGAAGAAGGATATACGTTAGGCGCTGGAGAAAGGAGAGGTCTTTATTACCCTTCCCGGAAGGCATTTGCCGGGCTGGCATCCGCCCATAACCTCATCACGGTCATGCGAGAGGTGGAGTCAGACCTGGAGACCCCGGTATCCGCTTTCATGAAGCTGGAAAAGGGAAAATTCTCCTTCCTGCTGGAAAGCGCGGAAAAAGGAGAGCGCTGGGGGCGTTTCTCTTTCCTGGGGTTCGACCCTCTACTGGTGATCTCCTACCAGGATGGAGAGATCCGCCACCGGATGGGGAAAGCGCCCCTACAGCCATCCGCTGGAGACCCGGTAAGCCATCTCTTCCAGGTGCTCGCACGCGTCCATCCCTCACCGGTCCACGATCTCCTTCCATTCGCCGGAGGGGCGGTGGGGTATTTCGGTTATGACCTGCTCCCCTTTATGGAGAAGGTGGAGTTCTGTTCCACCCCCGTCCTGGACGTGCCGGAGATGATGTTCATGCTCACGGGAAAGATGGCAGTCTTCGATCACCTGCAGAGCCGCCTCTACCTTGCGGTGAGCGTTTTGTTGAACGGGAGGGAGACTCCTGGGGAGCTGATACGGCTCTATGACCGGGCCATGCAGGACTTGGAGGAGATGGCGGAGCGCCTGCGCCGACCCCTCTCCGGGATGGGCCGGACGGAGGTATACTACCTCTCCCCCGAAACATATTTACATAATGTAACTGTTAATATGGGCGCGGATGCTTTCGAGGAGAAAGTGGAAAGAGCCCTGAACTATATACATGCGGGAGAGGCCTTCCAGATCGTGCTCTCCCAGAGATTCGACCTGCGCATCGAGGCGGACCCATTTTCCATTTACCGCTCCTTGAGATCGGAGAACCCCTCCCCTTACATGTTCTACCTCAAGTTCGAGGACGTGTGTCTGGCGGGATCTTCCCCTGAATCGGTGGTGACCAGGCGCGGGGATAATGCCACCATCAGGCCCATCGCGGGGACCAGGAAGAGGGGAGAAACCAGGGAGGAGGACCTCCTGCTGGAGAAAGAGCTCCTGGGGGACGAGAAGGAGCGCGCGGAACATATCATGCTGGTGGACCTGGCCCGCAACGACCTGGGCCGGGTATGCGTCCCTGGCTCCGTGGAGGTCACCCAGTTGATGGGGGTGGAGAGGTACTCCCAGGTGATGCACCTGGTGAGCGAGGTGCAGGGGCGCTTGCGGAAGGGGACAGGTAACGACCAGTTGCTGCGCGCCTGCTTTCCCGCGGGGACGGTCTCGGGAGCCCCCAAGGTGAGAGCCTGCCAGATCATCGATGAGCTGGAAGGGGAGCGTAGGGGCGTCTACGCCGGCGCGGTGGGCTACGTGGGGTACTCGGGCAACCTGGACACCTGCATAGCCATTCGCACCCTGGTGGCTAAAGGGGATCGGGCTTCTATCCAGGCGGGCGCCGGGGTGGTGGCGGATTCCCAACCGGAGAGGGAATACCAGGAGACCATGGATAAGGCCAGGGCGCTGCTGCGGGCGGTGCGCCGGGCGGAGGCGGCAAAGGGGGTGTGAGCGTTGGTAAACATGAAGAAGAGCGGGAGGAGGAACGGGAAGAAGAGAGTGGTGCTGGTGGACAATTACGACTCTTTCACTTACAACCTGTCACAAGCTTTCGAGATACTGGGAGCGGAGGTGGAAGTGTTCCGCAACGACTCCATCTCGGTAGAGGAACTAGAGGGGCTTTTCTTCACCCACCTGGCCATATCTCCCGGCCCCGGGGTTCCTTCCAGCTCCGGGATTGTCCTTCCCTTGATACGACGCTTCAAGGGAAAAGTTCCCATCCTGGGGGTTTGCCTTGGACATCAGGCTATTGGGGAAAGCTTTGGAGCGCGGCTGACGCGAGCCCCCCGCCCCGTGCACGGAAAGGTCTCCCTCATCTACCATGATGGTAAGGGCGTCTACCGGGGCTTAAAAAATCCCTTCCAGGCGACCCGCTATCATTCCCTTGCCTTGGAGAGGGAGAGCGTGCCTCCCAGCCTGGAGATAAGCGCGGAAAGTGAGGAAGGAGTGGTCATGGGGGTGCGCCACCGCGAGTTGCCCATCGAGGGGGTGCAGTTTCACCCCGAGTCCATCCTCACCTCTGAGGGGATGTCGCTCATGGAGAATTTCTTGGCTATGGAGGTGAACTGAGATGATCGGAGCTTGCTTGTCACGAGTGGTCGAGGGTGGCGATCTGGGATTCGAAGAAGCGAGAGAAATCATGGGCGTGCTGATGAGGGGGGAAGCCAGCGAAGCCCAGGTGGCCGCCCTGCTGGTGGGCCTGAAAATGAAAGGAGAGCGCCCCGAGGAGATCGCTGGGTTTGCGGCCACGCAGGACCGCGAGATGGTCAGCGCGCTGGGGGTCAACCAGGCCTGGTTGTTCACCGCTGTGTTTGCGCTGGGCATGCGCGACGCCGCCCTTCCCGTGTCCATAGATGGAGGTCCCGTGGGGGACACCTGCGGAACTGGAGGGGACCGCAAGGGTTCCTTCAACATATCCACCACCGCCGCTTGCATAGCGGCGGGCGCGGGTCTGCGCATCGCTAAACACGGCAACCGAGCCATCTCCTCCGCTTGCGGAAGCGCCGACGTTCTGGAGGCGCTGGGGGTAAAGATAGAGATTCCCCCAGAAAGGGTAAGGGAGTGCGTGGAGAAAGTAGGCCTGGGCTTTATCTATGCCCCGCTCTTCCATCCCGCCATGCGGCACGTGATGAAAACCAGAAAAGAACTTGGGTTTCCCACCGTCTTCAATCTCCTGGGACCCTTGACCAATCCCGCGCGAGTATCCTTCCAAGTTTTGGGGGTGCACTCCCCTGGTAAAGGTCCGCTGATGGCCCAGGCACTGGCCCGCATGCCTCTTAAAAAGGCACTGGTGGTGCACGGCGCCGACGGAATGGACGAGCTCACCATCACCGGTAGCAACCTGGTGTGGGAGATAAAGGAAGGGGAGGTAAAACGCTACGAGCTGGACCCCGGAGAACTAGGCATACCCCGGGCGGATCAAGCGGCGTTCAAGGGTGGGAACGCCTTGGAAAACGCCAGAATCCTGCGGGAGGTTCTCCAGGGCAAGGAGGGACCTTGCCTGAGAGTAAGCCTGCTCAATGCCGCCGCCGCGCTGGTGGCGGGGGAGGAGGCGGAGGACTTCCGGGAGGGGTTGCTTCTGGCAGAACGTGCGGTGAGGGAAGGGGCGGCGCTGAGCAAACTGGAAGAGCTGATCGGTTTCACTCGCGCAGTGGAGGAGAGAGCGTGAACAAGAGCAATTTCCTACATAATGTAATAAAACATGCGCGGGAGAGGGTTAGGCGCGCCGAGAAAACCATACCCCTGGACCGCCTGCTGATGAGGTGCATGGACGTGCCTACCCCGCCTTCCCTGGCGGCGGCGCTGCGCGATGGCAGGCGCGAGGGAACCAAGATCATAGCTGAGATCAAAGCCGCCTCTCCCTCCCGGGGGACCCTGACTGAGGATTTACGCCTGGAAGACCGGGTAGTGGCTTATGAGCGAGGAGGAGCGGCAGCCCTCTCCATCTTGACCGAACCCTTCTTCTTCCAGGGAGACCTGGAATTTATCTCTAGGGCGGGCAAGGTCACCTCCCTTCCCATCCTGCGCAAGGACTTCATCCTCACCCCCTATCAGGTCTGCGAGGCACGGGAGAAAGGGGCAAGCTCGGTACTGCTGATCACTCGCGTCCTGGAGGATTATGAGCTGCGCGAGCTGATCACCCTTTCCCGCAGGCTTCAGATGGAACCGCTGGTAGAGATCCACGACGAGGAGGACCTGGAGAAAGCCATGCGCGCGGGAGCCCATGTAATCGGGATAAACAACCGCGACCTGGAGACGCTACAAGTGGACCTGGCGGTCACTGAGAGACTGGCTCCTCTTATCCCTACTCCCCTTATCCGGGTAAGCGAAAGCGGAATAAAGAATATACATGATGTAAAAAGATTGGGAGCCCTGGAGCTGGATGCCCTCTTGGTGGGGGAGGCATTGATGCGCGCCGAGGATCCGCAGGCCCTGCTCTCCAGCCTGGCGAGAGGAGGGGAAACCTGAGATGTGGGTGAAGGCGTGCGGGATAACCAGGCTGGAGGACGCCCTAGCTGCGGCGCGCATGGGTTATTCCGCCATAGGGCTGATCTTCGCGGAAAGCCCTCGCAGGATAGACCCGGAACGCGCTCGACGCATCGCCAGTACACTCCCCGGGGGCATGGTCAAGGTGGGGGTGTTCGTGAACGAGGATTTGCGGGAAGTAAGAAGAATCGGTGAATACTGCGACCTAGACCTCTTCCAGTTTCATGGGGAAGAGAGCCCTTCCTACGTTGCCGCCTTTGGCGCGAAGGCCATCAAGGCCTTCCGGGTTGGAGAAGAGTATGATCCGGGAGCCGTGCTGGAATACCCCCAGGGGTTTTCTTATCTGATTGACTCCTGGAACCTGGAAAGGCGGGGAGGAACTGGTACAGTGGGCAATTGGGAGGTGGCAGCTAGCTTAGCGAGAAGCTTCCGCCTGATATTGGCCGGGGGTTTGAACCCGGGAAACGTGGCGGAGGCTGTGCGCGTGGTCCACCCCTTTGGCTTGGATGTCTCCAGCGGGATTGAAGTGATAGCTGGGATAAAGGAGCGAAGCAAGATGGAGAGTTTTATACAGAATGTTCGGATGGCGGAACGACGAATAACGGAATCGCGGAGGTGAAATCGTGGACAATTACCGGCATTACCGGCAGCCCGATGAAAAGGGGCATTTTGGGGAATTCGGGGGTAGGTTTGTTCCCGAGACCCTCATGCCTCCCCTGCTGGAGCTGGAACGGGCTTACCTGGAGGCGCGGAAAGACGAGAGTTTCGCCGCGGAATTAAATGGACTGCTGCGCGACTATGCGGGCAGGCCCACGCCCCTTTATGAGGCTAAGAGGCTCTCCAGCGCCCTGGGAGGAGCGCGCATCTTCTTGAAACGAGAGGACCTCTGCCATACCGGTTCCCACAAGATAAACAATACCCTGGGCCAGGCTCTGCTCACCAGGCGCATGGGCAAGCGGCGTATCATCGCCGAGACCGGGGCGGGACAGCATGGGGTAGCCACGGCTACCGCCGCGGCCCTCTTCGGGCTGGAGTGCGATATCTACATGGGCGAGGAAGACATGAAAAGGCAGGCCCTTAACGTCTTCCGCATGGAGCTCCTGGGAGCGCGGGTGATAGGGGTGTCGAGCGGATCCCGCACTCTCAAGGACGCTATCAACGAGAGCCTGCGCGACTGGGTCTCCTCGGTGGAGCATACCCATTACTGCATAGGTTCGGTGGTGGGACCCCATCCTTTTCCCATGATGGTGCGGGACTTCCAGTCGGTGATCGGCGCCGAGGCGCGGAGGCAGCTGGAGGAACAAGGACTCCGGATGCCGGATTGCCTGGTGGCGTGCGTGGGAGGGGGAAGCAACTCCATGGGCCTCTTTCACCCCTTCATTGATGAACCGGTGAGAAAGATAGGCGTGGAGGCGGGAGGAACCGGCTTTCTGCCGGGAAGCCATGGCAGCACCCTCTGCCACGGGGAAAAAGGGGTACTGCACGGAGCGAAGAGCTACTTGTTGCAGGATGAGCGAGGCCAGGTAATGGCTACCCACTCCGTGTCTGCGGGTTTGGATTACCCCGGAGTGGGTCCGGAGCACGCCCTGCTCAAGGATCAGGGCCTGGCAGAGTATGTCAGCGTGAGCGATGAGGAGGCGCTGGAGGCGGCGGCGGAACTGTCCCGGTGGGAGGGGATCATTCCCGCCCTGGAGAGCGCCCATGCCGTGGCTTACGCCATCAAGTTAGCCAGGGAGATGGGCCGTGGTGGCATTATCCTGCTGTGCCTCTCCGGGAGGGGAGACAAGGATGTGGAGATCATGAGGGAGAAGCTCGGGGGCCAGGCGCTGGAGGAGGAAAAGTCCCGGTTGGACGGCGTCCTGGCGGAGATGCTCCACAGGAGCGTGCGGGATGTCTAGGATAGAAAATTGTTTCGCGGGGCTGCGGGGAAGAAGGGCGGCGCTCATTGCCTATCTTACTGGGGGCTTTCCCAGCATCTCCGCCAGCGTGGAGATCGCCCGCGCGCTTATAACCCAGGCGGATATGCTGGAGCTGGGAATCCCCTTCTCCGATCCGGTCATGGACGGACCAGTAATCCAGGAGACCTCCCGGATCGCCCTGGAGCGGGGCTGCGGGGTGGAGGAATGCCTGGGTATTGCCGCGGAGGTGAGGAAGGATACCGAAAAGCCCCTGCTGCTGATGAGCTATTACAACCCGGTGTTCCGCTACGGGCTGGAAGGTTTCGCCGGGGCGGCGAGGTCGAGCGGGGTGGATGGGGTGATCATCCCAGACCTCCCCCCCGAGGAAATGGATGATTGGAGAGGAGCCGCCCTTGGGCAGGGGTTGGACACCCCGCTGTTCATCTCTCCCAACACTCCCAGCGAGAGGATAGGGTTGATCTCCGCGAAGGCCAGCGGTTTTCTCTACTGCGTGAGCACCATGGGGGTAACCGGCTTAAGGCCCAGCCTGGATGCGGGTCTTTCATCCTTACTGGAGCGCGCCCGGAGATGCGCAAAGCTGCCCCTGGCGGTGGGCATCGGCGTCTCCAGCCCCGAGCAGTGCGGGGAGGCGGGAAAGATGGCGGACGGGGTGATCGTGGGGAGCGCGTTTATGCGGGCGGCCATGGACGCCCTGGAGCGGGGCGAGAGCCCCTCCGCCACGGTGGAACACCTGGCCTGGAAGATGCGTCGTTCCCTGGGAGAAGATAATCCAGAACCCAACGGTTCCACCTCCTAGGCGGAGAGCTTTATGCGAAGCTGGATGCGGCGAAATCAAGAACGTGCGTGCTAATTACAGAAGATAAATCGTGTTTGTTCACGGATGACCTGAACGTGCGCCGCCTAACATACCCGTGGATCTTTAAGGAGAGCCCCGCATTTAAGTGAGCCCTCGACGGAAATATCACCTTCCTCTGATAAATTTTTTCAGGGATTTATCAACCGGGACGCCGTCAATGCCTTGGTTTTCTCATTCTTTTCCAGATTAAAGAAGATGTGTCGGTTGATGAGGGGTCTTGGAGATGGTGTGTCTATGGAGCAGTCAACCGGCGCAACCTGTTATATATCTAGGCTCGGAAAGATGGTGGAACCCCCATGCTTGCTCTGATTATTACCTTTGAGTGGTACCGCGCGTAGAGCTACTTAGGGCCCCACTGGGGGACTCCCGGATGGCGCTGCGGGAGGGGAGGGGCATGGGAAGCTGGCGTCCTATCAGTCAAAAGCATCCAGGAACCCTGGTTACCTTAACCCCATGGAATTCTCGGGCCTAGTGATAGAAGAAATAAGGGATAGGTGGAGACAAGAGTGGTGAATTCGCCTTGCTGGGACGCCCAAAGAAGTTAGGGGGCAGGTGGGCGCGCTCATGATTCTGAGAAATAAAAAGAAAGAAGGGGGCGGGGGCAATTTCCTCACCATGCAGTAGACCAGGATGATATCATATTGACAAATATAAAATTATGAAAGTTGGATTTTCTAAATTATAATATTTCTATATAATAATTTATGTTTTGAGAGTTTATGTTTTGAGGAGGTTATGCCTTGCCACGAGCCAGTACTCCCATAAAGAGCATAAAGAAAAGACCAACGCTCGCGGATATCATATGCCAGCAGATTATCAAGCTTATCAGCGAAAACGAACTGAATCCCGGCGACATCCTGCCACCCCAGGATGAACTGGCTTCCAGCTTGGGAGTGAGCAAGGGAAGCTTAAGGGAAGCATTAGTGAAGCTGGAGGCAAAAGGGTTTTTAGAGAAAGAAAAGGGGGGATTGTACAAAATCAGGGGGTTTACCTCCAAGAGGTTGGTTGATCCTCTGGAAGAACTGCTGGAGAATGATTCGCAATTGGTATGGAACGTTTTAGAGATGGCAAGGATATTGGCGGTTGAAGCTGCCAGAATAGCTGCGCTGAGAAGGGATGAGAGTGACGTCCTCCAGCTTGAGCAGATTGTTTCCAAGATGGAGAAGACGATACATGATAAGGAATATTTCCGCAGGGAATTCGCGAATATATATACCGATTTCTTCAAAGTGTTAGGGGAGGCCACAAAAAACAACGTTTTTTTGCACACGTTACATTCTTTTAACGAGATGCTCCGAGAAGCCATGCCTTTCCCGGTGGCGGCATTAAAGGGAGTTCCCAAGATCGTGGAGACCATATATTCGCAGTTCGGGCGAATAGCGCGGCATGTAAAGGATGCTCGCAGCTCGGAAGCTGCCCGTCAGGCAAAGAATCACTTTGAGTATATCGAGTGCAAACTGAGAGATGCTTTGGAAATTCAAGCGAAGGAGAGAGCTTGAGCATTGATGTTCGATATTTGTGATAAACGAGCGATTGTTATCTCTAATGGGAGAAATAATATGCTCATGAAATCCTCGCGAGCGATCCTGGGGTAGAAAAAGGAGAGGGTTCTCTGAATATTGGGAGCTGAATGATCTCGAAACAAATTATCTCGAGCCGAATTTTATTGAAGAGATAACACCTTACTGGGGAAATAACATGTTGTTTTATGCAAGCTATCAGGCTGTCTAAGAAAATGGGTTAATGAGGAGGTGTGGCCATGTATGCCTTGAATGGGAAGATTCTGGAGGTAGAACTGGGGGAGAACCCTTCGTTTTCCACCCTGGAGGTTACCGAGGAAGATGCCGAGAGGTATATCGGTGGCCTGGGACTAGCTGAGCTCTTCCTGGCGCGCAAGATGGACTGGAGCTTAGACGCTTTCCATCCCAAGGGGGTGGTGACTTTCATGACTGGCCCCCTGACTGGCACCACGGTCCCAGGTTGTTCCCGTTACGTGGTGGCGGGAAAATCTCCCCTGGGCCACTGGGGAGAGGCTCACGCGGCGGGTTATTTCGCCTCGGAGCTGAAGGCCACCGGCTTCGACGGGATACTCATTTCCGGCGCCTCGCCCAAGCCAGTTTATCTCTTCGTGCATGACGGGCAAGCGGAAGTGAGGGATGCCTCCGGTCTGTGGGGTAAGGACACCTACGAAGCCGAGGCGGCCATCAAGGAGGAGGTAGGCGATAGCAAGGTCAGGGTGGCGTGTATCGGCCCTGCGGGGGAAAACCTCTCCCACATCGCCTCGGTCATTGGGGATGAAGGGAGAGCTGCGGCGCGCTCCGGTATGGGCGCTCTTTTGGGATCCAAGAACCTCAAGGCGGTGGCGGTGCGGGGGAGCGCCAAGGTATCCATCCACAACGAGGAGGCTTTCAAAAAGGCAGCCAAAGAAATCCTGGAAAAAGTCAAGGCCAATCCCACTTGCGGGCTGCTCAAGCAGCATGGCACTCCGGTCAACGTCATGATCTGCGCGTACTTCGGGGACATCCCCATAAAGAACTGGAGGCTGGGAGACTGGCCTGAAGGCATCCCGGGGCTTAACGCCGAGGCCTACCAGGAGATACTCACCAGGAATTGGCACTGCCGTGCTTGTCCGGTGGGGTGCGGAAGGAAGATTCCCAACTCCGTGGGAAAGCCCGCGGGCTTGGCCGACGTGACTGGCCCGGAGTATGAGTGCCTGGCGGCGCTAGGGACCATGTGCATGGTGAGCGATATCCGAAAGGTTGCCGCTGCCACGGACCTGTGTAACCGGCTGGGCATGGACGCCATCTCCGCTGGGACCACGGTAGCCTTCGCCATGGAATGCTTCGAGCGGGGCATTATCAGGCCACAGGACACCGAGGGAATAAACCCCTCCTGGGGTGATGGCGACGCTCTCCTGGCCCTGCTGAGGAAGATGGCGACACGGGAGGGCTGGCTGGGAGCCCTCCTGGCCGATGGGACCCGCGCGGCGGCGGAAAAACTTGGCGAAGGGAGCGATAAGTACGCCATACATTGCAAGGGCTTGGAGCTCCCCATGCATGACCCCAAGGCCTTCACCGGGTGGTCGCTAGCCTACGGCACCTCTAACCGAGGGGCGTGCCATCTCTCGGCTACCACGTACAACATCGAGAGAGGGATGACTCTTCCGGACATCGGGTTGGACCAGCCGCTGGACCGCTTCGCCAGCGATGGTAAAGCGGCCATGGTTAAGACCTACCATGCTTTCTCCGCGGTCCTGGAGTCCCTGGTGGCTTGCAAGTTCATGGTATATACGGGGCTCATCCTCTCCGACTTCCGGACTGTGTTGGAGCCGGCCACAGGAAGGGATTGGCCCATCGAGAAGCTCATGTTCTGCGGGCACCGCATCTACCACCTGGGAAGGCTGATCAACCACGCCTGTGGCCTTTCTGCAGATGATGATCGTATGCCGGAACGCATCGTCTCCGAGCCGTATAGCGAGGGGAACGCGGCCAACGTGGTCCCTGAGCACGAGAAGATGCTGGAAGAATACTACAAGGTGCAAGGTTGGGACGAGAAGGGAATACCCACGGTGGAACGCTTGCGCGAACTTGACCTGGAGGAGTTCGCGTCCATGGCGGATAAGGCGCGCGGGTAGGTTTTCCGCTTGGGGTCTGCCGGGCGTAAATCTATAAAAATGTAATTCCGCCTTGTTTGTGAAAAGATCGTTTGGATAAGGAGGTGTAACTCGTGCGACTCAAAGATAAGGTTGCGGTGATTACTGGCGCGGCATCCGGGTTCGGAAAGGCTTCCGCGGAGCTTTTCTCTCAGGAAGGCGCCAAGGTGGTTGCCGTTGATATCAACGGCAAGGGCGTA
>FWPV01011581.1_pt1 | contig 10708 bp, 5 predicted proteins | sample 2228371 | NCBI WGS metagenome assembly FWPV01 (sample SAMEA103939776, study PRJEB20133) | metagenome
CGAGGCCGCCAAGGTGGTCATGCAGAACGGGGCCCGCAACATCAGCGCCTGCTGCACCCATGCGGTGCTGTCGGGACCGGCGGTGGAGCGCCTCAGCAATTCCGAGCTCAGCCGCCTGGTGGTCACCGACACCATCCCCTTGAGCGAAGCCGCCCAAAAATGCCCCAAAATCGTGCAGCTCTCGGTTTCCCACCTCTTGGCCCGGGCCATCCTCAAAATCCACCGGGAGGACTCCATCAGCTCCATCTTTGAGATTCACTTTTAGTTTCGGTCCGGTCAGCCTCAAGCAAAACGTTCGGGACGCCGCCGGCGCCGGGGCCTCCTGACCGCGGCGGACTACCGCCGGGGCGAAACCTCCCCATTCCCGGAGGCGCTTCCCATCCCCTTATTCTGGTTCCCCCGCTCCTTTTGGGGAACCTATCTGCCCGCCGGGTTCTGCCCGGCACCGGTTTTTCTCCCCCGCCTCCCCTCTCGGCCGCCAACCCTTCCAGCGGCTCTGCCTTCCTCTTTATTTCATTGACAATCCGTTCATTTTGTCTTTAAAATTAAAATTTTGGGAATTTACCGCAATGATTCGCGCCATCCGCGGCATGAAGGACATCCTGCCCCCTGAAACTTCGAGGTGGCAATGGGTGGAGCAAAAGGCCCGGGAAACCTTCGAGGTTTACGGCTACCGGGAAATCCGGCTGCCTCTGCTGGAAAGGACCGAGCTTTTCGCCCGCAGCATCGGAGCCGACACCGATATCGTGGCCAAGGAGATGTACACCTTCACCGACCGCAGCGGGGATTCCTTGAGCCTGAGGCCGGAGGCCACCGCCCAGGTGGTCCGGGCCTGCCTGGAAAACGGCCTGCTGCACGGCGCGGGGGTGAAAAAGTTTTACCTCATCGGCCCCATGTTCCGCTACGAGCGGCCCCAGAAAGGCCGCTACCGCCAGTTCCACCAGATAAATTGTGAGGCCCTGGGAAGCGACGCCCCGGAACTGGACGCCGAGGTCATCCTGATGCTCCTGGACCTTTTGGCCAGGCTGGGTCTCCGGCAGGTGCGCCTCATGGTCAATTCCCTGGGCTGTCCCCAATGCACCGGGGATTTCAAGTCCCGGCTGCAGATTTTTCTGGGCCGCCAGGAGGGCTGGTGCGACGACTGCCGACGTCGCCGGGAGGTAAACCCCCTGCGGGTGCTGGACTGCAAGTCCCAGCACTGTCAGGCCCTGCTGGCCGGGGCGCCGGTCATGGAGGACAGCCTCTGCGATTCCTGTGCCCGGCACTATGAGCGGGTTTTGGGCCTGGTGGCTGCAGCGGGGGTGTCATATGAAAAAAATCCCCGCTTGGTGCGGGGTCTGGATTATTATACCCGCACCACCTTTGAGGTCACCGCCCCCGGCCTCGGGGCCCAGGATGCGGTGGCCGGGGGCGGGCGCTACAACGGCCTGGCCCGGGAGCTGGGCGGGCCGGACCTGCCGGGCCTGGGCTTCGCCGTCGGGGAGGACCGGCTCTTGGAGGTGCTGCCGCCGGAGGCGGGGCCGCCGGAACGCCCCCTGACCTTTCTGGCTGTCCTGGGAGAGGCGGCCGCGGCCCGGGCTTTTTTTCTTATGCAGGACCTCAGGGCCAGGGGGTTGTCGGCCGTCATGGACTTTGAGGGCCGCTCCCTGAAGGCGCAGATGTCCCTGGCCGACCGACTGGGCGCGGCCTACGTGATTATCCTGGGGGATGAGGAACTGACCTCGGGCCGGGCCGTGCTGCGCCGGATGGCCACCGGCGAACAGGAGGCGGTTCCCCTGGGTGAATTGGCGTCCGCGGTGGCGGCCAGGATAGAGGACAAGGAAGGAAACTGACGTGTTCGACTCATTAGCGGGGCTCAAGCGCACCCATTCCTGCGGCGTGTTGCGGGCCCAGGACGAGGGCCGGGAAGTGGTGCTGATGGGTTGGGTGCAGCGCCGCCGGGACCACGGGGGCCTGGTTTTTGTGGACCTGCGGGACCGGGAGGGCATCACCCAGGTGGTGTTCAACCCGGAGGTCAACGTGGACGTCCACACCAAGGCCGGGGTGCTCCGGGATGAATATGTCCTGGCGGTCCGGGGTCTGGTGAACCTTAGGCCCCCGGACATGGTGAACCCCCAGCTGGAGACCGGCGAAATCGAGGTGATCGCCGAAGAACTGCGCATCCTCAATTCCTCCCGGACCCCCCCCTATGAACTGGAGGATTACCGGGTGGACATTTCCGAGGCCCTCCGCCTCAGATACCGCTACCTTGATCTTCGGCGCCCCAGCGTCATGAAGCCCATTCTGTTCCGGCACCGGGCCGCCCAGGTGACCCGCCGTTTCCTGAACGAGCAGGGCTTCATCGAGGTGGAGACCCCCATCCTTACCAAAAGCACCCCGGAGGGGGCCCGGGACTACCTGGTGCCCAGCCGGCTGCAGCCGGGATATTTCTACGCCCTGCCCCAGTCCCCCCAGCTGTTCAAGCAGCTCCTTATGATGGCGGGCCTGGATCGCTACTATCAGTTGTGCCGCTGTTTCCGGGACGAGGACCTGCGGGCCGACCGCCAGCCGGAATTCACCCAGATCGACCTGGAAATGGCCTTCGTCACCGAAGAGGACATCTACCAGGTGGTGGAAGGGCTTATCGTCACTATCCTGGACGAGACCGTGGGCGTCAGGGCGGCCAGCCCCTTCCCCCGCCTCACTTTTCAGGAGTGCCTGGACCGCTTCGGCCTGGACCGGCCGGACACCCGCTTCGGCCTGGAGTTGCAGGAAGTGGGCCCCATCGTCCAGGAAAGCGATTTTCGCACCTTCAAGGAGGTGCTGGGGCAAGGCGGCCTGGTCAAGGCCCTCTGCGCTCCCGGATTGGCCCGCCTCACCCGCAAGGAACTGGATGACCTCACCCGGTTCGCGGGCATTTACGGGGCCAAAGGCCTGGCCTGGGTGAAGCTGACGAGCGACGGCTGGCAGTCGCCGCTGGCCAAGTATTTTCCTGAGGGCGTCAAGGAGGCCCTGAACAACCACCTGGGGGCCAGGGAAGGGGACATCCTCTTCTTTGTGGCGGACGCCCCCGAGGTGGCCAACACCGCTTTGGGGCAGCTTCGCCTGCACCTGGCCCAGCAGGAGGGTCTGATCCCGGAAGACACCTTCCACCTGGTGTGGGTCACGGATTTTCCCCTCCTGGAATACGACGTGCAGGAAGGCCGCTATGTGGCCATGCACCACCCCTTTACCGCTCCCCAGGAAGATGATATTCATTTATTGGAGACTGATCCCGGCCGGGTGCGGGCCCGGGCCTATGACCTGGTGTTGAACGGCCAGGAGATCGGCGGGGGCAGCATCCGTATCCACCGGCGGGAGCTTCAGGAACAGGTCTTCCGGGTCCTGGGCATCAGCCCCCGGGAGGCGGAGGAGAAATTCGGCTTCCTCCTGGAGACCATGGAATACGGCGCCCCGCCCCACGGAGGGGTGGCCTTCGGGTTTGACCGCCTGGTGGCCATTCTGTGCGGGGCCAAATCCATCCGGGAGGTCATCGCCTTTCCCAAAACCCAGAAAGCCGGGTGTCCTCTGACCAAAGCCCCCTCCCGGGTGGAGGCTGAACAGCTTCTGGAACTAGGGCTGAGATTGGAAAAATAGCGGCCGGTCCGCCGGCAACGGCGAACAAGATAAAAAAGGCAATCAGCGGCTTTTAACACCGAAACTCAAAGCTCACAGCCTATCAGCGGAAAGCTTTCACTTTCCAATTAAACGATACCATAAACGGATGGCAAGCTATGGCACGCTGGAACCCTGAACGGCGGTTATTGGATCACGAACACACCCATTTCTGGCAACACCGCCTGGTGGAAGTGAGTGAACCCAACCTGATGCGCAACATTTTCCCCTATACTGAGGTGGCGCGCATCGACTTTGATTACAAATTCGTCGTGCCCTGCCCGGCGGAGCAGATGCTGATCACGGACACCACCTTCCGGGACGGCCAGCAGGCCCGGCCTCCCTATACGGTCCGGCAGATCGTGGAGATTTTTGACATGCTCCACAAGCTCTCCGGTCCCAAGGGCATCATCCGCCAGACGGAATTCTTTCTGTACAGCGCCAAGGACAAGGAGGCGGTGGAGCGCTGCCGGGAGCGGGGCTACCTCTACCCGGAGATCACCGGCTGGATCCGGGCCAACCCGGCGGATTTGAAGCTGGTGAAGGAGATGGGACTGGGGGAAACGGGCATCCTCACCTCGGTGTCCGACTACCACATTTTCATGAAACTGAACCGCACCCGCGGCCAGGCCCTGGAGGATTACCTGGCCATCGTCAAGGCCGCCCTGGAGTTGGGGATCGTGCCCCGCTGCCACTTTGAGGACATCACCCGGGCCGACATTTACGGCTTTTGTGTGCCCTTCGCCATTGAACTGATGAAACTCAGGGAGGAAAGCGGCCTGGACATCAAGGTGCGGCTGTGCGACACCATGGGCTATGGGGTCCCCTATCCCGGAGCGGCCCTGCCCCGGAGTGTCCCCAGGCTGGTGCGGGCCATGATCGAGGACGCCGGGGTCCCGGGTCATCTCCTGGAATGGCACGGCCACAATGACTTCCACAAGGTGTTTATCAACGGGGTCACCGCTTGGCTTTACGGCTGCGGGGCGGTGAACGGCACCCTGCTGGGCTTCGGAGAGCGCACCGGCAACACCCCCATTGAGGCCCTGATCATTGAATACATTGCGCTCCGGGGCACCTCCGACGGCATCGACACCACGGTGATCACCGACATCGCCCAGTATTTCGAGCGGGAGCTGCACTATCGCATCCCCCCGAATTATCCCTTCGTGGGGGCCAGTTTCAACGCCACCAGCGCCGGCATCCACGCCGACGGCATCCAAAAATTCGAGGAGATTTACAATCCCTTTGACACCACCAAGATTTTGAAACGGCCCCCCACCATCACCATCACTGACAAGTCAGGCAAGGCGGGCATTCGGCATTGGATTAACTCCCGCCTGGGCCTCACGGGAGACAGCCAGATTGACAAGGGCCATCCGGGCGTGGCCAAGATTCACAAGCGCATTATGGAATGGTACGAGGAGGGGCGGGTCACTTCCATCTCCAACGAAGAGATGGAAAACCTGGCCCGGAAGTATCTGCCGGAATACTTTGTGTCGGAATTCGACCGTCTGAAGCAGAAGGCCCACGAACTGGCGGCCAGCCTGGCCCAGGAGCTGGCCGACCAGAAGGAGATCCGCTCCATGCAGCCGGAGCTTCAGGAGCCTGTCCTGCAACAGGCCCTGGAGAAGAATCCCTTCATCCAGTTCATGTATGTCACCAATGGCGAAGGGCGCAAGATAACCCGCAATATCACTCATATCGTGCACCGGGCCAAGTATGAGACCATGGGCTTGGGTGAAGACTTTTCCAATCGGGACTGGTTCATCGAACCCATGAAGACCGGCAAGGTGTATGTCTCGGATTTTTACACCTCCCGCTTCACCGGAGCTTTGTGCATCACGGTGAGCGTTCCCATCCGGGACGAGAACGACGAGATCCAGGGGGTGCTGGGTATGGACATCCGCTTCGAAGACATGGCCAAGATGGAGCAGAACGGCGAAATCTAAACCTTTTTGGGGGAGGGGGAGCCCAGGGGCCCCCACCCCTCCCGCAACCAACCTCCCAGGCAACACAGGGGACGTCGCCTTTCCCCTTTCTCATCTCACCGCTCGAGGTGGCCCTATGGACGATCCGCAGAAATTGCAAGAGGCCAAGGCCAAATACGACGCCCAGGTCGAAAAGGTCTTGAAAAAAATGCCGGAGCGCAAAGCCGAATTCGTCAACACCTCCGGCATCCCCATCCACCGGGTGTACACCCCGCTGGACATGCAGGAATTTAATTATCTGGAAAAACTGGGCATGCCCGGGCAGTATCCCTTCACCCGGGCGGTGCAGCCCACAGCCTACCGGGGCCGTTACTGGACCATGCGTCAGTATGCCGGCTTCGGCACCGCCGAAGAGACCAACGAACGCTACCATTTCCTGCTGAAATCCGGGCAAACCGGCCTGTCGGTGGCCTTTGACCTGCCCACCCAGATCGGCTATGACTCCGACCATGAACTGGCCCAAGGGGAAGTGGGCAAAGTGGGGGTGGCCATCGACTCCCTCTGGGACATGGAGCGCCTCTTCCAGGGGATTCCCCTGGACCAGGTTTCCACCTCCATGACCATCAACGCCCCCTGCGCCGTTATCCTGGCCATGTATCTGGCGGTGGCCGAAAAGCAGGGGGTGACCTTCGACAAGCTCCGGGGCACGGTGCAAAACGACATTCTCAAGGAATATCCCGCCCGGGGCACTTACATCTTCGGGCCCCGCAAGTCCATGCGCCTGATCACCGACATCTTCGCCTACTGCACCGAACACGTCCCTCAGTGGAACACCATCAGCATCAGCGGCTACCATATCCGGGAAGCCGGGTCCACCGCGGTGCAGGAGGTGGCCTTCACCCTGGCCAACGGCATCGCTTACGTGGAGGCGGCCATTGAGGCGGGCCTCAAGGTGGATGAATTCGGGCCCCGGCTCAGCTTCTTTTTCAATTCGCACCTGGACTTCCTGGAGGAAATCGCCAAGTTCCGGGCGGCCCGGCGTCTGTGGGCCAAAATCATGAAGGAGCGCTTCAAGGCCCAGGACCCCCGTTCCCAGATGCTGCGCTTCCACACCCAGACCGCGGGTTGCAGCCTCACCGCCCAGCAGCCCCTGAACAACATTATGCGCACCGCCTTTGAGGCCATGGCCGCGGTGCTGGGGGGCACCCAATCCCTGCATACCAACTCCTTTGACGAGGCCCTGGCCCTGCCCTCGGAGCTGGCGGTGCAGGTGGCCCTGCGCACCCAGCAGATTATCGCCTACGAAACCGCGGTCTGCGACACCGTGGACCCCTTGGCCGGCTCTTATTATCTGGAATACCTCACCGACCAGATCGAGGCTAAGGCCCAGGAGTATATTGACCAGATCGACCGCCTGGGCGGCGCGGTGGCGGCCATCGAAAAGGGCTTTATCCAGAAGGAGATCCAGGACAGCGCCTACCGCTACCAGCGGGAGATTGAAAAGGGTGAACGCATCGTGGTGGGCCTCAACAAGTTCCAGGTCAAGGAGGAGGAAAAACCCAAAGACCTCCTCAAGGTGGACCCCGCGGTGGGGGAAAAACAGATAGCCCGCCTCAAGGAACTCAAGGCCGCCCGGGATGCCGCCGCGGTGCAGGAGGCCCTGGCCGAAGTCAAGGCCGCGGCCGAAGGCACCGCCAACCTCATGCCGCCCATCCTGAAGGCGGTCAAGTCCCTGGCCACTTTGGGGGAAATCTGCGACACCCTGCGGGGGGTGTGGGGCGAATACGAGATGACGGTATTTTAACGCTGAAGGCTGTATGCTTTAAGCCTTAAGCCGCTGAAAATTCCAAACGTTGGGCTTCAGGCTTGCATCCCGTCTCCCCTGCCCCTTGATGGGCACTTGCGGGGGGTGGGAGAGGTTATCCCCTTAGAAGTCTTTACCAAGCCATGGATAGGGAGAACCGCACATGAAGGAAGGCAGGAAAATCCGGGTGCTGGCCGCCAAACCGGGACTGGACGGCCATGACCGGGGCATCAAGGTCATCTGCGCGGCGCTCCGGGACGCCGGCATGGAAGTCATTTACACCGGCCTGCGGCAGACCCCTGAGCAGATCGTCAGCGCCGCGGTCCAGGAAGACGTGGACGTCATCGCCATGAGCTGCCTCTCCGGGGCCCACGGCTATCTTTTCCCCCGGGTGATGGAAATCCTCAAAGACAAAGGCATCAGCGACATCCTGGTCCTGGGGGGCGGCATCATCCCTGAAGAGGACATCCCGGCCCTGAAGGCGGCCGGCATTGCTGAAATTTTCACCCCCGGCACCGACACGGGGGACATCGCCGCCTACATCCGGGAGCACGTCCGGAAAAACTGAGTTTCCTATGGGCCTGGGGCCCAGCCGCCCGGCAGGAAAACCACCGCAGGGCGGCGCCGGCGAGCCCTTTTCCGGCCCCGGGAGGGGGCAAAGCCGGGCCTGGCGGGCAAAGGGCTCCCGGCCAGGAGCTTGGGAACCAGAATAACCGGAAAAAATGTGGCGCCGGCGCCCCCGCCGCGCAAAAAACCGCCGGGACGGCCGCTGCCCAAAGAGACTTTTCACCCCGGTTCCTTATGGGACCGGGGACTTCTGCTGGGGGGATTTTTCTCAGGAAGCGGCTTGCGTTCCGTAAGTCCGCCTGAGCAACTCCAGCTCTTCTCTTTTGCTCTGCACCACTTCATTCAGCCTGGCCTCATGCAGCATGTGCAGAATATCCCTGATCTGGGGACCGGGCTGAAATCCCAGGCCGATCAGGTCCTTGCCCCGCAGCTCGGGTTTCAGGTGTTTGAGGTGGGTAAAATAGAGGGAAATATAGCGCTTTGAAGCTTCCTGGCGCGATTTTGCCATGATGTAAAGCAGGTATTCGGTGCCGATGGGCGCCAGGAGATGATAAATCTGGCTGCGGCTGGGCTCTCCCAGGCGGAACAGTTTCATGAGGGCCTGGTCCGCGGCCTCCTTGCCGCTTTTGATGGCCGCGGCCTGCTTGGCGGGAAGCTTGAAGCGCGCCAAAAGTTCCTCCAGTTCCTCCGAACTGAGGGGTTCCACCAGCCCCAGGAAGTACACCAGCCAACGGTCGAACCTTTCCTCCAGATATGACAGGTCCATCCAGGAGAGCACGGCCTGGATGCGCTCCAGCATGGCCTGGGTGCCCTCGTCGAACCACAGCCGGGGGTGAATGGCCTTGAGCAGATCCAGCTCCGCCAGGCGGGCGATGGCCGGAATGGGGTTCTCCTCCTGGAGAATAAGCTGGAGTTCATGAAAAAGCCTCGCCCCTGACAACCGGTCGAAAAAGTTGTTTTTGACGGCGTTGTGAATGAGGTTGATGGTGAGCTTGCTGATCCGGAAGCCGAAGCGCTGCTCGAAACGGATGGCCCGGAAGACCCGGGTGGGGTCCTCCACGAAACTGAGGTTGTGGAGCACGCTGATGCGCCGCTCCTTCAGGTCCCGGTGGGCCCCGAAGAAATCCAGGAGGGTGCCGAACTCCTGGGGATTGAGCTTGACGGCCAGGGTGTTGATGGTGAAGTCCCGGCGAAAGAGGTCCATTTTGATGGAGCTGTATTCCACCACTGGCAGGGCCCCCGGGGCATCGTAATACTCGGTGCGGGCCGTGGCCACGTCCACCTTGAAGCCGTCGGGGAAAATGATCACCGCGGTCTTGAATTTCTGGAAAACCCGGGCCCGGGCGCCGTAGCGGGCCGCGAAATTTTTGGCGAAAACGATGCCGTCCCCCTCGATGACCAGGTCCACGTCCAGGTTTTCCTGTTTGATGAACAGGTCCCGGACGAACCCGCCCACCACATAGGCGCGGAAACCCAGTTCCTCCGCCACCTCGCCCATTTGGGCCAGCATGGTCATGATTTTTTTGGGAAGGCGTTCCCGCATCATGCTGAGGATGTTTTTCTTGCGCAGGGGTTGGGACCATTGGCTCTCCTCGGTTTCTTCCCCCATGTCGATGAGCAGGTTCAAAAGGTCGGTGCGGCTGATGATGCCCACCACCTCGCCCTCCCGGATCACCGGCAGCAGCCTTTGCTTGTGCACCACCAGGTTGTCCCGGATCTCCGCCAGGGTGGCGTCGGGACCGACCGTGGCCACCGGGGTGCTCATGTAATCCCTTACGGGGTGGTCCTTCAGGCCGTGGAAAATCCCTTTTTCCACGATCTGCCGGGAGATCAGGCCCAACAGTTTGCCGTTCTCAATCACCGGCACGGCATTGATGCTGTAGCGGTTGAGGACCAGCTCCGCCTCCTCCAAGGTGACCTCGGGGGAGACCCATTTTACCGGAAAGCTCATGATGTCCTTGGCCCGGCGCAGGGGCCGCACCCGCCGCTGGATGATCTGGCGCAGGGTTTCCTCCACCTGGGAGAGGGGCTTGTCCTTGATGGCCGCCGAGGCGGCGAACTCATGGCCGCCGCCCCCCATTTCGGCCAGAATTTCGCCGACGTTGACCTCGGGCAGGCGGCTGCGGCCCACCACGAAAACCCGGTCCTCCATCTGGGCCAGGGCGAACAGGACCTGAAGATTCTCCATGTCCATGAACTTGTGGGCCAGAACGGCGAAATCCGCCACGTACTGGGAGGTCACGGTTCTGGCCAGCACCACCTCGATGCCGTCCACCGGAAAGCGGCTGGCATGGGCGATGAGGTCGTTCAGCAGGGCCACCTGCTCGGCGGTGAGCTCCCGGGTGATCATCTGGGAGACCACGTTGAGGTCGGCCCCGTGGCGCAGCAGATAAGCCGCGGCCTCAAAGTCCTCGGGAGTGGTGGAGCTGAAGGTGAAAGAGCCGGTGTCCTCAAACAGCCCCAGGGCCATGATGGTGGCCTCCTGAGGGGAAGGGTGCAGTTGTTTTTCCTGTAAAATTTTGGCCAGAATGGCGGTGGTTGACCCCAGGGGCTGTACCACCTCGAGGCTGCCGTGGACATCTTCCGGAGAATCGGGGTGGTGGTCGTAAATATGGATGTCCACCTCGCCGGAGGCCGCGGCTTCGGCGAATTTGCCGATGCGGGAGCGCTGTCGGGTGTCCACCAGGATGAGGCGCTTGATTTCATCCGGATCGACGTTCTTGGCCTTGGCGAAGTCCAGAAAATAAAAGCTGGAGCGAATGAAAAAATCCCGCAG
>FWPV01009424.1_pt1 | contig 10707 bp, 10 predicted proteins | sample 2228371 | NCBI WGS metagenome assembly FWPV01 (sample SAMEA103939776, study PRJEB20133) | metagenome
GGTGGGGCGGGTCACGTACACGCGGTAGCCGATGCCGTTGACGTCCAGAACCACCCATCTGTCGCCGATTGCGGCCAGTTCACCGTTCAGATGTGCGATCATGTCTCATCGTATGGATATGGCAGAGGGCGATGGCGAGGGCATCGGCCGCATCGTCCGGTCTCGGGAGCTCCGCCAGGCGGAGGAGCCGTTTCACCATCTCCTGCATATGGCGCTTGTCCGCCTTTCCCGAACCGGCGATCGCCAGCTTGACCTGGTTCGGGGTGTACTCTGCGATGGGGATCCCCCGCTGCTCCGCGGTGAGCAGCACGATCCCGCGCACCTCGCTGACGTTCATCGCGGAGGTGATGTTCCGGGAGAAGAAGAGCTTCTCCACGGCGAGCCACTGCGGGGGATACTCATCCAGGATCGCCTCCAGGGCGATGTGGATGTCCAGCAGGCGGCGGGACGTCCGCATCGTCTCTCCCGAGGTCTCGATGCAGTTATAGCAGAGCGGCTCCACGGCACCGCGCTCTACCTCGAGTACCCCATACCCGACGCGCGCCAACCCGGGATCGATGCCGATGACGATCATCGCGGACCCCCTGCTCTCCAGACTCCTGCACACAGTGTTGGCGGCAGACTGCCTTCAATCTAATCTATGCACCGTGGAAGTGACGGCGGGATGCGACACACGGGAGGCAGCATCCGTGCGCCGCTCCATTTCGCGTCCTGCACTGCCGCGATCTCTCCGGCAGTCCCGTTGTCGCGCTGTCAGGGCGTTGCGGGAGTATCTCCACCGCACGAGCGGGTACGTTGCAGCACCAGCGCGATACCGGCCGCCGCAGGATGGGCGGGACTGCCGCAATGCGTGCTCCCCCCTCCCGCTCCCCCCGGGGGTGGACCTCCGGGAGAGATCCATCGTAGCCGTGGTGGGGGCCCGGGGGCGGTCAGGGAGGTGCGCTATGGCAGTAGCGGACGGACCGTGCGCATCCCTGCAGCAGATCCTGCCTGTCCGCCCACGGATGCCGCCCAGCGAAACGAGGTTACCGGCTTCGCCTTCCGGTATTCGACGGCCCCGGGTCACTCTGGCTCTCCCGCAGGGCGGCACGCTCCTGCCTCTCCCATCGGCCGCATCCGGCATCGGATACACCGATGGGGCTCCTCCGTGACTTCGGATGCCCAAAGATATATATACATCTATAACCATTACGGGGCTGCAGCCCCTGCGGGGCATGGAGTGGGGCAGAGGGGGCCTCATGAGGCCTTGCAGGAGACTGCATCTACCACCCAAATGCGAGCTGGAGCAGGGATACCTTCTTCCTGTGCCTTTTTTTAATCCAGCCCCGGATAGAGGCGATAGGATCGATGCGCCCCGCTCGGGGCCTTCGCCCTTCCCCTCTCGCGGGGCTGGAGATCATCGCTGACCCGTAGCCGGGTTCCTGGCAGCCCTGCAGATTTCGGCGGTGTCCCACGCCGCACGGCATACCGGGGCGCGCGGCGTTTACCGCGTCCGGGATGCACACTTCGGGGGGACCGCAGATCGCCCCCGGCATCGGGAGGAGATCCTCCTCCAATCACGGTTTACGCCCGCGCTTTATCGTCCGGATTTGGGGAAAGTATATAAACTATGGGGGTGTGAAGGGGGGCGGTGCGCCTAGCGCACGGGAGTTGAACGGCATGGTTCGAGAGGAAGGTAGAAGAGGCATGAGCACCGGGCAGGGGGAAGTCAGTCCCGCATCGCTCCAGAAGTACCTCGCAGGCATCGACTATCCCGCGGACAAACAGAAGCTGATGAACACCGCTCGGGAACACAACGCTCCCGACACCATCATGGATGTGATCCGCAGGCTGCCGGACCGGGATTTCAACGGACCCACCGATGTCAGCCGGGCTTTTGGAGAGATCCGATAAGGCATACTCTTTTTTATGGACAACACCCCCTACGCACCTCATCGCCCCGATCGCATGCGGGGGATGCCGGTGGATCGGCTGCTGTGGGTGAACCAGGCCGTCATAGAGGGCAGCTCGGGCCCGAATTCCTCGCTGCATCGGTTCCTAAGGATTCTGACGGGGTCGCCACGCCCTGTTCTTCTGCAACTGTGGTCGAACAATACGGCCCGTTCTCTTTGCGCCAGTGGGTGAACGCGAAGGAGCCCTGGGGGCACCGGGCCGCCGATCCCGGGCGAGGGTCACGAGGAAGGGCCGGTATTCATCCGTCGTGTCTCAACGAATTGCGATAGACCCTGCTTAGGATACTTAGGATAGCCGCCCATTTCTGTACTGGAACATCGGATCTCGCAATACACGTCCTCATCCTGCGACCCGGATCCTGCCCCCTATCGCACCATGGGGGGAGGGGGACCTTGAGGGGTGGGGGCGCACCCCCTCCCTCTCGCATTTGACAATCGCTCTCCGGGATGCTGGACGACTCTCCAACGATGCTTTCGAGATCGAAAGTTCTCTCCTTCTCAGGGACATCCATCCTCCCCCAACCAGCATGCCAGATCCTCCCGCTTCTGCTGCATGACCTGCGGATGCTTGGGCTTCTTCACGAATCCGAAAGCCGGCCATTCGAGCCGGGCCCCAAACAAAGATCTTCGTGCTTCTCAGCGGATAGCGGGATGTACCACACATACAGAATTGTACTTGATGAAAAACGGCTATGTTTATTCTCCTTACGTCGAACCGTAAGATCTGAGGCCTCATCCATGTATTATGCGCATTCTACAGGCGCTCCCGACAAGCGGGGCTGGCAGGTGCTCTCTGATCACCTTCGCAACGTGGCAGATATTGCATCGAAATTTGGAGATAGTTTCGGTGCTGCCGATATTGCCTATGCCGGAGGCTTGTTGCACGATATCGGAAAATACTCGTCCGAGTTCCAGAAACGCCTGGAAGGTGTCGATATCCGGGTCGATCACTCGACCGCCGGCGCGCGAGAAGCAAGGGCTCTGTACCCAAAGCATCTCAGCCGTATTCTCGAGTATATCATCACCGGGCATCATGGCGGCCTCTTGAACTACGGCAGCAGCGAAACCGGACTTGAGGGGCGTATGGGAAATAAATTTATTCCAGACTATTCGGCCTATTCGGACGAGATCCAGGCTCCCGATCTTACGAGATTCCGCCCTAAACTGAAACCGGTTCAGAAGAAAAAAGGTTATTCGATAGCCTTTTTCACGCGCATGCTCTATTCGTGTCTCGTCGATGCGGATTCCCTTGACACGGAAGCGTTTGCGGACCCCGATTCTGCCTCCCTCCGGGGGCGGTACGACTCATTCGAGAGACTGTCGCAGAAGTTCGATGACTATATGGCGACTCTCTTTTCGAAAGCAGAGAAGACCGAGATCAACACGCGACGGAGGGGGATTTACGAGCAATGCAGAAAGATGGCAGTCTCCCCTCCACAGATGTTCACCCTGGCCGTCCCGACCGGCGGGGGGAAGACGCTCTCATCGATGGGGTTTGCGCTTGACCACCTGAGACAGCACGGGCTGAGGAGGATCTTTTATGTAATCCCCTACACGAGCATCATCGAGCAAAACGCCGGGAAGTTCAGAGAGATTTTCGGGAACCGGAATGTGCTTGAGCATCACAGCAACTTCGACCCGAAGACCATAGCTGATGATGATGCCGCCTCTGTGGAGAATTTCCTTAAACTCTCGGCGGAGAACTGGGATATGCCGATCGTCGTGACGACAAACGTCCAGTTCTTCGAGTCGCTCTTCTCGAACAGACGGTCGAGATGCAGAAAGATCCACAACCTTGCGCAGAGCGTGATTATACTCGACGAGGCCCAGATGCTGCCGACAGACTACCTGAGGCCCTGCCTTCAGGCTCTCTCCGAGCTCGTCTGTAACTACGGCTCAACAGTCGTTATCTGCACGGCAACCCAACCGAAACTTGGAGATCTTCTGGACGATAGCATCAAGCCCGTCGAGATCGTGCAGTCGCCCGCTGAGTTATATGAAGCGTTTCGGCGGGTATGCGTGAACGATCTCGGGTCGTTGAGCGATAAGGAACTCTCTGCGAGGCTGCAAGAGCATAGGCAGGTTCTGTGCATCGTCAACACTAGGGCGCATGCGCAACATCTGCATGCCGCGCTCTCGAAGCACGGCAAGTGCTACCACCTGAGCGCACGGATGTGCCCCGTCCACAGGAGAAGGCAGTTGAAGGAGATTCAAGAACTGCTCCGTCAGGGTGCCGACTGCCGCGTCATCTCTACCCAGCTGATTGAGGCCGGTGTGGATATCGATTTCCCCGTCGTCTATCGATCAATAGCCGGCATCGACTCCATCGCCCAAGCTGCCGGTCGGTGCAACCGCGAGGGGAGGGCTGAGCGGGGCGATGTCTATATCTTCCGGTCGGCGGAGCGGTACGGCCAGGCTACCAGCTGGCAACGACTGACTGCGGAGATCGGCAGGATGGTCATGGATGCGCATGGCGATCCGCTTTCTCTTCCGGCTGTCGAGGCCTATTTCCAGAAGCTCTATTCGTACAAGGGCGACGAAGGGCTCGACCGAAGGGAAATACTGCCGTCGTTTGAGAAGGGGTTAAGCGAATTAGCATTCCCGTTTGAAGATGTTGGATGGAAGTTCAGTATTATCGAGCAGGGCACGAAGGATCTCATCATTCCCTATGGCGACGAGGGGAGAGCTCTCGCCGATGAACTGCGTAACAGCGAGTCGCCCTGGAAGTACACACGACGCCTGCAGGGGTATACGATCAGCATCTACCCCGATGAGTTTGGGGATCTGGAACGCGCAGGTAAAATCAACCTTTTCGGCGATAGATTCTATGTGCTCAACGATATGAGCGAATACTCCGAATTTATCGGACTTATAAATAGAAAAAGTATTGGTGGGGAGGGATCACTATTGATTGTTTAAGGTGGTGATGGCAATTGGATATGGAGTACGGCTGAAAGTCTGGGGCGATTACGCCTGCTTCACTCGACCCGAGATGAAGACAGAGCGGGTGAGCTATGACGTTATAACACCCTCCGCTGCACGGGGTATTCTCGAAGCAATACATTGGAAACCTGCTATTCGTTGGAAAATCGACAAAATTCATGTTCTAAATCCGATAAAGTTCGATAATGTTCGCCGGAACGAGAGGTCAGGCAAAATCCCCGTGGGAAAAGTCCAGAGTGCATTTCATGGAAAAGATGTAACTCTTTTTCAGGATGCAACGAAAGACGCGGTTCAACGGGCATCTCTGGTGCTGCGCGACGTCTGCTATGGGATAGAAGCACATTTCGAAGTGACCAACGAGGCTACCTCCGAGGACACCATCGAGAAGCATTACAACATGGCACTCCGTAGAATTCGGAAGGGGCAGTGTTTCCACCAACCCTATTTCGGTTGCCGTGAGTTCCCAGTTCGGTTCGAGCTCATCGAGGGTGAGATGCCGAGATCTTGCTACACCGGAGAGAAGGATCTCGGGTTTATGCTCTATGATATAGATTTTGATGACAATATGAAGGCAATCTTTTACCGTGCAGTCATGGTGGACGGTGTCATCGATGTACAACGGTGTCTTGCCTTCGGAGGGGTCACATGATCATTCAGTCCCTTTGCCGATACTACGACATTTTGGCGGAGGACGAGGATGCGGCGATCTCCCGTCCTGGGTATAGCAGCGGAAAGATCTCGTTTGCGCTGGTTCTCAGTCGCGAGGGGGAGCTGTCGTATATCGCCGATCTCCGGAGCGATGACAAAAAACCGCGGCCTAGGGTTATGGATGTGCCTCTGCAACCGACGCGTACATCAGGTATTGCACCTTACGTCCTGTGTGACAACGCGAGGTATATTTTCGGTGTCGAGAAGATTAAAAGAAGCGAGTTTGAAAATAAATTCCTGAAGATTTCCCAGAAGGATGAGCCATTCAATTGCAAAATTCTGGCCGAGAGTGAAACAGAGGTCGTTTTAGTCCATCAGCGTTCGCGCGACTGCTTTGAGGCCTTCAAGGCCCGACAGCACGAGGTATTCGATTTCCTAGACGACTCCGGTATTTGGGCTCTCTTTAAATTCCTGGATGCTTGGAACCCGGAAAACTTCAACAAGCATCCTAAGATCGTGGAATATATGAATGAGCTCCTTAATGGCGGGAATTGTGTTTTTGAATGTGAAGGGACACTTCTGCACAAAAAACCTTCCGTGATGAAAGCCTGGGAGCAATATTACTTCAATAACGAAGATGATGACACCTTTACTGCTCAGTGTCTCGTTACGGGGGAACTGGATACAGTAGCCCGCATACACCAGTATCCTATCAAGAATGTTGTCGGTGCCCAGATGTCGGGCGCTTCTCTTGTCAGCTTCAATGATGACTCGTTCTGTTCGTACGGGAAAAAACAGAGTTTCAATGCCCCTGTAGGTGAATTGTCGGTGTTCAAATACACCACCGCCCTGAACTACCTCCTTTCCCACCCGGAGTACCGCATGCAAATTGCCGATACAACGGTAATCTTCTGGGCAGAGACGAGTGGAACCGCCTGCGAGGAGATTGTGAACTTCTTTTTCGATCCGCATGAGGGTGTGGCGGAGAGCAATGGTGAGATCCCCTCCGATCCGGTGCGAAAAGAAAACTGGCTAAAGATTGAACAGATGAGGGATATTCTCGATAAGGTTCGGAAGGGCCAGAAGATCCATACCGAGGATATCGGGGCGAACCCCGAGACAAATTTCTATATGCTTGGACTCTCCCCCAACAACGCGCGACTCGCGGTGCGATTCTGGCATGTGGACAGTTTTGGAAATTTCATCGTGAGAGCGGCGCGTCATCATCTGGATATGGAGATTGTCAGGGATGATTACGACCCGCGGTACGTTTCGCTGTACCGTCTGCTAAAGGAGACCGTCGCAAAAAGTTCCGATAATGAAGCCGCTTCCCCTCTCCTCGGCGGTCTCGTTATGAGGTCGATCCTGACTGGCACGCCGTATCCTGTCCAGATGTACAGTGCTATACTCAATAGGACGAAGGTTGAGCGGTCGATTAACTCAATCAGGGCAGGCTTTATCAAAGCCTACCTGCTGCGGCTTGCGAGAGCCGGTTTGACGAATTTAAGGGAGGATATGATTAACGTGAGTCTGAATGTAGAGAACTCGAATGTGGCGTATCGCCTTGGGCGGCTGTTTGCAGTGCTTGAAAAGGCGCAGGCCGAAACAAACAGAGAGATGAAGAGCACGATTAACAGCAAGTATTTCGCCAGCGCATCGACGACACCCGCGGTGGTCTTCCCAGTTCTGCTGAAACTTGCACAGCACCATATCGCCAAGTCCGAATGGGGATTCAAGATATCCCAAGGTATCGAAGAAACGCTGGAGGGCGTGGATGAGTTTCCCGCGTATCTGAGCCTGGAGGAGCAGGGGATGTTCATGCTCGGCTATTACCACCAGCGAAAGGCATTCTTCAAGAAGAGAGACGAGATTGCACGTGAGAGTGAGTGATTATGAGCGAACCTATCAAAAACCGGTATGAGTTTGTACTGTTATTCGATGTCGAGAATGGCAATCCGAACGGCGATCCCGACATGGGGAATATGCCGCGGATTGATCCACAGACCGGACATGGTATCGTAACAGATGTCTGCCTCAAGAGGAAAGTCAGGGATTATGTCGATCTGGTAAAGAGCGGTGTTCCCGGGTATGAGATCTATGTCAAGTCCGGTTTGATCCTGAATGAACAGAACAAGAGGGCATACGACTATCTCGGTATCGAACCCAGCAGCAAAAAACCGAAGGATAATGAATTAACCCAGTTCATGTGCAGGAACTTCTTCGATATCCGTACATTCGGTGCAGTGATGACTACGGAAGTGAACTGCGGGCAGGTGAGAGGGCCTGTGCAGCTCAATTTTGCCCGTAGTATCGACCCGATATTCCAGCAGGAAGTTACAATCACCCGACAGGCGGTTACGAATGAGAAAGACATTGAGAAAGGCCAGACAATGGGGAAGAAACAGATCGTCCCGTACGCGCTCTACCGCGTTGAGGGGTACATCTCCGCACACCTTGCTCAGAAGACTACGGGGTTCTCCGAGGACGACCTGGCACTCTTCTGGGAGAGCCTGATCAATATGTTCGAGCATGACCACTCGGCATCGAGAGGCAAGATGTCCGCGCGGCAACTCATCGTCTTCAAGCACGACACGCCGCTGGGGTGCTGTCAATCCCACGTTCTGTTCGACAAGGTAAGAGTGGAGCGCATATCGGGGGATATGCCGCCCCGTTCCTTTGAGGATTATCGGATCACCGTTGATAAAAACGTGCCTTCTGGCGTCGAGATAATCGAAAAGATATGAGTGCGGTGCGGTATACCGACGATGAACTGCTGGCACTGTCGGGCATCCAGCACTTCTGTTTCTGCCGGCGGCAGTGGGCGCTCATTCACGTCGAGCGCCAGTGGGAGGAGAACCTGCAGACGGCGGAGGGTCGTCTCGTCCACGAGCGGGTGGAGGATTCGTTCTTCACCGAGAGCCGCGGCGATGTCGTGATCTCACGAGCATTTCCTCTTGTCTCGTACGCTCTTGGGCTCTACGGCATGGCAGACGTGGTCGAGTACGTCCGCTCTGAGGATGGTGTCTCCCTTCCAGGCCGCGCTGGACTCTGGACGATGAGGACGGTGGAGTACAAGCGGGGAAAACCGAAGATCGACGAACGTGACGAGGTTCAGCTGTGCGCACAGGCTATATGTCTTGAGGAGATGTTCGGCGTTCACGTTGATAGGGGAGATTTCTACTACCACAAGATACGGAAGAGAGTGCCGCTTTTGATATCGGATGTGCTCAGAGATCGGGTGCACTCGTTATCGGAAGAGATGCATGACCTCTTTATAAAGGGTGCCACGCCTCCTGCCGATCCCTCCCGGAGGTGCAACCTCTGTTCGCTTCAGCATGTCTGTATGCCGAAGTTGACGAAGAAGAACCTTTCAGTCCACAGGTATGTGCGAAAACACATAAAAGACGCCTGTGTAGGGGATGTGTGAGTGTTGAGGGATAAATAGTTGGCTGATTTCCCAGAGACCGACCTTTCAGTCAGGAGACACTACATATGAGAAAACTGTTGAATACGCTGTACGTGACAACTCCGGATGCGTTCCTGACTCGCGAGAGGGAAAACGTCGTTGTCAGGGTTGACAACGAGGAGAGATTCCGTATTCCCATCCACAACCTCGAGGGTATCGTCTGTTTTGGATACATGGGGACAAGCCCTCAGCTGATGCGGCTCTGTGCAGACAACAATGTCGGTCTCTCGTTTTTAACGCCGTCAGGGAAGTTCCTGGCACGGGTGAGCGGGCGAATCCGTGGCAATGTTCTGCTCCGGCGGGCGCAGTACCGGAAAGCGGATAATCGCGAAGAGTCACTGGAGATTGCGAAGGCTTTCATCACTGCCAAGATCGTGAACTGCAGAACAGTTCTCGGACGGGGCATCCGCGATCACAGGGACATCATTGATTGCGATAGGGTCCGGGCGGTGGATGCTTTACTGATCGAGAATCTCTTAAAGATCGAAGATTCTGATTCTGCCGATGCGCTCCGTGGAATTGAGGGGAATTGTGCAAAATTCTACTTCATAACGCTTGATGAGCTAATCCTAAAGCAGAAGGATGAATTTTACCTGCGTGAACGGAGCCGAAGACCGCCACTGGACAACATGAACGCGCTACTCTCTTTTCTGTACACACTCCTTGCGCATGACGTCGAGTCCGCCTTGGAGACCGTGGGGCTTGACCCTTACGTTGGGTTTTTCCACACCGACCGACCTGGGCGTCCTGGGCTGGCACTTGACATGATGGAGGAACTGCGACCATTTATGGCTGACCGCCTTGCCCTGAACCTTGTGAACATGAAACAGATCGGCAGTGGCGATTTTTATAGGAAGGAGAATGGGGGTGTTATCCTTACGGATGGGGGGCGGAAAGCGGTCATTGGAGCCTGGCAGAAACGGAAGCAAGATACGATTTCACACCCGTACCTGAACGAGAAGATACCCATCGGACTCCTCCCATATGTGCAGGCAATGCTGATGGCCCGTTTCCTGCGGAGGGATATCGACGGTTATCCGCCGTTTTTCATGAATTGAGGTGTTCTGGATGATGGTTCTGGTAACATACGATGTTAATACAGAGACTCCCGAGGGAAGGAAACGGCTTCGCAGGGTGGCGGCCGAGTGCGTGAATTATGGGCAGCGTGTTCAGAACTCAGTATTCGAATGTCTTGTCGATCCCGCTCAATTCATAAAGCTTAAACATGCTCTCTGCGGAATCATTGACCAGGATAAGGATAGTCTCCGGTTCTACTACCTTGGGAAAAACTGGAAAAACCGTGTGGAGCATTTTGGTGCAAAGGGTGGATACGATCCGGAAGGTTTATTAGTTGCATAACTCTGCGAACCTCCGGCGAACAGTGATTTCTCGAGAGGTTCGCGGGGTTCTTCTTATAACAATATTTTATCTTTGCGGTATGGCAACACCTGTATATATGATGGGCGATTGAGCTCGATGGGGAGATCTACTCTGGAATATATGCGGTAATTAATATAATTGTTTTAATATATATATTTGATTTGTTTGTCTGTTGAAAATAACATTTATCCGCCTGCGGATAGAGTGTCAATAGATCCGGTATCCTCCCGCCTGTCTCATGCATGGGTGAGGGGCCGATACGGATTGTTTGCAGTCGCACCCTTCACGGGTGCGTGGGTTGAAATAGGCTTTGGGTCG
>FWPV01015912.1_pt1 | contig 10706 bp, 9 predicted proteins | sample 2228371 | NCBI WGS metagenome assembly FWPV01 (sample SAMEA103939776, study PRJEB20133) | metagenome
ACCGAGGTCGGCGTCGAAGACCAGCCGCTCCTCCCCGCTCAGGCACAGGAACCGCTGCCCGCGCATCCGCCCGATCAGGGTGAGGCCCACCTCGCGCGCGATGAGCACGTGCTGGCCCCACTCGTAGCGGCTCGCGCAGTGCCAGCCGGTGCGCAGGATCACCAGCTCCCGATCGCGGGGGGCGAGGGTGCTCTTGGACAGCACGTGGGCGGCGAACACGAGCCAGCGCCGCAGCAGGTCGGGGTGGTTGGCGAGCGCAGCAAAGATGTTGAGCACGTCGCCGTCGGATCCCCGCAGGCCCCGTGCGAAGAGCTCGGCCAACCGAGGGTCGTCGCGCTCGGAGCGCAGGGGCAGACGGGGCTCGGTCATCGGGTCATCCTGCCGCGGCCAGCACCCGACGCTCGTGATCGAGCAACCAGGCCTTCACCTCGGTCCCAGCGGCAAAGCCGGTGAGCGAGCCGTCGGCGCCGATCACGCGGTGGCACGGGACGATGATCGACACCGGATTGCGCCCGTTCGCCGCGCCCACGGCGCGGGACTTGCGGCGGTCCCCGAGCCGCTCGGCCTGCTCGCCGTAGGAGATGGTCGCACCGAACGGGATCGTGCGCAGTACCGACCACGCCGCCTGCTGGAACGCTGTGCCCAAGACGTCGAGGGGCAGGTCGAACTCACGACGCGAACCCTCGAAGTACTCGCCGAGCTGGGTCGCCGCAGCCTGGAGCACCGGGTGAGTCGGATCGTCGACGCAGGCATCGTCGGCCACCTGGACGTCGTCGCGGTCCCGGGGCCATTGCACGGCGCGTAGGCCAAGGTTCGAGGCCACGAGCCGCAAGGGGCCGATCGGGGTGTCGATCACGGTGCAGTGCAACATGGGTTCCTCACGTCGGGTCGGGGACGGGTGGTGGGGGTACGGCTGGTGCGGCCCACACGTGGTGCAGGGCGTAGGAGCGCCAGGGCCGCCAATGCTCGGCACGGGCCGCGACCGCGCGGGGCGAGGCATCCTGTCCGAGTCGCTGCAGCGCTCGTCGTACGCCGAGGTCCGTCGGCAAGAACACATCGGGATCGCCGAGGCCGCGCATCAGCACGTACGAAGCCGTCCACGGACCGATGCCGTCGATGGCGGTGAGTCGTTCGAGCAGCTCGGCCCGGTCGACGCCCACGTCGATGCGCAACTGGCCCGACGCCAGGGCCGCAGCGAGACGCTGCACGGTGGCCGCCCGGGCCCGGGGCATCGGCCAACTCGCCGGATCGAGCTCAGCGAGCCGCGACGGCGAGGGGAACACGTGGCTCACGCCCGCCTCGCCAGCAGCGGCGCCGAGCCGTCGGTCGAGGTGGCACCCGGCGGCGGCGACGAGACGCCCGGTGATCGTGCGAGCGCCGGCGACCGACACCTGCTGGCCGACCACGGCGCGCACGGCGAGCTCGGCACCGTCCACCGACGCCGGCGAGCGCCGACCCGGCACGGCAGCGACACCCGGGGCGAGAACCGGATCGGCCGCCAGCAGGGCGTCAACGGCCGTGGGGTCGGCGTCGAGATCGAGCAGGCGCCGACAACGTTCCACCGCAGGCCCGACGTCGCGCCAGTCGACCACCGCCAAGCGGGCGTCGACACCGACCGCGGCACCCTCGTGCACCGGTCGCAGCACGACGACACCATGGCCGTGCGGCAGGTCCAGCGAACGGGCATAGGTCGTGCCGTCCCACGACTCGACGCCGGGCACGGCCCGGGCACCGAGGAACGCAAGGAGCTCGCGGCCCGCGAACGGAGCACGGGCGACCAGGCGCAGTGGCACCCAGCCCGCCCTCGCCGACGACGAGGCCCCATCCGGGTCGCTGCCGGAGCGCCGGAGGCCCGCTCTCAGCTCGGTCGGCGACGCGCCGAACACGGACCGCACCGTGTCGTTGAACTGGCGCACACTGGTGAACCCGGCCGCGAACGCAACGTCGGCGACGGGCAGGTCCGTGGTCTCGACGAGCACGCGGGCGGTCTGGGCGCGCTGCGCCCGCGCGATCGCCGACGGGCCGGCGCCGAGTTCGGCGACCATGAGGCGGCTGATGTGCCGGTCGGTGTAGCCGAGCCGGCGGGCGAGCCCACCCACGCCTTCGCGCTCGACGACGCCGTCGGCGATGAGGCGCATGGCCCGAGCGACGACGTCGGTGCGTGTACGCCACTCGGGTGAGCCGGGCGTGGCGTCCGGTCGGCAACGCCGGCAGGCCCGGAAGCCCTGGAGCTGGGCCGCAGCGGCGGTGGCGAAGTAGCGCAGCCGGTCGCGGCGAGCCGGTGTCGCCGGGCACGACGGTCGGCAATAGATCCTGGTGCTGGTCACACCGAACACGAACCACCCGTCGAAGCGGGGGTCGCGGGATCGGACCGCCCGCTCGAGCACCTCCGAGTCCGCAAGTTGCACGATCCCATCCTGCCCGGTCGCGACCGCATCGGCTGGCGGGAATCGGACCTCACGCCCACTCGCCGCCGACCCCGAGAAGTTGTACGATACAACCACTGTGACCGCCACCGATCCCCCGCTCACCGTCGAGGTTGCAGCGCCGCTCACCAAGCGCCAGCTCTACGTGATGTTCGCGGGCGTGATGACCGGCATGGCGCTCGCGGCCCTCGACGGCACCATCGTCAACACGGCGCTGTCGACGATCGTCGGCGAGCTGGGCGGGGTGACGGCGTACACGTGGGTCGGCACCGCCTACCTGCTCACCTCGACCGCGGCGACACCGCTGTTCGGCAAGCTCTCGGACCTCTACGGCCGCCGACTGCTGTTCGAAATCGCGATCGGGACGTTCGTGGTGGGGTCGCTGCTGTGCGGCCTGGCCCAGGACATGACCCAGCTCGTGCTCGCCCGGGGCGTGCAGGGCATCGGCGGCGGTGGGCTGTTCGCCCTCACGTTCACGATCATCGGCGACGCCGTGTCGCCGCGCGAGCGCGGTCGCTACGTCGGGTTCATCACGAGCGTGTTCACCGTCTGCAGCGTCATCGGCCCGCTGCTCGGCGGCTTCTTCGTCGATCACCTCACGTGGCGCTGGATCTTCCTCGTCAACGTCCCCCTCGGCGCGATCGCGATGGCGGTGTCGCACCGGGCACTGCGCCTGCCGTTCGTGCGCCAGCAGCGCGCCGTCGACTACGTGGGTGCCACCCTCGTCGTCGGGGCCGTCACGGCGCTCGTGCTGATGCTGTCGTGGACCTCGGACGAGTTCGGGTGGACGTCCACGGCCACAGTCGCCATGGGGGTGCTGACCGTCGTGCTCACGACGGTGTTCGTGTGGTGGGAGGGACGCACACCCGAGCCGATCATCCCGCTGCGGCTGCTGCGCATCGACGTCGTCCGCACGGTCGTGCCGCTCGTCGCGATCGCGACCGGCGTCATGTTCGGTGCCAACGCGTTCTTGCCGCTGTTCCTCCAGGGTGTCACCGGGGTGTCACCGACGCGCTCGGGGCTGTTGCTCATCCCCTTCGCCGTCGGCGTGGCGGCGTCGGCGACGATCATCGGACGTCGCACGACGCAGACCGGTCGGTACAAGCGGTGGCCGATCCTCGGCTCGGCCAGCGCCTCGCTCGGGTTGTGCTGTTTCCTGCTGCTCGACGACACCGCCACGGGACTGGCGGTGGCCCTCGTCGGCATGGTGCTGCTCGGCATCGGGCTCGGCGGCATCATGCCGACCGGCACGCTCGCGGTGCAGAACGCGATCGAGTGGCAAGACCTCGGGGCCGGGACGTCGCTCGTCACGTTCATGCGATCGCTCGGGGGCGCCGTCGGGCTGGCCGCCTACGGCGCGGTGTTCAACGCCAACCTCGACCCGACGGTGCCGACCGAGCTGATCCGGGCGCCGAGAGAGATCCGCAACCTGCCGCCCGTCCAGCGGGAGCAGGCCCTCGACGCGCTCGCGAGCGCCATCACGAGCACGTTCCGCTGGGCGCTGCCGGTCATGCTCGGCGCACTACTGTTGTCGTTCTTCGTGCCCGAGCGCCCGCTGCGGGGGACCTCGGCGATGCAGCGCGGTCACGGCGGCAACTGAGCGCGCTGGCCACGAGCCGGACCCCCGCTGCGGCCGGTGCGACGCCAGCCGCGTGAAGCTCGGCCATGGTCATGCTCCCACGCTGGCGCCGGTCCGTGACCGGTTCGTTCCCGCACCGTGACGGCTCGGTGAACGGACCGGTGAACGGGGCTGCACACGACCGGGGCGACGGCACATCTCGACCACACTAGGGCCCTCGCCTACGGTGGCGGTCATGGCCACGGCCCCTGCGCTCGACACGTTGCAGCTCCACGTGGACGGTCCGATCGGCGAGCTCGTCCTCGCCCGCCCTCACCGACTGAACGCCTTGTCCCGCCAGCTGCTGCGGGAGCTGATCGCCGCCTGTCGCTGGTTCGACGAGCAGACCGAGGTCAAGGTGCTGGTCGTGCGGGGCGAGGGCCGGTCGTTCTCGGCCGGGTTCGACCTCGAGGATTTCACCACGGCCGAGTCGGGGGCCTCACCGCGAGACACCGGCGACCTCGGACGCTTGGCGGCCGAGGCCCTCACCGACGTACGGCCCCTCACCATCGCGGCGATCCGGGGGCACTGCGTCGGCGGCGGGGTGGTGCTCGCCGCGGCCTGCGACCTGCGCGTGGCCGCCGACGACGTCCGCTTCGCCATCCCCGAAGTCGACCTCGGGATCCCCCTCGCCTGGGGCGGCATCCCCCGCCTCACCCGCGAGCTCGGACCCGCGGTGACCAAAGAGCTCGTGCTCACCTGTCGACCCTTCGGTGCCGACGAGGCGTTGGCGCTGCGCTTCGTGAACCGCGTCGTACCGGCAGCCGCGCTCGACGCGGCCGTGGCCGAACTGGCCGCCTCGCTGGCCGCCAAGCCGGGCTACTCCCTGCGCACCACCAAACAGCAGGTCAACGCCGTGATGGAAGAGATCGCCGGCACCGGCCGCAACGCCGCCGATGCCGACGCGCTGGTGGTGGCGCTGCACGACCCCGAAAGCCGCGCCGCGAGTCGGGCCTACCTCGAGTCGAAGATGACGCAACGGGGTCGGTGACCTGTCGCGGGCGCGAGCGACGGGCGAGCCGGTTCAGGACGACGGAACCTGGGGTTCTTTGGGCAGGCCGAGCACCCGTTCGCCGACGATGTTGCGCTGGATCTGGCTCGTGCCGCCCCAGATCGTCTCGGAGCGGCTGAAGAAGAACGCCGACATCATCGGGCTGACCGGGTAACCCTCCCGTCGCTGGTCGCGCCCGGTCCCCGGCCACGAGCCGCTCGCCGGACCGGTGGTCACGAGCATCGAGTTCGCGCCGTAGATGTCGAGTGCGAGCTCCATGGCCTCTTGGTGCATCTCGGACCAGAACATCTTGTTGGTGGCCCCGAGCGCGGCCACCCCGGGGTCCCGGCGGTCGTGGAGCGTGGCCGTGAGCGAGCGCAGACCGTTGATCCGCAGTATCTGGATCTTGGTGTAGTACCGCATCAAGCGCTGGCGGATCAGCGGGTCGTCGATGGCACCGTGCTCGCTGGCCGCCGCCACCATCAAGCGGTACTCCTCCTCGAAGCGGCGGTAGCCGGTGGTGGCGCTCATGCCACGTTCGAACGCGAGCGTCGAGTTGGCCACCTTCCAGCCGTTGTTGACACCACCGACGACGTTGTCCTTGGGGCACCGGGCGTTGTCGAAGAACACCTCGCAGAACTCCGCCGTGCCGTCGGGCTGGGTGATGCCCCGGACCTCGATACCGGGCTGCTTCATCGGCACGAGCAGGTACGAGATGCCCTTGTGCTTGGGCGCGTCGGGGTCGGTGCGGGCGAGCAGGAAGCAGTAGTCGGCGTGGTGGGCCTGGGTGGTCCACACCTTCTGGCCGTTGATCACCCACTCGTCGCCGTCGAGCACCGCCGTCGTCTTGAGCGAGGCGAGGTCCGAACCGCTGTTGGGCTCGGAAAAGCCCTGGCACCAGGCCATCGTGCCGTTCAAGATCTTGGGCAGGAACTCCTTCTTCTGCGCCTCGGTCCCCCACTGCAGGATCGTGGGCCCGACGAGGGTGTCGCCGAAGAAGTCGGCCCGCAACGGTGCCTTGGCCCGGGCGAACTCCTCGGCCAGCACCACCCCCTGCATCGTCGACAGCCCCTTGCCGCCGTACTCGGTGGGCCAAGTGGCACAGATCCACCCGCCGGCGTAGAGCTTGGCCGGCCACTCCTGGTTGAACTGCTTGCGCTCCTCGGGCGACATCTCGAAGCCCGGCTCGAACCAGCCGTCGGGGAGGTTCTCCTCCAACCAAGCGCGGATCTCGGCGCGGAACTCCTCGGCGTCGGGGGGATAGGTGAGGTCCATACCCACCATTCTCCCCGGGCCGGCGCGACCAGGGCCAGCCCGGGACCGCCCCGACCCGCGCCGGGGACGTTCACACGACGTTCACGAGCCTCGAACGGGGTCGAAACCCGGCTCGGAGAACCTTGGCCCCGGTGGCCGCATCCGCTCCTGCCCCCGAGACCGACCTCCCCCCGCGGCAGCCGCTCGCCAGCGGTGACCGGCTGCCGGGTCGGCTCGGGGTGCAGGAGCGGGCCGTGCTCCAGGTGCTCGTCGAGTGCTCGGGGCGTGTCGTCAGCCGCCACGAGCTGGCGCGCCGGGCCGGCTTGCACGGGCTGCACCAACGACGCTGCGACTCGTTGCTCGTGGCCCTGCGACGAGCGCTCGGCGACGACGTCATCCGCACCGTGCGGGGTCGCGGCTGGATGCTCTCACCGGCCGCTGCAGATGCCGCCGCGGCCGCACTCGACACCTAGTGTCGCGGCGTGTTTGCGTCTGCCGCTGAGGGCTACGACATCGGGCTGGTCCTGCTCGACCTGCTCATCGTGCTGTTCGCCGCCAAACTGGCCGCCGAGCTGGCCGAGCGGGTCCAGGTGCCGGCCGTGCTGGGCGAGATCGTGGCCGGCATCGTCATCGGCCCGTCGGTGCTCGGCCTGGTCGACCCGCTCGAGCACGCCGACGTGGCGAGCATGTTGGTGCTGCTCGGCGAGATCGGCGTCATCTTGCTGCTGCTGCAAGTCGGCATGGAGATGGACCTCGCCGAGATGGGCCAAGTGGGGCGGGCGTCGCTGCTGACCGGGGTGATCGGCGTCGCCGCGCCGTTCGTCGCCGGGTTCGTCGTCGCGCTCTCCTTCGGCGAAGAGCCCAAGACCTCGATCTTCATCGGCGCAGCGCTCACCGCGACGAGCGTGGGCATCACGGCTCGGGTGTTCGGTGACCTGAAGGCACTGTCGTCGAACGAGTCGCGGATCGTGCTCGGCGCCGCCGTGGCCGACGACGTGCTCGGCCTGGTCATCTTGACCGTGGTCGTGAAGGTGGTCACCGAAGGCTCGGTCGGGTTCGGGACCGTGTTGTCGACCATCGGCGTGGCGCTGGTGTTCTTGGTGGCCACCGGACTCGCCGCGGTGTTCGTGGTGCCCGGGCTGTTCGATCGGATCAACCGCTGGTCCCGGTCGGGCACCACGCTGGTCGTGGCCGCGTTCTGCCTGATGCTCGCGTTCGCCGAGTTGGCCAACGCGGCCAAGCTCGCTTTCATCATCGGAGCCTTCATGGCCGGTCTGGCCCTCGGGCGCACCCGGTACCACGAGCGGATCGCAGAGAACTTCAACCCGCTCGGCCACATCTTCATCCCCGTCTTCTTCGCCACCATCGGCATCAACGCCGACTTGGAGGCGATGGCCAAGCCCGAGGTGCTCGGACTCGCCGCCGTGCTCACGGTGGTGGCCGTGTTCGGCAAGCTGGCGTCGGCGTTCGGCGCGCTCGGCACACCGGCGGACAAGCTGCTGGTCGGCCTGGGCATGATCCCCCGCGGCGAGGTCGGGCTGATCTTCGCGGCGATCGGCCTGTCCCGCGGGGTCCTCGACGACGACCTCTACGGCGCCGTGCTGATCGTGGTGCTCGTGACCACGCTCATGACGCCGCCGCTGCTGCGCTGGCGGCTGGCCCGGCCTCAGCCCGTTGCGGTCCGGGCCGAAGCTGTCGGCGAGGAGCCACCCGAGGGGTGGCTCACGGTCGCCGACGACGAGGTCGTGCTCCACGGCAGCCCGCCGAGCACCATGGTGGTGCCGCTTGCGCTCCGGGCCGCAGGGCTGGTCGCCGCCGCCCGGCCGTCCGACGATCTGGTCCGCTGGCTGTCGGACCCGGCCCACGACCCCCTGTCGTGGCGCAGCAGCAACACCGACGCGCTGGTTCCCCTGCTGCGTCACAGCAACCCCCGCACCTGGCGGTTGCTCGAGGTGACCAACGTGTTGGAGCGCACCTTGCCCGAGGTGGCCGAGGCCGTCCGACGTCGGCGCTCGGACCCCACCGAGCTCGATCCCACCCGCCCGCTGCGCTTCCCCACGGTCGATGCGATCGCCACCCTGGCCGACAACCCGGGCCGGGACCCGGCCTTCGACCGCGAGCGCGCCCAGCTCGAGCGCCCCAACCTGTTGACCCTGGCGGGCTTCGTCCACGACGTGATCAGCACGACCGGCGGCCAGGATGCGGCCGAGACCCTGGCGGCGAGGTTGAGCCCGGCCGACGCCGACACGATCACCGCCGCGCTACGTGGTTCCGACGAGCTCCTCGACGCCACGCGCACCCCGTCGAGCTTCGAACCCGATCGTCTGGCGCGGCTGGCCAGCGAACTGGCCTCGCCCGAGGTCGCCCGCTTGTCGTACCTGCTCGCCGTGGTGCGCGACGGTGACCCGCACTGGCGTCGGGAGATGCTCGACGAGGTGTTCGAATCGTTGCGCTCCGCCCTCGCGTGAGCCGCACGAACCGTCTACACACTCGAAACATCGAGGCATCGTTCGAGTAACGACGACTGCCTACCTTGCGCACCGATCCGTGGCAACGGCGCCGCGATCGCTCCCCCACGTCCCCTACCCAAGGAGGAGTTCGTGCGCACCAGAGCGCTTCGACTCGTTGCCGCGTCCACCGTGGCGACCGGCGTCGCCCTGGCCGTCCCGGCCGTGGCGTTCGCCCAAGACGAAGGCCCGATGGCCGCCGACGTGCAGGCGATCATGGACAACCTGTGGATCTTCATCGCAGGAGCCCTCGTGTTCTTCATGCAGGCCGGCTTCGCACTCGTCGAAGCTGGCCTGACCCGCGCCAAGAACGTGGTCAACATCATGGCCAAGAACCTGAGCGACGCCCTGATCGGTGTGCTCGCGTTCTTGGCCGTCGGCTACGCGTTCGCGTTCGGCGGTGACGGCTGGTTCATCGGCACCGAGAAGTTCTTCTTGTCCGGCAGCGACCTGTTCGGCATCGGGTCGAGCGGCGTGGGGAACCTGTCGACGGCCTCGTTCTACTTCTTCCAGGTGGTGTTCGCCGCCACGGCGGTCACGATCGCCTCGGGAGCCATGGCCGAGCGGACCAAGTTCACCTCGTACCTGGTGTTCAGCGCCGTGATGACCGCGTTCATCTACCCGGTGATCGTGCACTGGACCTGGGGCGGCGGCCTGATCGCCGACATCTCGATCGGCGACGCCGTCTACTCCGATTTCGCCGGCTCGGGCGTGGTCCACATGACCGGCGGCATTGCGGCCCTGATGGGTGCCATCGCCCTCGGACCCCGCATCGGCAAGTACGGCCCCGACGGCAAGCCGCGAGCCATTCCGGGCCACAACATCCCCCTCGCCATCCTCGGCGTGTTCATCCTGTGGCTGGGCTGGTTCGGGTTCAACCCCGGGTCCGAGCTGGCTGCGGACACCTTCGTGATGTTCATCGCCGCCAACACGCTCATCGCCGGCGCCGCCGGCGGCCTGTTCGCCACGATCACGATCTGGTTGAAAGCCGGCAAGCCCGACGTCGCCATGGCCGGCAACGGCGTGCTGGCCGGTCTGGTGGGCATCACGGCCGGCTGCGGCACGATGAACTTCCTCGGGGCGTTCATCACCGGCGCCGTCGCCGGCATCATCGTGGTGTTCTCCGTGCTCGCACTCGACCGGGTCCGCGTCGACGATCCCGTCGGCGCCGTGTCGGTGCACGGTGTGTGCGGTGCCTGGGGCGTGCTCGCCATCGGCCTGTTCGCCCGCTACGACGACGCCTTCCTCGGACGCGACAAGCCCGGCTTGTTCTACGGCTGCCGCCTCGACCAGTTGATCGTCCAGATCCTCATGATCCTGATCATCGCCGTCTGGGTCGCCGTGACCACGGGGATCCTGTTCCTCGTGATGAAGAAGACCATCGGTCTGCGAGTGACGGCCGAGGAGGAGCACGAGGGCCTCGACGTCTTGGAGCACGGCCTCAGCGGCTACGCCCCCGACGTCGTGAAGTGACCGGGCTGAACGAGACGACAAGGAGCACCTGACATGAAGCTCATCACCGCCATCGTCAAGCCGTTCAAGCTCGACGAAGTGAAAGACGCCCTGAAGGGCATGGGCATCGCCGGTCTCACCGTGACCGAGGTCCGCGGCTTCGGCCGCCAGGGCGGCCACAGCGAGACCTACCGCGGCGCCGAGTACCAGATCGACTTCGTGCCCAAGGTGGCGCTCGAGCTCGTGGTCGACGACGGGGTCGTCGACGCCGTGGTCGACGCCATCCGATCCGCCGCCGCCACCGGCAAGATCGGCGACGGCAAGATCTGGGTGACGGGTGTCGAACGCCTGGTGCGCATCCGCACCGGCGAAGAAGGCGCCGACGCCATCTGACCAGGCGGCGACGACAGAGCTGGACGGCCCCCGGCCGTCGAGCGCACGGGGAGCGTTCTCCCTCC
>FWPV01015913.1_pt1 | contig 10706 bp, 5 predicted proteins | sample 2228371 | NCBI WGS metagenome assembly FWPV01 (sample SAMEA103939776, study PRJEB20133) | metagenome
GCAGAACAGCAACGACTTTCATCATACGTTCAACCCCCAAGGCACCGCTTTCCGCCTGTGCGTCGTTTGGGCTTACCCCAACTTGCCCTAGACTTGCATCGCGCCGCGGGTTCCCCCTCGCCCATGCCTCCGCGCGAGAATGTCGAAGGATGGGCATCATCCCTCGGGCCGACATCTCTCAGGCGACACGCAACTTGCCCGTACCGCGTCATAAAATGGGGCTGTGATTGGTCATTTGGCGTTTATCTGCTATAATGCGCCCGTTATCGGCTCCTCCGAAAGCGATCTTGCGGAGCACGAGGAGGTTTATGAAAGGGCGATTGCGCCTCATCATCGGCATCATCATCAGCTTGGCCTGTCTCTATTACGTGATTCGCGACATCAACCCCCGCACGCTGTGGGAGGTCTATCGCGGGGCCAACTATCTCTATCTGATTCCGGGGCTGCTGGTGCTCGTTGTGACGCTGTGGTTCCGCGGGTATCGCTGGCGCTTGCTGATGCACCCCGACGAGGACAAGTTCTCGCTCACCCGCCTGTTTCACCTCGTCAACATCGGGTACCTGTTCAACAGCGTCCTGCCGGCCAGGGTGGGCGAGTTTGTGCGCGCCTACCTCGTCGGGCGGACGCTTTCGGGCGGCGTGGGGCAGGCCCTCTCCTCGCTGGTGGTGGAGCGCCTGCTCGATGTGATGTGCACGGTCCTGCTGCTGGTCATCTTGCTGCCCCTCATGACCCTGCCCGACTGGGCGATCAAAGGCGGGTTGCTGTTGGGCGCGGTTTCGGTCGTGGGGATCATCGTGCTGCTCGTGCTGGCCAGGTTCGGCGAGCGGGGGCTGGATTGGCTTTGGCGCTTTGTGGGGCGCATCCCCTGGGTGGGCGACGTGAGGGTCAAGGCCGCGTTGCGCAACCTGATCGTCGGCTTTCGCGTGCTGACGGCGAGGCGCATCCTGCCCGGGGTGGTGCTCTCCTCTTTGGCCGTTTGGCTCGGCTACGCCGTGTTCGACTATATCATCGCCTTTGCCTTTGGGCTGGGGCATCTGTCGTTCATCGCCATCGTCTTTATGCTATCCGCGACGGCTTTCGGCATGGTGCTGCCCGCCTCGCCCGGCGGCGTGGGGCCTTACGAGGCCGGCGCCGTCTTGGCGCTGAGCCTCTACGGCGTCGAGCAGAGCCAGGCGTTCGGGTATGCGTTCGGCCTGCACGCCTTTACGAACATCGTGCTCATCCTGCTCGGCCTGTGGGGCCTGCGCGTCGAAGGGTTGACCTTTGGCCGCCTGCGCAGCCAGGTCGAGCGCCAGGCCCCCGTCACAGAAGCCGGAACGCCACAATCCTAATCGCGCGGAGGCCCACCCTCGATGAGAATCCTGGTCGCAATCACTTATTATTATCCCCACTGGACGGGCCTGACGGCCTACGCTCAGCGCCTGGCCGAGGGGCTGGCCGCCAGGGGACACCGGGTCACCGTGGTGACCTCACGCTTTCGCCCGGATCTGAAGCTCCAGGATGAGCACAACGGCGTGCGCATCGTGCGCGTGCCCATGTGGTTTCGCTTGAGCCGCGGCCCCGTGATGCCCGGCTACCTGCCCACGGTGGATCGCCTCCTGCGCGAGCACGACATCGTGCAGGCGCACACCCCCATGTTGGAGACCTGGCCCGTGGCGGTGTTGGCGCATCGCCGGGGGCGCAAGCTGCTCATGACCCACCACGGCGATCTGGTGATGCCCTCCGGCCTGTTCGACCGTTTTGTGCAACTCACGGTGGGCTATATGCTCGACCGTGGCGCGCGCGCCGCGGACGTCATCACCATTCACAGCCAAGATTACGCGGATCACTCGGACTATTTGCGGCCGTACGCCCACAAGGTCGTGGCGATCTACCCGCCCGTGGAGATACCGCGCCCGGATCCGGCCTCCGCGGCGGCGTGGCGCAAGGAGCTGGGGCTGGACGGATACAACGTGGTGGGCTTTGCCGGGCGGTTCGTGGAGGAAAAGGGGTTTGACTATTTGTTGCAGGCCATCCCCCTCGTGCTCGCCCACAAGCCCAACACCAAGTTCGTCTATGCGGGGCAGCCGGCGGTCTATGAGCGCTTTTACGAGCGTTGGCAGCATCTGATCGAGGCCAACCGCGAGCATCTGGTGATGTTGGGCCTCATCACGGACCCTCAAAAGCTGGCCAATTTTTACTGCATGTGCGATGCGTTCGCCTTGCCCAGCCGCACGGATTGTTTCCCCAGCGTGCAGATCGAGGCCATGCTGTGCGGCACGCCCGTCGTGGCGACCCACATCCCGGGGGCGCGCGAGGTCGTCCACGTCACCGGGATGGGCCTGCATGTGCAGCCCCACAGCCCCAAGGCTCTGGCGGAGGGGCTGATCAACGTTCTGAGCGATCGCCAACGATACGTCAAGCCGTATGAACAGATCCGCGCCGTGTTCAACACGAGCGATACGGTCGCCGCTTATGAGCGTCTTATGCAGCAGATGATCGAGGGCAAGCATCCCGGCTAGGCAAGGCCGCACATGGACGTGGCGCGGGATAAAATTCTCGCTCGCAGAGAAACCCTACGATGCTCACGCCAGAACAGGATCAGAAACTAGAGCGCCTTTTGCGCAACGAATCGGATGTGGCGTACAGGCGTCGCGTGCGTCGGATGGTGGAGTACCTCGATTTGCAGCCGGGGCAGACGGTGCTCGACTGTGGCACCGGCATGGGGTTCTACCTCCGAGTCCTTTCAGAGCTGTACCCGACATGCCGATTATACGGCATTGACTATGAGGAAAAGGTGTTGCGCATCGCCCAGGGGCACCTGGGGCATCGGGCGGTGGTGACGCGGGGAGATATTCACCACCTCGGTTTCTCCGCCGAGAGCTTTGACCGCGTGGTCATGTCGGAGGTCTTGGAGCACCTGCGCGACGATCGCGCCGCGCTGCGGGAGGTGTGGCGCGTGATGAAGCCGGGCGCCGTATTGGCCATGACGGTGCCCCACCGCCACTATTCTTTCTGGTACGACCCGATCAACCGCCTGGCCGAGGGGCTAACGGGCCGCCCGATCCGCAGGGGGCCGTTGGCCGGCATCTGGGCCAACCACGAGCGCCTCTACGAGCGCGAGCAGGTGGTCGAGGTCGTCCAGGGCGCGGGGTTTGCGGTCGAGCGCGTGGAGGAGCTGACGCATTATTGCTTCCCCGGCACGCAGACCATTGTCTATACGTTGGGCAAAGGGCTGATCGAGCACCATCTCCTGCCCGAATTCATCAGCCGCTCGACGCATCGCCTGCGCGGCGCGGAAAACGCGGGCAGCCCCCTGAACCCGATCAATTGGGCGCTGGCGCTCTTTCGTTGGGTGGATCATTTCAACGACGATGCGACCCGCCTGGCGGGCAAACGCACTTTTGTGAACATCGCCATCAAAGCGCGAAAGGTCTAGAGGCCCATGATGGAGACTAGGCGAAGACGCGGCCTTGTGGTGCTTTTGATTGCTTCGGTCATGCTGGCGATCTCGGCGCAATTCTATTTTGCGAACAAGCGCGCCTTCATGTGGGATGGCATCGTGTTGTACGCGCTCGCGATGGCCCTGTTCGCCAGGCTCGCGGCCAAGTTAGAGGCCCGGCCGCGGGCCGACGCGCAAGCCGCCGGCCCCAGCCTCTGGCAGGAGCTATGGGAGGCGCTGCGCCGCAACGTGGTGCGCCTCGGCGCGCTGGTCGTCGGTTTGGTGCTGATCACCTATGTCACGGCTGCCGCCAACTCGCGCCACCACAACATGGCCTTTGGGGATTTGCTCATCCTTTGGGCGGTGAGCATCGCGTTGGCCGTCGCCGCGTTCGTGGATTGGAGGGGCCTGCCGGACGGCCTGCGGCGCGGGTGGGCCGGCCTGCGGCGGCATAGCTTCGAGGCGAGCCTGGTGGGCGCGCTGGTGGCGGCGACCTTCCTCTTGCGCGCGATCAATCTGGAGGGCATCCCCTTTGTGCTGGGCGGGGACGAGGCCTCCATGGGCCTGGAGGCCGTCCGCACGATGGAGGGGAAGCTGAACAACCCCTTTGCGACGGGCTGGTTGTCGCATCCCACGCTCTACTTTTTCCTATTATCCATACCCCTGCGCCTGTTCGGCACTTCGACCTCGGCGCTGCGCCTTCTGAGCCCTCTCTGTTCCGCGGGCATCGCGCTGTTGCTTTACCTTTTTGCGCGGCGCTACTATGGGCGCCGGATCGCGCTCCTGGCGACGATCTACTTTAGCGCCTACCACTTTGCCATTCACTATGGGCGCCTGGCGATGAACAACATCTGGGATCCTTTTTTCGCCCTGGGGGTGCTTTATTTCCTCACGCGCGGCCTGGAAGAGAAGCGACGCGGGTTCTTGGCGATCGCCGGGGCTTTGGCGGGGCTGTGCGTCTACTTTTACATGGGGGCGCGCCTGATCCCTTTTATCGTGCTGGTCTACCTGGTCCATTGGGCGCTGTCGGAGCGCGATTTTCTGCGCGACCATCTCGTTCACCTGCTCATCGTCGGCCTCGTTGCCGTCGTGGCGGCCCTGCCGTTATTGGTATTCTGGAGTCGCCACCCTCAGGATATGGTGGCGCGATGGAATTTGCTCGGCATCTTTCCCTCCGGCTGGGTGAAGCAGACGCAGGCCAGCACGGGACGCAGCGTGTTTAGCATCGTCTTTGAGCAGTTTCTCAAGTCGGTCTTGGCCTACAACTATTATCCCGATCCCACCTTTTGGTATCATCCGCAAATCCCGCTCTTGCAATTTATCCCGTCCATATTTTTCGTTTTCGGCCTGACTTACGCGCTTTGGCAGTGGCGCAAACGGGAGTATTTCCTGCTGGTTGCGTGGTACTTGCTCGTGATAATCTTTGGCGGCACGTTGCTGGAGAACCCGCCCAGTAGCATGCGGCTGGTGCTATCCATCCCGCCGGCGGTGTTATGCCTCGCGCTGGGGGTGATGAAGCTCGCCTCGTATGTACAGCGGGTCCTGGCGCCCCCGCGCCACACGGCGAGCGCGCTGGCCCTGGTCCTCGTGCTTTTGATGAGCTATCAAAGCGCCTATTTCTATTTCGGCAAGTACACGCCCTCGCGCGTTTATGCGGGCCACAACACCGAAGTGGCCGACCGCATGGGCAAATACCTGCGGGTGCTGGGGCCTAGCTATCGTTGCTACTTTTTCGGGGCGCCGCGCATGTATTACGGTTTTGCCACGATCCCATTTCTCGCGCCCGGCGTTCAGGGCACGGACGTGACGCAGCCGCTCAAGTCGGAGGCCGAGCTGAAGACGTCGCCGGGGCCGGCCGTCTTTGTGTTCTTGCCCGAGCGCCGCGGGGAAATGGAGATCGTGCTTCGCATCTATCCGGAGGGCTTGTTGCGCGAATTTCGCGATCAGAAAGGACAGATCCTCTTTATCGCCTATGAAGTTGAGGGTTGATCCACAATCGCTCATCACGCGAGCGCGCGGGGCGCCGGCCCACCTGGTGGCCGGGCTGCGCGCGTATGTGAGCCGCCAGACGGCCACCGGGATCGCCGCCGCGCTGGCGTGCGCGGCCGCGGCCCAATATCTGCTCGATAAGAAGCAATCGCCGGGCTGGGCGGCGGGCTTGTACGCCGCGGCGGCGATCCTCTTCGTGTGGCTGCATCGCCACCAGGCGCTGGAGAACGGGCGCGCCGGCCCCCCGGCGAGCCGTCGCCCCTTGCGCTGGATATGGGTGGGGATCGCCGTGGCGCTTGGCGCGCTGGCCTTCCCGCGCTTCACGGGCAACCTCTTTTGGCCGGATGCCACGGCGCTGTGGTTGGGGGGGCTGGTGGCGCTGGGCGTCGCCGCTTGGTCGCCGGAGGCGGAGGGGGCCAAGCCCCAAGGCGAAGGCAATGAGGCGGCGGGCCACTGCCGCGGCATCGTGCTGACGTATCCGCGGTTGGCCTTGCTCGGCATCGTGCTCGTCGGGGCCTTTTATCGCCTCTACCGGCTCGACCTGATCCCGCAGGAGATGGGCTGCGACCTGCCGCACAACTATAACAACATCCGCATGATCCTGCGCCAGGAGTTCCTGATCTTCTTTCCGTCGCACCCGGGGCGCGAGGGGCTGTTTTTCTACCTCGCGGCGATCTTCTGCCGTCTTTTCGGCCTCAGCCACTTGACGATCAAGATGTCGGCCGCGCTGATCGGCGTGTTGACGCTGCCCTTGCTCTACCTCCTGGGCAAAGAGCTTTTCAACCGCGAGGTGGGGCTGTATGCCGCCTTTTTCCTGGCCGTCAGCCGCTGGCACATCGCCCTGGTGCGCATGGGATACCGCGCCTCGACCGTGCCGCCGCTGCTCATCCTGACGTGGTATTTCCTGGTGCGCGGGATCAAGACCCAACGGCGCTGGTTCTTTGGGCTGGCGGGGCTTTTCCTGGGCCTGGGGCTTTATACGTACAATGCCTTTGCGGTCGTGCCGCTGTTCGTGGTGCTGGTGCTCGCCTCCGGCTTCCTGTTGGGCCGCGGGCGCGCTTTGCTGGCCAACTGGGATAGCGTCGCGCTGCTCGTCATAGTGGCGATTTACGTCTTTATCCCGCTGGGGCGCTATGCTTACGAGGAGCCGCAGAGGTACTCGTACCGCGCCGCGACGCGCCTCACGGGCGTGGAGGCGCCGCTGCCCCAGGACGTGCTGGGCACGCTGGCGGGGAACGTGGCCGGGACCCTGCTCATGTTCAATGTTCGCGGAGACGGCGCGTTCGTCACCAACGTGCCCTTTGCGCGCCAACTGGGCTTTGTCACCGCGATGCTTTTCGTGCTGGGCGTGGCCTATGCGCTGTGGCGCTGGCGGCATGGCGACAACCTGACCGTGCTCCTGGCCCTGATCGTGATGCTTCTGCCCAACTTTCTGACGCTGGCCTTCCCGCAGGAGGTGCCCAACGCCATCCGCGCCGTGGGGGCGCTGCCCGCCGCGACGCTGCTCCCCGCGCTGAGCCTGGGCGCCGTGCGCAAACGCCTGGCGGCGCTCTACCCCGCGGGCGCCGCGCGCGAGTTCCGCCTGGCGGTGAGCTGGGGCGAGGCAACCCGAGAATTGAGCTGGCGCTGGCCCTGGACGCGCCGCCACGCCTGGATGGCCATCCTCGTGCTGGCGTTGGCCGCCGAAACCTACGCGGTTTACCCGTTCTACTTTACCGAATATGTGAACCGCCTGCCCTATCGGAATTACTCGATCTCCCTCGAGCTGGCGCGCGCGATTGACGATTTCGCCGACGACGGCACCGCCTATATCAAGGTCGTGCCATATTGGTACGACGGCAACGCCGTGCGCGCCCAACTGCGCCGCACCGACCAAAGCTGGCACAACGAGATTGACCGGTTGCTCCCCGATCAGCCCCCGTTGGCGGGGCCGCCGGGCAAGGTTATGATCATCGTGCACCCCGACGATCGGGCCGCGTTGCAACAATTGCGGCAGGCCTTCCCCAAGGGGATCGAGCTGACGCATCTGAACTATGATCACAAGGTCGCTTTCATCACGTTCTACGGAGAGAGATAGATACCATGACGGAGCAAGTACCCGCCGAGACGAACGCGTGGGACGCTGAACCCGACGAGATCACCTGGCGCAGCGTCGGAGGCCTGATTCGGGGCGCATGGCGGCGCCTGGGGGACGTCACCTCCGATCGGCGCGTGGCTTGGGGGATCATGCTCGTGATCCTGCTCATCGCCGGCGTCTACCGCTTCACGGGGCTGGATTGGGACGAGCACCAGCACCTCCACCCCGACGAGCGCTTCTTGACCATGGTCGAGAACAGCCTAAAGTGGCCCAAGTCGTTGGGCGAGTACTTTGACACGGCCAAGAACCCGCTCAACCCGTATAACCACGGCCACGGCACGTATGTTTACGGCATCTCGCCCGTGGTGTTGGCCAAGGCCATCGGGGAGCTGATCGGCAAGACCGGCTACGACGGCGTCTATCTGGCGGGGCGCGGCATGAACGCCGTGCTGGACATGCTCAGCGTGCTTTTGGTGTTCATCATCGGGCGGCGCCTGTACGACGCGCGCGTCGGGCTATTGGGGGCGCTGCTCTTGTCGCTGAGCGTGCTGAATATTCAGCAGGCGCACTTTTTTACGGTGGACACCAGCACGACCCTTTTCGTGACCCTGGCCTTGTATTTCGCCGTGCGCGTGGCGCAGGGAGGGGGTTGGGGCAGCGTCCTGATGCTCGGCGTGTCGTTCGGCCTGGCCGTGTCGGCCAAGATCAGCGTGTTGAGCTTTTTGGGGGTCATCCTGCTGGCCTATGGTCTGCGCATCCTGGCGCGCCAAGGCGAGGGGGGGCCATCCGCCCGGCTGTTGGACGTGCAGGGCCGGCTGGGGCGCTTGGCCCTCTCGCTGCGCATCGAGTCGGACGAGCCTCCGGAATCGCCCGCCGCCACGACGCGCCTTTTGCTCGAGGCCATCAAAGCGGGCTTTTCGCTGTTGGCGGTGATCCTCGTGGCGTTCGTGGTGTTTCGCGTGGTGCAGCCGCAAGCGTTCACCGGGCCGGGCTTTTTCGGCCTCAAGCTGAACCCCGCCTGGCAGAAGGATATGAGCTACATCAGCAGGCTGGTCTCCGGCGAGATTGACTATCCGCCCAGCCACCAGTGGGCCGCGCGCGAGCCGGTGTGGTACGCCTTCAAGAACCTGGTGCTGTGGGGATTGGGCCTGCCGCTGGGGCTGACGGCGTGGGCCGGCTGGGCGCTCATGGCCTACGAATTGGCAAAGAAGCGCAAATGGCAACACCTGCTGCCCTGGGTCTGGATGACCTTCACCTTCTTTTACCAGAGCATCCAGTTCGTCAAGACGATCCGCTACATGCTGCCCATCTACCCCGTCATGGCGCTGATGGCCGCATACGCGCTGATCCGCCTGTGGGATTGGGCCCAAGCGCGTCGGGCGGATCAAACCTCCGGCGCGTGGCAGCGCTGGGCCGGCTACGCCGCGCGTGGGGTGATCGCGTTCGTCATCTTGGGCACCGCCTTCTGGGCGACGGCCTTCTTGGGCATCTACCTGCGGCCGGTCACGCGCGTGGCCGCCTCGCGCTGGATCTATGCCAACATCCCGCGCGGCACGAGCATCTCCTTCGAGCATTGGGACGACGGCCTGCCGCTCAACGTGGACCATCGCAACGCCAACCTCGAGTACAAGATGGTGCGCATGGACCTCTATTGGGAGGACATCCCCGAAAAGCGCCAACAGCTCTACAACTGGCTGCGCGAGACCGAGTACATCGTGCTGAGCAGCAACCGCTTATATGGCTCCATCCCGCGCCTGCCGACGCGCTATCCGATGACCACGCGCTATTATGAGGCGCTCTTCTCGGGCGAGCTGGGCTATGAGCGCATCAAGACCTTCACCTCGCGCCCGCGCCTGTTCGGCATCGAGATCAACGACGACGACGCCGACGAGACGTTCACCGTGTACGACCACCCCAAGGTGATCATCTTCAAGAAGCGCGCCGACTTTTCGATGGAGAAGGTGGAGGAGTTGTTCGGCGGCTATGATCTGCAGCGCATCGTGCGCATCACGCCGCTGCAGGTCACCAAGGCGCCCAATAACCTGATGCTGGACGGCGACACGTGGGCCATCCAGCGGGCCGGCGGCACCTGGTCGGAGATTTTCAATCGGGGGAGCCTCTCCAACCGCCTGCCCACGCTCTTTTGGCTGCTGGCGCTGTTTTTTATCGGGGCCATCGCCTTCCCCTTGGGCTTTGTGGCCTTTTGGCGGCTGCGCGATCGGGGCTATATCCTTTCCAAGACGCTGGGGCTTTTGCTGCTGACATACCTGGTTTGGCTGTGGGCCAGCGTGCGCCTCGCGCCCTATACGCGCGCGAGCATCGCGGGGGCCTTGGTGATCTTGACGCTCCTCTCGATCGGCGTGGCCTGGGCGCAGCGCCGCGCCATGGCGCGGTTCATCCGCGCGCGCTGGCGGCTGCTGCTGGCCAACGAGGCGCTCTTCCTGCTCTTTTTCCTGGTGTTCTGGCTGATCCGACGGGGCAACCCCGACCTGTGGCACCCCGCCATGGGCGGCGAAAAACCGATGGACCTGGCCTACCTCAATGCGATCATCAAGAGCACCTACTTCCCGCCCTATGACCCCTGGTTCGCGGGCGGCTATATCAACTACTATTACTATGGCTGGGTGGTGGTGGCCACGCTGATCAAGCTCACGGGGATCGTGCCGTGGGTGGCCTACAACCTGACCATCCCGACCCTCTTTGCGCTGGTGGCGATGGGGGCCTCGTGCGTCGTCTATAACCTCATCCCCCGCGAGGAGGACGAGGGCGCCTGGCTGCCGCGCGCGCTGCGCTACGGCATCGTCGGCGCGCTGCTGGTGGCCGTGGCGGGCAACCTGGGCGAGGTGAAACTCTTGCTCAACGGCTTCCAGGAGCTCGGCAAGGGGGTCAAGCTGGAGAGCACGCTCCCCGGCTTTGCGGCGCTGGTCAGGGCGGCCGTCGGGTTGTGGGCCGTGTTGGCCCAGGGCAAACAGCTCCCCTTCCGGCCCGAATGGTGGTACTGGAACGCCAGCCGCGTCATGGGGCACGGCGAGATCAACGAATTCCCGTTCTTTACCTTCTTGTACGCCGACCTGCACGCGCACCTGATCGCCATGACCTTTGCCTTGCTGGCCTTGGGGCTAGCCGTCAGCGTGCTGGCGAGGCCGCAGGGGGCGCTATCGGCCCTGGCGCGCGACGAGGCGGGCGCCGACGATGCCGAGCGGCTGCCGGGATGGCTGC
>FWPV01015914.1_pt1 | contig 10704 bp, 10 predicted proteins | sample 2228371 | NCBI WGS metagenome assembly FWPV01 (sample SAMEA103939776, study PRJEB20133) | metagenome
CGCATCGCCTGGCGCCGGAAGACTATGAAATCCCGGAAACCGCCTCCCGCCTGATCCGAGCCGCGAAACGAAGCGGCCGTCCGGTCACGGACGTCGGGACGACGGTCGTCCGAACTCTGGAAAGCGCCGCGCGGACGGCAGGCACGGCCGAGGGAGCCGTTCTCCCCGGCCCGGGCCGGGCCGAGGTCTTCATCCGTCCTGGATTCGAATTTCGGGTCGTCGACCGCCTGCTGACGAATTTCCATCTCCCCAAATCCTCGCTCGTTGTCTTGACCGCCGCCTTCGCCGGCAAAGAGGTTCTGCTCGAAGCCTATCGCCGCGCCGTCCGGGAAAAATACCGATTCTTCAGCTACGGCGACTGCATGCTCATTCTATGAAGACGAACATTTCCCGCGGATTGCCGCGGAGAGCCTGTCGTCGGCCTTTCGGCGGCGGGCGTTGTTGACTTCCGGTTGTTCCTGGACTATAAAAAGAGCGCCATGCCGGACGAAGAGGCCCTGAAGGACAAACTCGAGGAAATCCTCTATCCGGACGATCGGGCCAAGGCCTTCAAAATCACCCTCGTGTTTCCTTATAAGATCAGCCCCGACTACGAACGGGCCGTCGAGCTTGCCCGCCGGAGCCCCACCTACCGGACCGAGGGCGAAGGAGAATTCCTCCGGCATCAAGCCACCTATACGCCCGACGAGGTGGACGATCTCTTCGAGCTCTTCAATCTCGTCCAGGCCTGGCCCGAAACCGAAGTCTTGGTCAATCACAAACGGTTGCCTTACGGCCATCAGCTGTGGCTTCCTTTGATGTGGTTCTATCGGATCCGCTGACCGCGTTCCGGGACGGGAGCAGGCGGCCGTGAATCTCAAAACGTTCTTCCGACGGTATTTCTTGGAGACCTTCAAAAGCCCGGAGCCCATCCCTCTCAATTTCCGGCTGCGGGACATGTCGTTCTATTTCCGTTTCATTAAGCCCTACTGGAAGACCGCCCTGGCGGCGGCCGGCCTGACCCTCCTCACCTCCGGGATCGGCTCGATCTCCCCCCTGGGCGGAAAGATCCTCATCGACAATGTCCTTCTCAAAAAAGACACCGGCGACATCATGTCCATCCTGGGGTCGCTCGGTCTCCAAGGCTTGAAGCCTTTGGTGGACCGCGTCCTCGGCTCCCTCGATCTCGTGATCCTGAGCGGACTGGCCTTCGGTCTGCTCATGGGAATCCTCTCCATCCTTCAGAACGTCGTCAATTTCCGCTTCAACACCGGCGTGACCTATCGAGTCCAAACGGAACTCTTCGACCGGATCCTTCGCTACCCCCTCTCCATCTTTAAAGAGAAACCGACGGGCTATCTCATGGCCCGTCTGACCCAGGACGTGTCCGCCGTCCAGTCGTTCTTCTCCCAATACATCCTCCAGTTCGCCCGCACGCTGATCACCCCCGTCTTCAGTTTCTTCATCCTCTTCCACCTCAATCGCCGGATGACCTGGCTCATCCTGGCCGTCGTCCCGGCCAACGTCCTCATCAATTATCTGGTCATGATCCGGACGCGCTCCTTGAGCTACCGGCAGATGGAGAAAAACGCCGACATCAGCGGGGATATCCAGCAGGCCCTGGCCGGGATCGAAGTCATCAAATCCTATGGAGCGGAGGATCGGGAGAGACGCCGGGTTTCGGGAAAAATGCGGGAAGTCATCGGGCTCCAACTCCAGGGGTTGATGCTCTCTTCCTTTACCGGCTACGCCCTTCAAGCATTGAATCTGGGAAGCCGTCTGTTCATCGCCTGGCTGTGCGGACGGGAAGTCCTGGCCGGGAGGATGAGCATCGGGGATCTGTCTTCCTTCACGCTCTACTCCCTTCAGCTCACCGGTCAATTGGGGGGGATTTTCAGCCAGATCCTCTCCCTGCAATATCTCTTCCTCTCCATGGGGCGGCTGCACGAGATGTTCTCCGTGGCCCCCGAAGTCCCCACCTCCGGACGAACTCCCGGCCTTCGGCGGCCCTCGACGATCCGCGGCGGGATCGAGTTCCAAGACGTGTGTTTCGCCTATCGGGACGGTTCGCCCGTCCTCAAAGACGTCTCCCTGGCCGTCGCCCCGGGCGAGACGGTCGCCATCATGGGGGCCAGCGGCATCGGGAAGACCACGCTCATCAGCCTGATCCTGAAATTCTACACGCCCCAGAAGGGTCGGATCCTCCTCGACGGCATCGACCTCAGGGACATCGACACGAAGTGGCTCCGGTCCCACATGGCCGTGGTTTCCCAAGAGACCTTCCTGTTCAACGACACCCTGGAGAATAACATCAAGTACGGCCGTCCGGGCGCCTCCTCGGCCGAGGTCGAAGAGGCCGCCCGCCGGGCCCGGATCCACGACGACATCGTCCGCATGGACAAAGGCTATCAGACCCTGGTGGGCGAACGGGGCGCCCGGCTGAGCGTCGGTCAAAAACAGAGGATTTCCCTGGCCCGGGCGTTCCTCAAGAACCCGACCGTCCTCATTCTCGACGAGCCGACCTCGGCCCTGGACCGCAGGACGGAAAAGAGCCTGAGCGAAGTCCTGACGGGGATCAGCCGAGGCCGGACGACCATCCTCATCACCCATCGTCCGGCGCTTTTGGAGACCGCGGACCGGGTCCTCGAATTCCGGGCCGAAGGACTCAAGGAGATCCGGAGAACGACTCAGAGGAGACGCTCGATTTCACGCCAGAACGAGCCGGACAGGGTCGCTTCCAAGCGGAACACGGGGAGGCTCCGGGCCAAGGACGACGCGTTCTCGAACATCCGGACCCGAAGAAGGCGCATCTCCTGAATCGGAATGGAGCGCGTGGGGACGGACAGGATCTGATGCCCCGACTGGCTGAGATGGATGGCCGCCTCCCCCTGTCCCATGCGGACGATTCGATCCTCGTCGGATTGGCTCAAGAAGAAGACGGCTCTCAACGGCCGTCCTTCCTCCACCTTCCAGACCCCTTCCCGCCGCTTGAAGACGTAATCGCTCCAGGTTGGAAACGGCTGGGCCCAATAAGGGCTGCGGTCAGAGCGAAGACGGCTGACCAGAGCCAAATCATCCCCCAGCGCCTGCCAGGGGGGAGGGATTCGTCGGGCGCAGGTGGACTTTCCCGTCCCGCCCGGCGCCGCCAGAGCGACCGCCTCGCCGTTCCGGCTGAGGAGAGCGGCATGCAAGGGAAGTCCTCCGTTTTCGATCGCCTGGACATAGAACGGCAGGCAGGCTTCGCTCATGGACAGGATCCGTTCGTCCTCGGACATCGCCGGGGGGATCCGCAAAACGACGACCGGCGCATGGGGATGGCGCCACAGCTTGAGGTGGAACATCGGGACGACGGTCCAGCCGAGCCGTGGAAGGTCGGCGATCGCGGATAACATTTCGAATTCCGGAATCTCCCTTCCGTCGTTTCCTCGATCGGGAAGAAAGACCATGATGTTTTCTTCTATTTTCTCTGTGGAAAGACGGACATCCTCGACGGCCTGAAGTCCCAGAATCCTGGCGAAACGACGGGCCCATTCTTCCAACTCCGGAGCGGCGGCGAGGCGCCAGGTGACGGATCCCAGGCGGAGGCTGAACGCGATCATTTCGCCCGACGGCTCTCGGGGAACAATCCCTTCTCCCGGGCTTCCCGGCAGTACCAAAACGGCGAAAACAAGTCGCGGGTGCTGTAGTAATTTTGAGCGATGCAGCTTCCCAAACACAGGGATTTCATCAGGCATTCCCCGCAGATCCCCTTGAGCTTCGCCGGAAGACCGCTTCGGATCTCTTGAAGAACGGGATGGTGGTCCCAGATCTCGGCCAAGGGGTCCCGTCCCGCCTTTCCGAAGACGAGTTCGGGGACCGTTTCCCCGATCCCGCACAGGGCGTAAGAACCGTCGGCCAAGACTCCCAGAATGTTGAAGATGCCGCACCGGCTGCAGCCGTCCCCCTGTCGGCCGTAGATCCGTCCCAACGGCCGAAACGCGGGAGGGTGATGGAAGACCAGCCGAAGAGTCGAGCCCGAAGCCAATTCGGTCTCAACCTTCCGTCCCAGTTCGATGAGGTCCTCGATGGGAATGGCTTCGCCGTGCTTGTGCAGATCTTCGCCCCGGGCGGTCGGCATGAGAACATTGAATTTCACGGACTCGGCGCCGAGCTCTTCGGCCAAGCGGACGATCGACTCGACCTGGTGTCTGTTCTTTCTCATCACCGTGAAAATGATCTGAGGCCGGATCCCGGCTTGGACAAGGTTCCGGATGCCCCGCACCGCGGCATCGAACGAGCCGGGGATGCCCCTCACCCATTCGCTGATCTCGGCGCTCGAGCCGTCCAGGCTGACCGAAACGAACGGTTGTTTCTGTCGGGCCAAAGCCCGGGCGATCTCCGGCGTGCACAGGACCCCGTTCGTTTCCATGGTGCAGACCAAATCTTCTGTCCGCAGGATGTCCAGGATGGAAGCGATCCGGGGGTGGAGAAGCGGCTCGCCTCCGGTGAGCTTGACTCCTTGGAGCCCGAGCGGCCTGGCTTCCCGGAGGATGAGGGGGATGAGCTCGACATCGAGCATGGGATAGACGACATCATCGCTCTGGAGCTTGGGCGCGATCCAGCAGTGACGGCAGGCCAGGTTGCAGCCCTCGGTCAGATAGAAATAGAGTTGGGTCAAGTGAACCTTGGGGGGGGTGGTCGGAAGCGTCACCGGATCCGATGACCGATCGTCAGGGTTCACCGAGTTCCTCCTCGGGCAGTCGACCGCCTTCCTCAAGGAACTTGCGCAAACAACCGTCCGGGCTGGGATGATCCACCCGGCCTAGCAGGGCATAGGCCAAGGCCGGACAATTCCCCGTGCAATATGGGAGATGGGCGCACCCACGGCAGAATTCGAAGCGGCTGAGGGGGATGAAGCGGCGCTCGCGGAGCTTCCATAATTCCTCGTGATTCCGCCAGATGTCCTCCAGGGAGTCGCGATTGATCCGGCCGAGCTCGATATGGCTCAACATGTTGCAGGGGACCACGACACCGTCGGTGCGGACCGCGATCTTGTTGAAGGTGCAGCCGCAGCCCGTGAGCTTCCCCCCTTCGGGGAATTCCGGGAGTCCTTCCCGACGGGCCCGCTCCATCCGGGACCACATCCGTCCTTCCGCCAGAGGACCGGCCTGGGCGCTGATCCGGCCGCCGTATTTCCTGTTCAGACGGAGGAGGGTCCTCATGGCCGATTCCCTTTCGCGGGCCGTCAACAGGACCTGTTCCCTGTTTTTTTGACAGAGTCCCATCGAGCCCGCGGAATTCGTCCCAAAGCCGTCGAGGCCGAGGTCTTCGAGGAGCAAACGGGCGATGTCCTCCAGCTCATGGACATTCCGGCGATGGATGGTCACCCGCACGGCGACATGGACGTTGTGCTTCCGGAGGAGCTTGAGGCCGTCAAGGGCTTTCTCGAACGACCCGCCGCCCCGGCAGGCGTCATGGGTCTCGGGACTCGCCCCGTCGATCGAAACCTGGACATAATTGCATCTCGGCGTCGAGCCGAGGAAGCGGGCTATGTCCTCGGTGATCAGGGTCCCGTTCGACAGGATGCTGAACCTCATGCGGTTCCGGATGACTCCCTCCAGGATCTCCTTGAGGTCCTCCCGGATGAACGGCTCCCCGCCGGCCAGACAGACCTCGGTGACGGCGCACTGTTTCAACTCCTCGAAAAAACGGAGCCACTCCTCCACAGGAAGGTCGGTTTTGACGTCTGCCGGGCTGGAGAAGAAATAGCAGTAACGGCAGCGGAGATTGCAGCGATCGGTGATGTCGATGTCCACGGACTGCGGCGTGCGCATGACCCGCAGACCGCCGCGACGCCGGACGTCATTCACGGGCGATCTCGTATCCCGCCAGCCCCTGCTTGACCAGGCTGTCGAGGAACTCCCGGCAGTGCGCTTCCGCGTCGTCGGGGACATCCTCGCAGTTCTCCCGGATGTTTCGGACGATCTCCGGGATGTCATGGGTGCCGTCGAGCATCTTCCAAATGAGAACGCCGACCGGATTGAGCGCGAACCCCTGGGCCGTATCCGGGTCGAAGAGGACCGCCCAGTCATCGAATTCCTCCCTCAGGACGACCTGGGGATTGGCCACGAGTTTTTTTTCGGACATCCTCTTCACCTCAAGAATCCGTCGTCCGGTGATCCCCACCTGAAGAAAAAACCTTCGGTTCGAATGAGATCTCGATGGACCTGATATTTTAGGCCAAGCGGCGGGAATCAGTCAACTTGGCGGTGATCCCGCGCCGCTCAGACCTCTTCGAACCTGGCGGTGAAATGCCTGAGATAAGGGGACTGGGAAACGATCCTCAATCCCCGGATGCGATCCCGTTTCCGGTGAAGGGCGGCCACCGCCTCGGCCACGAAATGGAGATGCGAAACCGTGTAGACCCTCCGCGGCAGGCACATGCGGACGAGCTCGAGCCTGGGGAAGGTTTCGCGGCCGTTCTTCCCCTTGCGGCCGAACATGACTCCGCCGATTTCCACGGCCCGGATCCCGGCCTCGCGGTAGAGGGCCGTGGTCAGCGCCCAGCCCGGATAGCGGTTCCTGGGAAGGTGCGGCAGGAACCGGTCGGCCAAGAGGTAGACGGCATGGCCTCCGGCGGGCTTGAAAATCGGGATCCCTTCGTTCTCCAAGAGAGCGGCCAGATAGCGGACCTGCCCCAACCGATGCTCGAGGTAATCCTCCTCCAGGACTTCTTCCAGGCCGCGGGCCATGGCCTCCAGATCCCGGCCCGCCAACCCGCCGTAGGTCGGGAAGCCCTCGCTGATGATGAGCAGTTCCTTGAGCCGCTCCGCCAGACGGCCGTCGTTGAGAGCGATGAACCCGCCGATATTGACCAGCGCGTCTTTCTTGGCGCTCATGGTCGCCCCGTCGGTCAGGGCGAAGGCTTCCCTGGCGATGGCCGCCGCGGACTTGCCTCGGTATCCCTCTTCCCGTTCCTTGATGAAGAAGGCGTTCTCCGCGAACCGGCAGGCGTCGAAAAAGAAGGGGATGCCGTGTTTCCGACAGACGGAACTCACGCGGCGGATGTTGTCCATGGAGACCGGCTGCCCGCCGCCGCTGTTGTTGGTGATGGTCAGCATGACCAGGGGGATCCGTTTCCTGCCCCACCGCCGGATGACCTCTTCCAGGCGGGCGACATCCATGTTCCCCTTGAAGGGGAGATCGGCGTCGGGGTCATAAGCCTGGCGAACGGCTAGGTCCAAGGGCCGGGCCCCCAGGACTTCGAGGTTCGCCCGGGTCGTGTCGAAATGGATATTGGACGGCACGATATCGCCCCTGCGGACCAACCCCTGGAACAGGATCCGTTCGGCCGCCCGTCCCTGGTGGGCGGGGACGACGTGGCGGAAACCGAAGATCCGACGGACGGTTTTTTCCAGCGTGTAGAAACTCCGGGCGCCCGCATAGGATTCGTCGCCGATCATCAGCCCCGACCACTGCCGGTCGCTCATGGCCGAGGTTCCGGAGTCGGTCAGCAGATCGATGAAGACCCGATCGGCGGGGATGTTGAAGACGTTGAATCCCGCCCGGCGCAGGACCGATTCGCGCTCCCGTCGCGAGATCCGGCGGATGCGCTCCACGGATTTGATGCGGTAAGGTTCGACGGGCATGTTCATGGAGATTCCCCTCCTCTAGAACCGCACGAGGTTCTTGAAACAGCGGTATCGTTCTTCGATCTCCGCCCGTTTGAGCCGTTTGAACCGTTCGAGCCCGAAATCCTCGATGGCGAAAGAGGCCATGACGCTGCCGAAGGCGGCGGCCCGCCGGATGGACGAAGCGTCGCTTCGCCCCGCGCGGTCCAGATAGCCGAGGAATCCGCCGGCGAAACAATCGCCGGCGACCGTGGGATCGACGACGGCTTCGGTGGGATTGCCCGGCAGACAGAAGGCCTGGCCTCGTCCGAGGACCAGCACACCGTGCTCCCCTTTCTTGATCACCGCCCAGCGGGGTCCCTTTTCCAAGAGGGCGCGGCCGGCCTTGATCAGATTGACCTCGCCGGTCAGCATCTTGACTTCCTGGTCGTTGCCGAAAAAGACATCGACCCTGGGCAGGATGCGAAGGAGCGCCTCGCGCTTGGCCCGGATCCAAAGCTCGATGGTGTCCATGGCCACCAGGCGCGGACGAGCCGCCTGGCGAAGGATGTCCTCCTGAAGGTCGGGATCGATGTTGGCCAGGAAGAGGATGTCGGTCTTGCGGTAGGAAGGCGGGAGGACCGGACGGAACTCCCGGAAGACATTGAGCTCGGTCCGTACCGTCGTCCGGAGGTTGGGATCCTCGGCGTAACGGCCTTCCCAGAAAAACGTCTTCCCCGGCCGGACTTCGACGCCCTTGAGATCGATCCCCCGCTTGCGGAAGAACTCCAGGACCTCTTTGGGGAAATCGCGGCCGACGACCCCCACGACCTTGGGCCGCGTGAAAAAACTCGCGGCCAGGGAACAGTAAGACCCCGAGCCGCCGACGATCCTCTCCCTTCGGGCCCAGGGGGTCTCGATGGTGTCGAACGCCAAGGATCCGACGATGACCAGGCTCATGACCTCATCGCCCTTTCATTTGGGGAGATATTTGCCGAGGAGCGGCTGGAGGGCCCGACGCTTGGCGGCCGGAATGAGCTTGGGATCGGTCACGAGACAGTTTTCGAGGGCCCGGCCGCATCCGCAGGGACTCTGCGCCTGACTCCCGATGCGGGGCAGGGCGGCTCGGATGAGATCGCGGGCATGATGGATGTTGGCCCTCAGGTTCTCCAGGATGAGCTCCACGGAGACGGGGCCTTCCTCCTCATGCCAGACATCGTAATCGGTGACGAGATTCAGGGTCGCATAGCAGATCTCGGCCTCCCGGGCCAGCCGCGCCTCCGTGGCCGAGGTCATGCCGATGACATCGCACCCCCAGGAACGGTAGATCCGGGATTCGGCCTTCGTGGAAAACGCGGGGCCTTCCATGTTGAGATACGTCCCCGAGGGATGGATCCGAAGGCCGAGGCTTCGGCCCGTCTCGTAGAGGACGGCCGCCAGGTCGGAGCAGACGGGATGGGCCAGGCCGACATGGACGACCACACCCCCGCCGTAGAACGTCGATGGGCGCCTCGTCCGGTCGAAGAATTGGTCGGCCAGGACGATATCGCGCGGGCGGATCTCTTCTTTGAGCGATCCGCAGGAATTCACGGAGATGATCCGTTCGACCCCCAGGAGCTTGAAGCCGAAGATGTTGGCCCGGTAATTGATCTCCGAAGGACCATGGCGATGTCCCCGGCCGTGGCGGCTGAGAAAAGCGACCCGGCGCCCTTCGAGGGTGCCGATGCGGTAGGCGTCCGAAGGATCGCCGAAGGGCGTTTTGATCCTGACCTCCCGGACGACCTGGAGGCCTTCCATGTCATAGAGACCCGTCCCCCCCAGAATTCCGATCTCGGTCTTCGGCGAAAAAACGGATTTGGCCTTCGAAGTCCTGCGCGCGTTCGTTCGGGGCGGCATATCCTCCTCCGTCACTGGGATTCCTTCATGGAAGCGGGAAAGAGTATGATACGGGCCGCTCCCGCAAAAAACAAGGCCTTCCCCAAAATTGCCGATAGGATTTGTTTTGTCTTGGCGGGGAGGCGCGAAAGCGTCCTGTGATGCCCTGGCGAGGGAGGGAATCAGCCGAGTCGCTTTTTAGGGAGACCTCGAACGGACCTGACAGGAGACAGAAAACACACGTTTCCCTGAAAACCGGACCGGACAGATAGCAAGAGGCGGGGGTTATGGATTACGTCGGACAAAAGTCCCGGCAGCGGGAACGAACCTGCAGGAACAAACGAAGCTTCTCATAAACGGCGGCGATCCGAAGCACCCACTGCCGGCCATGACGAACAAGCCGGCCGGCCGTCTCGATCAACTGCCAGCGCAGGGTGGCCACCGTCTTTTTCACCCACTCCCCGCCCAGGAACAGAAGCTTGGCGGCCTGGGTCAGGTTGTAGGCCAGCACCCCGATCGCAAACCACAGCGCGTTGGCCCCAAAATCGCCGCTGGTCATCTGCTCCATCCCCAGCCCGATCTTCAACTCCTTGATCAGGTTCTCCGCCTGTCCTCGCTCGTTATGAAACCAGACCACCTCCTCGGCGCTCAACTCGTCCCGGTTGGTGGCGATGACCGTATAGCCATAGCCCGAGGGCTCGAACAGCTGAAGCTGAGGGGTCTGCCAACGCTGGACGACCAGCCGCACCGGCTCATGCGCGTTCGCCACCAGATGAACGGCCGTGCCCACCTCCCGGTCCGTCTCCTCCCCCTCGGGCGTCCTCAATCGCTTCCAGTCCCGCACCGTCTCGATAACGTCTTTGACTCCAGACGTTTGGTCGGCCGTGATGGTGAACCCGATCCCCTTCTCTTCGCAGAAGCTCATGACCTGACCCTGATAGTACGCGCTGTCCGAACGCAGACGTTTGATCTTGGGACAGAGTCTCAGACAACGCCGCAGAAACGTCACCGCCCGGCTCTGGGCCGCCACGTTCCCCTCCCGAAACTCGTGCGCCACACAGACGCCCGTCTCAGCCAGAAAACCCAGCAGGGGCTGATACCCACGCACCTTCTTGTACGTCCAGCGCGCCTCCTTCTTCTCCGATTCGATGACCGTGGCGTCCACATCCAGCGTGTACTCCTCAACGGCCAGCCTCCGGCCGATGGCCGCCGCCGTCTCTTCATCCACCCCCCTCATGGCCTCCACGCCTCCGCCTCCGTC
>FWPV01015915.1_pt1 | contig 10704 bp, 12 predicted proteins | sample 2228371 | NCBI WGS metagenome assembly FWPV01 (sample SAMEA103939776, study PRJEB20133) | metagenome
GGTCAGGGGGCACAGCCCCCTGACCCCTCCCTTACGAACACTTTTTCAACACCCTGCTAGAGTCTCTGTGCCCTTACCTGCCGGGCCTCCTGCAGGCGTCCGCTGGGAGCGGACGGTCTCGCCGCTCCCGATGGATCCCGGATCCGGTTCGGCTCAGGCCCCGAATTTCTCGCCGACTTGGGGGTTGAGGGCTTTGATGAACTCTTCCGCCTTGACCTTGCCCAGGTCTTTCGTCCGCAGCCGGCCCACCACAATGGCCCCCTCGGGTACGGCGATGGTGAGTCCGGCGGCAGCCACGTCCAGGATTTCCCCTGGAGTCCCACTGTGGGCCCTGGGAAGGAACTTGGCGTTGAAGAATTTCACCTTTTCCCCCCGGAAGGTGCTGGTGGCTCCAGGCTGGGGGTCACAGCCCCGGATGAAATTATAGACCACCCGCCCGGGCTGATGCCAGTTGAGGCCAGCAACCTTCTCATCGCACGGGGGCTCATAGGTGGCTTTGGAGTGATCCTGGGGGATGCGAGGCGCCTTGCCTGCGGCTATCAGGTCAGCGGCCTCCACAATGGCCTCGATACCCAAGGGGTAGAGTTTATTGAAGTAGAGGGTGCCGGTGGTATCATCCGGATCGATGTCCACCTCTTTCTGCAACAGGATGTCGCCGGTATCAATGCCTTCGTCCACCCAGAAGATGGTCAGGCCGGTCTTGGTATCGCCTTCAATGACCGCCCAATTGATGGCCGAAGCGCCCCGATGTTTGGGCAGCAGGGAGGGATGATAGCAGATGCTGCCCAGCCTGGGCAGCTCCAGCACCCGGCCGGGGACGATGTCGGTGACAAAGGCCAGGATGGCCACATCCGCGGCCAGTTTCTGCATGGCCTCAAAGGCTTCGGGGTCCTTCATGCGCCGGGGTTGGAAGACCGGTACACCCGCGGCCTGAGCCGCCTCTTTCAGGGGATCTATCTTGCCTTTGGGAGAGTCGGGGGGACAAAAGACGCCGACAATCTCATACCGGGGGTGCAATGCTTTGAATACATCCGCGCCAAAGGCCGCCTGGCCCAGCAGTGCAATACGCATGGCTCCCTCCTTCATCTCAGGAATACGTGGCCAGGGAAAGAGGTTAGTTCCTTCCCTCTCCATACATGGGTAATCCTGATCTTAGGTTGCTTGGTTCCGGTGCTCTCTCCTTGGCTCCCACATTAATGATGGCCGTGGTCATCCGCCGGCGGCTCCGGCTGGGTGGTGGCGGCATAGAGGGCCACCGCCGTGGCGGCCAGGACCGCCCCCACGGTCACGAGCCAATGGCCACCGAGCATCGCCAACCCCAGAAAGGCGAAGACGACCACATTCAACAGCATCTGTTTGCCCCGATAGTTTTCCGCTGCGGTCACGATTACCTCCCCATGGTGTAGGATGTGTAACCCCGCCGGGGTTGTCAGGCGCCATACCCTGCGGGGATGGAACGCCTCTCCAGGATACCAGACAGCGCCCCAGGAATCAATAAACCAGAAGAACTTCCTGACCCTTAACCTCCCCTCGCCGGCGGTTGCCCAACTCCCTCAACACACAGTTGCAACCCCCTGCTAACGGCAGGCTTCCATGGCGGCCTGCAGGCGGCGCTGGACCTCCCCGGGCACCAAAATGTCCATGATCTCAAACAATCCCGGGCTGGCGGCCCGGCCGCTGAGGGCCAGACGCACTGCCTGGGCGATTTCCTTCATTTTGCGGCCTGACTCCTGTTGCACCTCCTTGAAGAGGGTGTTGACGGCTTCCTCGGTCCAGACCGGCAAGGTGGCCAGGCGCTCGCTGATGGTCTGCAACACCGGCCTGATGGCCGCAGTCAGGAACTTGGCCGCCGCTTTCTCCTCGTAAGGCCGAGGATCCTGGAAATAAAAGCGGGCCTGGTCCGCCATGTCCGTCAGGGTGTGGGCCCGGGGTTGGAGGGTGCGGACGATCTTTTCCAGGCGGGCGTCCACCTGGGTTTGGATGCCGATCTGGGCCAGGAACTCCTGGAGCAGGGGCGCCAGCTCTGCCGCCGGGGTTTCCCGCAGATAGTGCCCGTTGAGCCAGGACAGTTTTTCCGTATCAAAGATGCTGGCCGCCTTGCCCACGTGGTCCAGGGTAAAGGAGTGGATCAGCTCCTGGCGACTAAAGATCTCCTGGTCGCCGTGGGACCAGCCCAGGCGGGCGAGGAAATTCACCATGGCATCGGGCAGATAGCCCATGCGCCGGTAGTCCATGACCGAAGGCGCGCCGTGCCGTTTGGAGAGCTTGGCCCGGTCCGGCCCCAAAATCATGGGAATATGGGCGAACTGGGGCAGCTTGGCCCCCAGAGCCTGATAGATCAGGATCTGTCGAGGGGTGTTGGGGACATGGTCATCCCCCCGGATGACGTGGCTGATATTCATGGTGATGTCGTCCACCACCACCGCAAAGTTGTAGGTGGGCACGCCGTCGGCCCGCACCAGGACCAGATCGTCCAGTTCGGCGTTGTCAAAGGCGATGGGGCCTTTGGTAAGGTCGTGCCACAAGGTCACACCATGCTGCGGGCCCTTGAAGCGCAGGGCCGTGTGCGGTCCGGCCTTGAGCCCCCTGTCCCGGCAGCGGCCGTTGTAACGGGGCTTTTCCTTCCTGGCCAGGGCCTCCTGCCGCTGCTGTTCCAGGACCTCCGGCGGGCAGTCGCAATAATAAGCCGCCCCCCGATTGAAGAGCTCGCGGGCAAAAAATTCATAGGTATCCAGGCGTTGGCTCTGCCGGTAAGGCCCTTCATCCCAGTGCAGACCCAGCCACTCCAGGCTGGCCAGGATATCATCTTCATAGACCTTCTGGGAGCGCTCCACATCGGTGTCTTCAATCCGCAGGATGAAGACTCCCTGGTAATGCCGGGCGTAGAGCCAGTTGAAGAGGGCGGTGCGGGCCCCACCGATGTGAAAATAGCCGGTGGGGCTGGGCGAGAAACGGGTACGGGGAGGGGTCATGCCAGGACGTCCTTCCACTGGATTTGTCATGTTATATCACAATCCGGGGTGGAGGCGAAGAGGTTCTGCGCCCACCAGGGTTCGGAGTTCAGGGGGCTCCTGCGGTTCCCTCGTCGCCGGCTGTCGCCACCCCGGCACGCCCCAACGCTGGCCGCGCCCCTCCTCCGGCAGCAGGTCGGCTTCAGCGGGCCAGTTTGCCAACCGCAGCCAGATACACAGCCACCTCCTCCTCCGGCCGGACCTTGACCAGGGACTCCACTTCCTCATCAAAAAAGGCGGCCACCGGACAGCAGCCCAGCCCCAGGGCGGTGGCCGCCAGATGGAGGTTGCCGCAGATATGGCCGGCGTCCAGGAAGAGGTAACGCACCGCCCGCTGCCGGTATTTCCACAGGGAGCGGCCCAGAATGCCCGTCCAGATGAAGACCACCGCAGCAGTGCCGAGAAACTGCTGATTCAGGCCGGCCAGGACCAGGGAGCGGCGGCAGTCACCCGGCGTCACCATCTCCAAGGCAAAGTTCTGCACCTGGAAATGCCAAACTCCCGGTGGGATCTCCTCCACCCGGTGCACCGCCACATAGGTCTCCACCGGATACAGCGCCCCCGCGGAAGGGGCGGCCCGGAAGGCGAAGTGATGCTGGACCGCGGTAATCCCCTGGCTGGCCCACAACAAGGCGGCCAACTCCTCCTGGCTGAGGGGCTCGGGCGCATAATCCCGCAGGGAACGGCGTTCCTGGATACATTGCCAGAAATTTTTCTGAAACCTGCCGGATACCTGGGGTAGAGGCAGCCGCTGGGTCTCCGGCGGATAGGTTTTATAGAGGGGGCTGCGGGGGTATTGCACCAACGGTTCTGCCCGGAGGTTTTCCCGGGAATAGCGGGTTTCCCGGAGATACTCCAGACCGATGGCACTGGGCGTCTGAGGCATAACTCTCTCCATGTCAGTTAGGAGGCAGCCTGTCCGGGCCGCCTCCGGTTTCCAGGGGAACCCCCGTCGGTAGGCTCCGGCGGCGCCGTGGCGGCGGTAACGGTCTGTGCCCCTGATTTCCGCGGCTCAACGGGCCTTGGACAGCCGCTTAGATCTTCTGACCCTGCTCCGCTTCCTGATCTATCTCCTTCAGTTTCTGGTCCAGGCCGGATTTCAGCTCTTCCCACGCCTGGCCCGCGGTCCCCCGGGACTCCTCCAGCTGCTTTTGCAGGGCCGCCTGTTTTTCCTTCAGACTGCTGATCAAACCCTGAAGCCGATCTTTCACTTCCGGAGAGGCTTGCTCAGCCTTCTCCTGCAGCTCCTTGATCCTCTGATCCAAGCCTTGCAGGCGGCTGTTGGCCTCCTGCAGGAATCTGTCCTTCTGCTGCTGCAGGAATTGTTTGGCAGTATCCAGGAGTTCGCCGGCCTGTTTCTGCAGCTGCTCTTTGGTGACTTCTTTGGGTTTCGCTGGTTCCTCTTTGCCGCAGCCGGCCAGACCGAAAGCCAGGGCCCAGACCAGCAGCATGATGGTGACACGATGGTGCATGTATTTTTCCTTTCTCCGGCGTTACAGGTGGAACAATTGATGATCATGGCGAGGGTGTCCAGGGGCGAAGGCCCCCTGCCACCACCCTTGCTTACGACCGGGCACGATCTTAGCAGGGTCTTGCAACCGTATGGCTAATCGAGTGGACCAAAAACTACGCCGAAACCTCATCCCTATTCCCTCATCCCTACTCCCTCATCCTTCGGAACGGCCAAAGTCGGCGGCAGCCTCAGGCGTTGATCAGGGCCAGCATCTCTCTGACCGCCTGCACCATGCCGACGTAGACGGCCCGGGAAATGATGCTGTGGCCGATACTGTATTCGGCGAACTCTTTGCGGCCCCGGAAGCGTTTGATGTTGCGGTAATTGAGGCCGTGGCCGGCCTTCACCACCAACCCCAGTTGCCGGGCATGGGCCGCAGCAGCCAGGAGTTCCTCAAAGAGTCTCTCCGCCGTGGCCTCGTCCGTGGCCTCGGCGTAGGTGCCGGTGTGCAGTTCCACATAGTCGACCTCCAGCGCCGCCGCCGCCTGGATCTGCTGCGGATCCGGATCGATGAACAGGCTGACGCGGATGCCGGCGCTACGGAGGGTTTGGACAGCCTGCCGCAGCTCCTCTTGCCGGCCGGCCACGTCAAGTCCCCCTTCGGTGGTCAATTCGGCCCGCTTTTCCGGCACCAGGGTGACCACCTCCGGTTTCACCTGGCAGGCGATGCCGATCATTTCCCCGGTGGCGGCCATTTCCAGATTGAGTCTGGTCTTGACGGTCTGGCGGAGCAGGGTGAGATCCCGATCCTGGATATGGCGCCGGTCTTCCCGGAGGTGGACGATGATACCGTCGGCGCCGGCCAGTTCAGCCAAGGCGGCGGCGGTCACCGGATCGGGTTCGTCAATCAAACGGGCCTGGCGCAGCGTTGCCACATGATCCACATTCACTTCCAGTCTGGCCACGTTAACTCCTCCTTTAGGCCGGGATACAGCAGCAGAAACAGTTCTGCGGTCTTTGCCGCCATCCTGGCGGCCTCCGCCTCGTTGGCTTCGTGGTCATAGCCCAGCAGATGCAGGATGCCATGGATCAAATACAGATCCAGAAGTTCCAGGAAGCGCCAGCCATACAGCCTGGCCTGCCGCCGGGTGGTTTCCAGGGAAATGATGACATCACCCAACATCTGGGGTTGGATATCCGGGTAGGGTCCACCCCGCAGCGGTACCGCAATGACGTTGGTGGTGCCGCGGCGCTGCAGCAGGGTCTGGTTGAAGCGGGCCATGGCCGGGTCATTGACCAGTGTCAGGCTCACTTCGGCTTCAGGACAGCCCAAGCCTTTTAAGATCTTCCCGACTTTTCTCCTGAGTTTTGCCGAGTCGAGGCGTATCTTTCTCTGCCGATTGTTTATCCAAATCTTCACTGATCTTCTTTTTGTCTGCCGACTTGTCCGCCGGTTGAGGATACTCTATGCGGTGGTGAAAAATACCGCTGAGGATTTTGATGAAACTTTTAGCGATCTCGTGCAAATCTTTAAGGGTCAACTCGCACTCGTCCAGCTGTCCGTCGGCAAAGATATTGTTAATGATCTTCTGGACCGCCCCCTGAATCCGGGCCGGGGTGGGATCCAGCAGGGTTTTGGAGGCAGCCTCCACCTGATCCGCCAACAATACCAGCCCCGCCTCTTTGGTCTGGGGCTTGGGCCCAGGATAGCGATAGTCCTCCCGGTTGACCATCTCCGGATTGGCCGCCTGCTGCTGTGCCTTGTTGTAAAAATAGGCCATGAAGCTGGTGCCGTGGTGCTGCCGGATGATGTCGATGATCTTCTGGCCCACCTTGTTCTGCCGGGCCAGTTCCACGCCATCCTTCACATGGGCCTGCAGGATGAGGCTGCTCATGGAAGGGGCCAGCTTCTCATGCTTGTTCTCGCCGTCGAACTGATTTTCCACGAAATACGTGGGCTTCTTGATCTTGCCGATGTCATGGTAGTAGGCCGCGGCCTTGGCCAGCAGAGGATTGGCACCGATCTTCTCCGCCGCCGCTTCCACCATGTTCCCCACAATGATGGAGTGGTGGTAGGTGCCCGGCGCCACCAGCATGAGCTGGCGCAGGATAGGCCGGTCCAGATTGATCAATTCCAACAGCCGCACATCAGAGGTCAGATCGAAGACCACCTCCAGGATGGGGGCCAGACCGGTGGCCAGGATGCCGATCTGCAGGCCGCCCGCCACTGCAAAGAGTATGCCCTGGAAAAAGTCAGTGGCCTGCAGGGGGAAATCGGCCAGTTTGACCGCGGCAGCCATCAAGCCATTGAAGGCGGCGATGTAGAGACTGGCCCGGATGAAGCCCCATCGGGTCCGACAGGACAGACTGGCCCAGACCGCCACCAAACCACTGAGGCTGTAGTAAAGGAAAAAATAGAACGGCTTTTCCACCAGCAGGGCCGAGAGCAGGGCGGCCAGGAAGGTGGTCAGCACGGCGGTTTCCAGACCGATGAACACCAACGCCAGCATGGGGGCCAGGGCCACCGGCAGGAAAAACAGGAAGTTTTTGGCCAGTAACGGGCTTAAGCGGCCCAACGCAGCACTGAAAAAGACCAACCCCAGGCTGAAGAGGGTCACGCCCAGTAACACCGCGGCCAGAAAAGCGTACTCTTTCAGGGTGCGGGGGCCTCTCTTCGCCTTGACGCGCAGCAGTTTGGCGCAGAAACCGGTGAACAGGGCGATCAGCCCCCAGGTGCCGAGGAAATTCCACAACCACCACCCGTGGGGCCGCTCTTTGTCCAAGGCCTGCAGTTTGACCAGATGGGTGGGGGTGATCTTTTCCCCTTCCCGGACCAGCATCTCACCTTTCTTGATCTGGAAATACACCGGCCGGGCCTCCTGCCGCCGTTCCTGGCGCCGCTTTTCCGTTTCGGCCCGATTGAGGGAGAGATTGGGCAGCACCAAGGCCTGGGCGATCTCACAGATGGCAAAACGCGCCCCCGAGGGCAGGTCCTCCACCACCTCCCGACAGTAAGTATGCACCCGTTTTCTGGCCTCGTTCAGACCCACAAAGCGGCTGGCATCGGCCTCCTCTTTCTCCTGCCAAGAGGGGATGCGGCGCACAATCACCGGCCGCTGCAGATCACTGCCGAGGACATTCTGCTCCCCAAAGACTCCCTGACCAATCACCAGATTGAGCTGTTGGCTGATCACGTCCTCCCACTGGCTGGAAAAGCGATTCCGAGCCAGGAGGTAGAAAATATTAGTGGGGAGGGTAACACCCAGGGTCCGGTCAAATTCCGGTTTTTTCTCCAGCAGGATTTTATACAGCTTGGTGAAGGAAGGTTTGCCGTCCGGTTCCGGGTTGGTCACCCCGGGGATTTCAGCCGGACGTTCGTTCTCCTGGATCACCTGGCGCATGAATTCAAAGGCCTGATGAAGGCGGGCATTGATTTCCGCACCGATGCGTTCGTCCAGGTCAAAGACCAGGGGGCTCTCCTCCATCTGCTCCTGTTGTCGCTTGGCGGTGGACTCCCGATCCTCCACCAGGAAATCGGCGGAAGCCTTAATGTCCCGCTCGGCTATATCCCCCACCTGATAGTCCAGCCGGGGCGCCTGGGGGCGGGGAAAGACCACCACCGCCGCCACCAGACTGAAGGCGATCAGGAGCAGGATTCTCTGCCAGGGGCTGGCTTCACCCACAGCACCGGCGCCCCGGTTCAGGGGCAGGGTGGCCCACAACCGCTGGATCTGCGTCAGAGGAAAGCGCTTGGCTTTACCGTTAGCTTTTTTCTCAATCATGTTGGTCGTCTCGGGGAGACAAGGGGGCTGGTCCGGAAGGGGAGCGGTGGCGCCGTTGGCGGCGGGTCTCATAGGCCAGGATAATATCCTGAACCAACGGATGGCGCACCACATCGTTTTTGTTAAAGTAAATGAATGAGATGCCTTCTATGCCCTGGAGAATCTCCCGGGCCTCTTTGAGACCGGAAGTGGTGCCTGCCGGCAGGTCGATCTGGGTCACGTCACCGGTAATAACGGCCTTGGAGCCGAAACCCAGCCGAGTAAGAAACATCAGCATCTGTTCGGAGGTGGTATTCTGGGCCTCATCCAGGATGACGAAGGCGTTATTCAAGGTGCGGCCCCGCATGAAGGCCAGCGGCGCCACTTCAATGGTGCCCCGTTGCAGCAGTTGGGAGGCCTTATCAAAATCCATCATATCGTGCAGGGCATCATAGAGGGGGCGCAGGTAGGGGTTGACCTTTTCGAAGAGGTCCCCCGGCAGGAACCCCAATTTTTCGCCGGCCTCCACCGCCGGCCGGGTGAGGATGATGCGGGAACATTCATTATTGCTGAAAGCCGCCACCGCCATGGCCATGGCCAGGTAGGTCTTGCCCGTACCTGCGGGACCGATGCCGAAGACCATATCATGGTGCCGGATGGCCTGGAGGTAATTTTTCTGGTTGAGGCTTTTAGGGGTAATCCGGCGCTTCAGACCGGCGATGTAAATGGAGTCCAGAAAGATGGCTTTGAGATCCACCTCCGGTTGATCCCGCAGCAGGCGCAGGGCGTATTGCACATCCTGCCCGGCCACGGGGTAGCCGGCCCGGATCAGATCATGGAGCTCCGCCAGCGTCCGGGCCGCCAAGGCGATCTCGTCACCCGGCCCTTCCAAGATGACTTCATTGCCCCGAACATTGGATTTGATCTGCAGCAGGCGGTCCAGCAGCCGCAGATGCTGATTCTGTTGTCCAAACAACGCCTGCACGACGTCATTGTCGGCAAAGGCCAGTTTCCGTTGCTCGGTGTGGCGCAGAGCCACGCTGCCTTTTTTCATGCCTCGGCCGCCGCCCACCCCATTACCTGCCCCCGCACCACCCGGCGCCGGGGACGGTTGTCAAAATCCAGCAGGACAATCTGCTGCCAGGTGCCCAAAACCGGCCGTCCCTCCTCCACCAGCATGGTCAGGTCCGGTTTAAAAAAAGCCGCCCGCACATGGGCATAGCCATTCCCATCGCCCCAACGGCGGTCGTGTTCGTAGGCCAACTCCCGGGGCACCAGCCTCTCAATGGCCCGGCGCAGATCATTAATGACGCCGGACTCAAACTCTATGGTAGTCAGCGCCGCAGTGGAGCCGGGGATAAACAAGGTCACCAACCCCCGATCAACCCCCGCCGCCGCCACCCGCTCCCGTACCAAGGGCGTCAGATCGATGATATCGGTCTCCGCCGTGGTGGCGATCTCCAGAGAAAAGCCGTGACACTTCAAGCCAGTTTGCCTACCCTCCCGGCTCCATCGTACCTTACGATATCCTGCTATAATATAATTCGTTTTCTAGCCAGGGGCAAAATAAAAGTGAGGCCGGCAGTCCCATTGCTCGGCCAGGGTTTTCCCTTCTTATCGGCAACTAGCAGGGTGTTGAAAAACTCCCGCCTGGCCCCCTCCCCTACGAAGACTTTTTCAACATCCTGATAGTGCCGGTTCCTTATCGGTCCGTAAACAGGCGGCCGGAGTGATTAATGGAAAACGATTCCCGAGCCGATAATCCAGATGAAACCGGAGACCGCCCTGCCGCCGGCAAGCTCTCCTCCCGGGGGCACCACGGTTGACGTCCATACTGAGGAGCATCCGCGATGGCATCCAGAAACCTTCTATGGTCCATCCTTCTCCCCCTGGCCCTGCTCTGGGGCTGCAGCCGGCCCCTGGTGTCCCAGGATTATCCCGCAACTTCGGACATCCGGCCCTACGTGGGGCTGATCCGCAACCTGACCACCATGGAGGTGGTAATTCCGTCGGCCAACAGCAATGCCGCCCTGGTGGTCCCGCCCGGGGCCACCATGGAATACTGCGTCTGGGAACCGGCCTTCACCCTCTCGGTCTATGCCCACGGCCGGCAGATTTACTGCCGCCACCTCCGGGTGGCACCCCAGAAATATGCGGCATTCTGCCGCCGCTATGACTTTCTGGCCGACATCCCGCCCGAGGCGGTGGGCAGGGGAGACAGCCCTTTGCCCCAGCTTTTCCCGGCGCCGGGAGCCAAACGGCCACTGCGGCCGGCAGGAGATCAGGCTCAATGGAAATCCGGTTAGCCGTATCCCCCGCTGGTGGTGATGCTCGCCGGCGAGGGGGGCCGGGCGGGCCGCTAGCAGGGTGTTGAAAAACTCCCGGCCACAGTTGATGGTGGGAGAATATCCCCATTTTTCAGCTTTTGGCGGCGCCAAAAGCTGCTGTCGGGGTTGGGGGAGGGGTTGTCGGGGAGGGG
>FWPV01015916.1_pt1 | contig 10703 bp, 10 predicted proteins | sample 2228371 | NCBI WGS metagenome assembly FWPV01 (sample SAMEA103939776, study PRJEB20133) | metagenome
GGGGCCGGCTTCGGGACCCGGACCCGACCCCGCAGGTCGGCCGGGGACGCGAGCACCTTGGCTCGAAGCACCTCCGCGAGCCCCCCCGCCACCACGTTCGGCGCGGCCGGGTCGATCAGATTGGCGCGCAACAGCGCCACCATGTCCTCGTCGGAGAGCTTGTCGAGCCTGCGGCTCTTCAGCAGCGAACCGATCTTGACCGCGGGTAGACCCGCCGGCTCGATCGTGCCCATGTCCCAGCCGCTGCCCTTGACGCAGAGAACCGCATGCGTGTCGCCGACCAGGTCGGTCATCTCGGTCTTGACGGAGGTATTGCCGCCGCCATGCAGCACAAGGCGCGGCTCACCGCCGAGCAGGCGCGTGGTGTAGGTGCGCAGCGCCAGGTCGCGGTTGACGCCTTTCGCGGCATAGCTTGCAACGACCTTTTCCGCCTCGTCGTCGCGCCAGAGATTTTCCATTGTGTTTTGCCTCCCGATATACCGGCCCGGCCGGCATCGGCGGACCAAATCCTTGGGTTCAAGCCTCGCTCGAACCGCCCTTTCCGAGCCCCTCGCGGTTCCAGTGTTCCAGAACCCTTCGCGCCATCGAGGTGGTGATGACCAGATGCGAGGCAAAGCCCCCTTTCAGCGCCGCGATCAGCGGCTCGAACTTGTTGTCTTCCTGAACGACGAGCATCCGCTTCTTGATCGCCCGGATGGAATCGAGATCGGCGGAGATGCAGCGTCGATTGTGCGCGCAATCCATCCAACGGCCGTCGCGGTCGATGAGTTGTCCGGCTATGACGCCGGCCGCTCCCATTTCGCCCATTTCGTGCATGTCCTGCGCCGACAGGGCTCCGCATTTGACCAGGTGGCTGTCTTCCTCGATGCCGCCGACGGAGTAGAGGGCCAACTGGCAATCGGAAATGGCGGCGAGCTGCTCCCGGATGACGGGCTCGCCGCGGAGCTCTTCGGCCAGGCGCTCCGACGACAGCACGAGCGGTGCGTAGAAGTTGATGCCTTCCGCATTGAGCCGGCGGGCGATTTCCGTCGTGCATTGATCGGGACGATAGGAGTAGGGTGCGCCGAGATTGCCGCAGAGCTGGACGACGGTGACGCCGCGCAGATCCGCGAAGGGCATTACGTCGGCGATGTGGTAGACGGTGCGGCCCCAGGCCACGCCCACCCGCTCGCCCTTGTTGATCAGTTCGAGGAAGACGGAGGCGGCAACGACCGGCATTTCGGCGGTGGGATCCATGGCCTGCCGGTCCTCCGGCACGATCCATGCCGTCGTCAACCCGGTTGCGTCCTCCAGTTCCCTGGCAAGCACGTCATCTGAGAAAAGTTCCGAGGATGTGGTGATGGTGACAATGCCCATCTCGCGCGCGCGGCGCAGATACATGGCAACCGATGCGCGGGAAATTTCCAGCCTTTGGGCCACCTCGTCCTGGCGCAAGCCGTGCGTGTAGTAGAGCCAGGCGGCCTTGTGAATGATCTGATCGGCGGCGCGGATCGGCATGAGGTTCCTTTGCGGGTGGTTTCTGACATAATTCACCAGCGCTGACAAAAGTCAACGAAATGCTCTCGGTTCGCATGTTAATTGTCAGGAAACAGTAGTCAGCAAGAATGGGTTCTGTCGCACTTTACTGAAGGGGGATGGTTAGTCGCGCCGATCAATTGGGGCAGCAATAGATCGCGTTACGCGAACTGTCATCCTAGCCTTACCGCAACAATTGGTTTCGGCCCTACGGCAGCCCAAAATTCAAAACACCAATCAGCCGCCTCGGCCTGACCGGGTATAACCTCTTGATGAGGGCTCCTATCGCAAGCTGGCGCTCCAGTCTTACGTTGACCGACGTATCGGCGAAGTCGTCTATGTCCTTGGCGAGCGTTAGTTTGGCGGCGGTCATCTGGTATGTAATTGAGCGAGCCTGTTTCTCGGCGATCTCCTAGTGCAGCTGGTCACCGACCGTGCCTGGCGGCCGGTGCTGTCGCTTGATTCCGGAGGCCAAGTCTGCGGCAAATGCGCGTGCTGTTTGCGCCGAAACAAAGTAGCTCACCCCTTCTTAAGGATAACCTAGAAGTGGGGAGGAGATAAGTTCATGTTTGCTAAGGCTACTGTTACGACCGCTTTTGAATGGATAACCGCACGGTGGCGACGTTGCCAAGCCGGGGCCCGGGCTCGACATGAGCTGTTGAATCTGCCCACGAGTGAACTCGACGCCATTGCCGCCAGCTGCGAGCTTTCCGCCGAGCATTTCATCGAAGTTGTGAGCCGTGGCCCAAATGCTGCTGACGAACTTGCGATTGTGATGAAGTCGCTTGGTGTCAAGTATGTCCCATCACGTTTCGGAGGGCAGAGCATACTGAATCGCATGAAGGTTACCTGCGCAGATTGTAATAGGAAGCCGACCTGTCGCGCCAGTATTCGCAATGATACAATAGCGCGGGATTATCATGCCTATTGTAACAACGCGGATGCAATAGGCCTGTTGAAACGAAGATCTAAGTCGTTTCTTGATTGTCGGAACTAGCCGGACCGGGGCGAATAGGTTCGCTTAGAACGCTTCTGCAAGCCGAAGGGCCTGTATTCGACGCTGGGCTATCTCAGTCCGGTGGAATTTGAAAACAAGGTGGGGTTAGGTTGGCTCGGTGTACGGAAGACCGGAAGCAGAACAGTACATATGCTCTAGGTATCGAGCCAAAAGGGGAGTAGCAGTATGACTGCCATCGGGAAGATTGCCACGAGGCTGGAGCGCCAGTCGCACCTAATGAGTATGATGATGGATCGGCTAGGTGTCAAACAGGAGTTGGCAGCGAAGGAACAGTTCGGGCAGAGCATGGCGCGGGCGGTGAGAAGCTGCATCTTTTGTCGCCAAAGCGACTTATGCGAGGCATGGTTGTCGGAGTGCAATGGCCAACCTGCTGCCGGACCTGAGTTCTGCGACAACAGGCACTTCTTCGGCAACCACAGCTAATGGCCTCGGTCTGGACGAGTGCAGCCTGCTTCGAGCCCCGCCGCTCTATCTGGGGCAGAGGCGGGCCGCCCCCTTGGGCGGAGAGACGATATTGCGGAGGTTCGAATTCTACCACGTTCGGTAGGGTTAGGACGTCATTCGGGATTGCCAAATCTGCGATCGCATCCCGTAGCGATTCTCTAGTCTCGGTTGGTAAGTTGTTCGCTGAGGACGCCATGGGTCAGGCCCATGGCTCTCTGTTAGGACGGCGCTTTGACCGCCCTATCATGGCGTTGAATAGGCGCGGTCGACCAATGTGGTGTTCGCGGTTGCTCTATTAGGCAGCATCGCATTCCTGGAACCGGCCTTGACCGTACCATCGTCCTTACCGGACGATCATCGCTGATCTGATTTAACCAAGGTATCGGCGTAATCACGCGATCTCACTCGGCTCTTGCGATGACCAGTGGAACGGTGCGCCGGAGATCCACATCGCTTGAAAGATCACGGCATGCTTTCGGGCGACAGCCACCCAACTTTTAGATAGCCGCCACGCCGGGCGAGGCATATTCCCCAGCTCTTCAAAGGGGAGAACTGTGGAATACGTGTCTTCAGCGCATTGGCTGCCCCATCAGCGTTGATCTCGTCGCCATTTCTGTGCCCCTTTTTCAAGCTTGACCGTCGTGTCGATCCCGAGAAATGGGTCGAGTATCGACCGATTCGTCACGATGTCGGCGAGCGTGTATTTGTCAAGAACGGCCAGGAACGCAGCGAGCGCCTCGTGCAGCAAGTTTTTGAGATGGCGAGTCCGTGCCGTTGAGCACGGTCGGCCTTGGTTGTGAATGAATTCGCCGAGTGAAGATGTCTCCTCGATCGCGCGAACCAGCGTACCGAGGCCAATCTCTCCAGGTGGTCTGGCCAGCTGGATGCCACCCGCGTGGCCATGGGTCGTATCGATGAAACCGAGATCGCGTAAGATCTGGACTACCGTGAGACAGTGATTGCAAGGTAGCTTACAAGCTTCGGCGACTTCGTTGACCGTGCATACCCGATCCAGTCGCGTTGCCAGATAGATCAGCATTCGCAACGCGTAGTCGGTGTGAAGCGTCATTCGCATGCAACATCCATCGCAAATAGGACACAGGCCTTAATTGTGATAGCCACTGAGAACTGAACCGCCAGGTCAGTTCTCAGTGGCTATCAACACGCCGCATATGACAGCGGCATCGTGTCCGCCTTCCTGCATCAGTGCCAGCAGATGCTCGCCGGTTTCGATCGTGGTGCCCATCGCATTCTCGGTGTCGCCAGTGGTAGTCGAGTTTGCTGGAGACGGGATTTGAGTTCTTTGCGTGAAGACAAAGACCCAGCTCTCAACTGCCGCATTGTAGCTGCTGATCCATGGAAGGGGAACCAAGCATATGAAATCGGCAAATGGAAAGAACTCCGTCGTGGACGCGTCTTCGGGTGAGATCTGCCCTGACTGGGATCCTCGCAGCGCTGAGGTCCAGATCGACCAGATCCGTGCCTATGACCAGATGCGCGAAGCCTGTCCGGTTGCCTACAGCGAATATCTCGGTTGGTCCCTTTTCCGCCACGCCGACATTCTGCGGGTTCTCACCGATCACGAGACGTTCAGCAATATTGTCTCACGGCACCCGGCGGTGCCCAACGGCATGGATCCGCCGCAACACACCGTCTATCGACGGATGATCGATCCCTATTTCACCCAGGAACGGGTCGAGGCCTTCGAGCCCGAGTGTCGACAGATCGCCGGCGATCTTCTCAAGGCGCTCAGCAATGCCCCGTCCTTCGAAGTCATGGCCTGCCTTGCCGAGCCCTATGCCGTCAGAATCCAGTGCAGTTTTCTCGGCTGGCCGACGTCGCTGCATGAGCCATTGCTTCAATGGGTGCGCAAGAATCGAAAAGCGACGCTTGCCCGTGATACTGACGCCATGGCCGCCATTGCGCTCGAGTTCGACGGGCATATCCGTTCCCAGCTCCAATGGCGAGAAGAGGCCGGTGACGCCGCGCCGGACGACATCACCACCAGCCTCGTTCGCCAGACGGTGGACGGCAAGCAGCTCGGTCACGGCGAAATCGTCAGCATCTTGCGCAACTGGACGGTGGGGGAGTTGGGTACGATTGCGGCCTGCGTCGGCATCATCGTGCATTTTCTTGCCGAGAATCCCGAGATCCAGAGGCGGCTACGCCTCGACCGGTCAGGCCTTTCGCCGGCGATCGAGGAAATCCTGCGTCTGCACGGACCGCTGATATCCAATCGGCGAACGGCAGTGCGGTCCGTGGAGATAGGCGGGCGTCGGATCGAGGCTGGGGAAAGGATGACAGTGATCTGGGCATCGGCCAACCGAGACGCCGAAGCCTTCGAGGCTGCTGATGCGTATCGTCCCGACCGCGACCAGATGCCAAACCTGCTCTACGGCGCGGGCATCCACATTTGCCCGGGCGCTGCCCTGGCGAGAATGCAGCTGAAAGTGATGATCAATGAACTGCTTGATACGATCGGGCCCTTTTCGCTGGTGACGGGAGCCGAGCCATTGCCAGCCGTCTATCCCGCAAGCGGCTTCGCGTCAGTTTTCCTGCAGGTCGACATTTAGGGGCTTGCGACGAAGAGGAGATGGGAATCGTCGGAGGGAGCCACCAAGCCGGGCCCCGATTGCATCTGATTGGAGATATGACGGCGTGGTTGGATGTCGACCGGGAGAGCAGAAATGCGATCCCCGGTCGGGTTCTCGGCAGTGCTCGCCACGAACCTCGCACCGCTGACCCGAAACGGGGACGCGAGTCGGCTAACTGATTTCTCTCGCGTCCCGCCGGGGTTCTGTTACCGCGCGATGCCGCTATTTACACCGGCCTCGGCGAAAGTTGCCATGCCGAGGTGGCATCTCAGCGCTGCCCTTGCCATAAGGGCGGCCAACACCGCGCCGGTTCCTTCGCCCAATCGTAAATCAAGATCGAGAAGCGGCCGCAATCCGAGTTGGGCGAGAAGCCGCCGATGCCCGGTCTCCATCGAGCTGTGACCAACCATGCAGTGCGCTAGGCCTCCAGGTCCGCTGCAGTGGAGCGCGAGTGCGGCTGCCGAGCAGATGAAACCATCGAGCATGACCGGTATGGCAAGCAGGCGCGCCGCGACAATCGATCCGGCCATCGCGGCGATTTCGCGTCCGCCCAGGATGCGCAAGGCGTCCAGCCCATCGCTTATGGCGTTTCCATGCAGTCTAACTGCCTCGGAGACAACCTCGATCTTGCGCTCTACCGTTCCGATCGAGATCCCGGACCCTCGCCCGCACCAGTCCGCTGGGTTGCCGCCCAGAAGGGCGAAGCATATGGCCGAGGCAGCAGTGGTGTTGCCGATGCCCATCTCGCCGGGGCAAAGCACGCTGGCGCCCGGTCGAACCGCATGCATCCCGGACTGGAATGCTTCGAGGAACTCGCCCTCGGTCATGGCCGGGGCATGTAGGAAGTTGTTGACGGGACGAGCCAGCTCGAGCGGCACGACGGTCACCTTGGCGCCGAGTTCGGCACTCAACTGATTGATAGCCGCTCCGCCGCGCTCGAAGTTCTGCACCATTTGCTCGGTGACAACCGGAGGATAGGCCGACACACCGGTTTCCGCCACGCCGTGATTGCCCGCAAAGACACATACTTGCGGATCATCCATGACAGGGGGGTAGCGTCCTTGCCAGCGGGCCAGCCAGGCGACGATTTCCTCGAGCCTGCCGAGGCTGCCTGGCGGTTTGGTCAGGATCTCCTCCCGCGCTGTCGCCGTGCTTGCCGCGTTTTCGTCTCCGGCCGGCAGTGCCTGCAGCGTTCTGCGCAAGGCTGAGAGGTCTTTTATGGGTGCAAGGGACTTTTGCCTTGTCGGAAGGCTGTTTGGGTCAGACATACGGGTCCTCCACGTGACACCGAAGCTCGCATGAGCAATTGCCCCGCCCCTTGCCATCGGACGGTTTCAGGATGTGGCAACGCGTCTTCTGACTTCCAGCTTGACCGGGTGCAGGCACCTTCCCATCCGGCAAGCGGACAGTGGCGGCCAATGCCTCCTGACACACGTATCTGGTTACAGCGGCGGGACCGCCCCGGTTTCTCACCGGGTTCCGTTAGTTGCAACAGGTTTCGTAGGGCATTCACTCCCGACCGACAATCCGAAGGGTGATTTTGATCAGGCGGCAGACGACCTTTTCCGGCGAAATCTCGTGAGTGCTTGCGCTGGCTCAAAGAAGCGGCTGTCAAGTCCGCCTCCTATGAACGAAGTTTGAGGCCGCTGGCTTGGACTGGTAATTCCAGCCTCCTCTTAACGACGCTACTTTGCGGTCACTGAAGGTCTTCGACGATGAACTTGATGGTAACCCCGGAACGCCGCACTGTTTCCCGTCCATTCGCGGAAAAACGGCGGATAGGCACAGCAGTATTGGAGCTCTTCCCAGTCGGTACCGTCCTCTGTGCGTCGGATCCTTCTGGCTGCCCGATCTATCTGATTCATGAGGGATGCATCGTATATAGCCGGCTGGCGACGAACGGCATCGCCCAACTTGTTGACGTTTATGGTCCCGGCGACGTCTTCGTCCATCCCAGTGCGCCGAGCTTGGCCGAAGTGCGAATGGAATGCCGCTACGAAGTGCTAAGCCTTCGCAGACACGCCCGGATGATTCATGAGTCTCTCGTGGAGAACATTGACCGTGCTCACCGGCATGTCGCGCTCTTGTGCGGAAAAACGGCTGTTCAGAGGATCGCGACGGTCCTAATCGATCTCGCGTTACAGTTCGGTGCTGATCCGATTACAAGCGCTACACTGACTCTACCTCTCACGCGGACCGAAATCGGCGATTGGCTCGGTTTGAGAGGCGAGACCGTTTCACGCGTTTTCAGTGAGTTGATCCGGCAGAGGGCGATATCCCTCGACACGAATCGCCGCCTTTGCGTCAAGAACTGGCAAACACTTTCCTGCATCGCCGATGGTGTTGACCGATGCATTGGCAGGGCGATGGCAATCTAGCTATAGCGGGTGCACGATCTTTGACTCGTTGATTCGGATGACGAGTCGTAGATGACTTGTAGGGGCTTTCTGTTCCGCTGCTATTCGTGCTCTGAATTTAGTTCTACAATCAGCGTTACGTTTTGGCGTAGTGGCTTGCTGGCACTTAAGACTGGCCGACTCCGGCCCTCTGTAAACGATGCTATCTGCTGGGCAATCGGCCATTGCGTCTCGGAAGAGTGCATACCTGCGCGGCAGGGAAGTGTAATAGTGCTGTAAGGCGGTCATTGCACTCGACCAGATCGGACAGTCGCACCTTGTCGAGTGAGGCATAGAAGGCTTCCACCGCGTCGCGGATGGCATTGCGTAACCTGCAGGCCTGGACCAGCGGACATGTATTGGCTGGGCTGAAGCACTCTGCGAAGGGTACATCGGCTTCAAAAAGCCGGAATACCGAGCCGATATTGATGTCAGCAGGGGCGCGCATTAGCTGGAGCCCGCCGTGGCGGCCGCGTATCGTGGCGATGAGATCGTGCTGGCCAAGGATGCGGATCACCTGGCCCAGATGATTTTCCGAGGCGTTGTAGGCTGCAGCGATATCGCTCTTGCGCACAACGATGTGGGCATTGACTGCGCAAAACATCAAGGTCCTTATGGCCAGATTAGTCCGTGTAGTGAGCCGCATTATTCAAGGTTCCGCTAAGCCGGGTGCGCTGCTACGATCTGCCTGAGCGCTATGACCCAGATGCGTCGGTCTACAATCGGTTCGCCTCTTGAGCTAAGGGAACTCACGACAACAACCGTTCGTCCAGATAGAATGCAAAGCTCAAAGTAGCTGTGGGTAGTGCGATATTTGATGAAATCACGCTGCGCCGCAGTAACGCGATACCAAACCCCATAGATAGCAGAAGCGCGGCATCAACAGGTCCGCATTCAATAAAAATAAACGCTAGCGAGCTCAGGAACAGTCCCGAAGCAATGGTTGTCCGGATTGCTTTTCCGGTCGAAAGGCCTCTTGTCTCGGCGTAAGCGGAGGCAAAGTCGGCCCAGCTGAAGCCCATCGCAATGGTTAGAGATAGCAGGTACGGTTTCAACAATTTACCTCACAATAGTAGCCGCGGATCGCGGGAAGTAAACGCAAGCGGCAATAACCTCGGATACTGCCTCCACCTTCCGGCCGCAGCACGGGATAACGAGCTCGTCAGACCAGCTGCGCGGAACAAAGCCCTGTGCCTAGACTGACGGATTTGGACGGAATTTTCGTTGCAACGCGAATGGGGCGTAAAGAACAAGAAACCCGAGGAAGGCGACGATCCATAAGAGGCCGGTGAGTGGCAAGAGGAACATGGTGTACTGAGGGGCAAGGGCCACGCCGATGCGCAGCAGGGTCGCCAGCACGATCGGCAGGTAGATGCCGAACGTGGTTGAGGAGGGCGAGCGAAGCGCTTGGGCGGAATGGCCGCGCGTGGCCCGGGTCATCACGGCGAGCGTCATGGCCCCGATCGTCCCGGATGTCCAGGCATGGACCCCGGCGGTGCGAAGTCCGGCATCATCGAGCAGCAGGGCGGTTCCCGTCATCAGGAAGCCGAGCGGAATGAAGAAGAAGGCGATGTGCAGGATCGTCACCAGCGGTTCGGCCAGCGTTCGTTCCGGCCTCCAGCGGAGCTGGCGGAGAAACTGGGCGATCCCGGCGATGATCAGCAGAAGGCCGGCGAAAGGAACCAGCGCGGTGATGCCGGTGGCGGTCGGCCATGCGGCAAGCGCCAGGCCGGAAAGCACCGTGGCCGCAAGGTCGAAGCGGTTAAAGGCCGGAGGGATCGGTCCCGGATTGTTCTGGCGCAGCCAGTTTCCGGTAAAACTCGGGATGATCCGGCCGCCGATGAGCGCGATCAGGAAGATGATCGTGGCGATCGCCATCCGGTCGGCCATATCGATGCGCCCGTAGCGTTCGAATTCGTGGAAGAAGACGAGCTGCGCGGCAAAGAGTATGCCAATCACGGCGACGACCTTGTAGTTGCGGCTGTTGCGGGCGGCGACGAGCTCTCTCAGGATCAGACCTGCCAGCACCGGAAGGAAGGCGCCGGCCACGGTCATGGCGGCATGAAGGCCGATCGTCTCCGAGCCGGCGATCGCCAGGCGCCCCGCAAGCCACAGCCCGAACAGCAGGCCGAGGGGCCAGCCGCCAAGCGGCTTGCGACCGGTCCAGTTGGGCACGGCGGTGAGGAGGAAACCGGCGATCACGGCGGGGACGAAGCCGAACAGCAGTTCGTGCTGATGCCAGACGACCGGCGAAAGGGCCGTCGGAACGTGGATGAAGCCGAGAAACCACGGCACCCAGAGTGCGATCATCAGCGCGGCATGCAGGGCACCGGCGAGAAAGAAGGGGCGAAAACCACCGGAGAAGAAATGGGCGATCAGCGAGGGAGAGTGTTTATCGATGGTGTGGGACATTTCTAGCAGCTTTCGGAGGCACGGGTTGCGCTCGACCAGAGCAAGGGGAGGTAGGTCTTCAGCCAGAGCGCCAGCGAAAGGGCCCAGCCTGTCGCGGCAAGGCCGTGTTGACCGCCAGGAAGCGAAAGCCCGGGGATGAATTCCGGTGCGACGCGCAGGAGGACGGCGCCCAGCATGAGGAGAATAGCAATCCGGGTCGATGCGGCGAAGACAAGCGGCTGGCCGGTGTGGAGAAGGCCGGCGATCGACAGGACGGCGAGCACGCCGAGACCCAACCCGCCCATGAGCATGAGATGCAGGGCGCGGACAAGGGGCAGAGGCAGG
>FWPV01015917.1_pt1 | contig 10702 bp, 11 predicted proteins | sample 2228371 | NCBI WGS metagenome assembly FWPV01 (sample SAMEA103939776, study PRJEB20133) | metagenome
AAATCTTTGGCCTTACCATTCTGAACATAATAGACAAACACCCCCAGCTTCGCCTCATCCTCAGGAATCTTATCGAGTTGTTTGAGCCAACCCTCCACCTTCTCAAAGATGTTGTGAATGGAACTGACCACCAGAAGGGAGTTGATTCGAGTAATAGGGGTGAATGTAATGCCCAGCCCTCGTGCCGATTTGGTGGAAACCTCAAAGGAGGCAAAGATTCGTTCCATCTCTTTTGCGATTTCATTTACATCCGAATAGAGGATCGGGTAAATCCTCACCCTTAAATCGGTAAACAGGTCGATATCAAACAGGCTGATTAGCTCGAGGCTTTTTCGAATGTTCGAGGCAATATCTCCGATGATCAATACATTTTGGGGGGGGTGTTCAATAATATCGGCTCCATCCGAAAGAAATGGTTTGATCATCTTGGAGACTTCTGTAACAGGAATATATCGAAGAGGAATGATCTGGATTAAATATTTTTCTTCGGCGAGTGTCCTGGAAGAATCCTCTGTTTTCGAAACAGGGATCTGTGATTTTTTAGCCTCACTAAGTGGGACAATTTCGTAAAGGGACCCTTTTGGGATTGCAGTTGCTCCATTGAGTTTGAGAATGGATTGAAAGACCGGAAAGAGGTCATCGCTTGAAATCTGTGAGGAGGTATGGATGTTGACAACCCCTTTCACCTTAGGGTCGATGATGTAATTTATCTTTAAAACCCCTGCGATCACCCGGATGACCTCATAAAGATCAGCATTGTCAAAGTTGAAAATTACACCTGGTCCTCGAGGAGGTTCTTGGGGTCTTGTCGGTTGTGGAGGGGTTGGTTTAGGAGGGGGGGATGGAATTGGGGCGACAGGGGCAGAGACAACCTTCGGAGCCCGAGCGGTTTCCGGAGAAGTCGAAATTGCTGGACCCTCGGATTCTTTGGGGAGTGTCGGAATTGGAGTGCCTTTTAACTCGTTTTGTCCTTTTTCTTGAGCGACTTCCTGTCTGGGTATCTGAGATTCTACCCCCTTTTCTTTCTCTATTATTCCTTTACTCCCCACACAGCCTTGAATGGCTCCAAGGATAAAGAAAAAGAAAATGATAGTTTTTAATCCAATTCTCCCATTGCGGTTGATTTGATTCATCCTTTTTGACTCCCTTTTTTAAAAATCCCTTTTGTAGAGTTTCTATCAAATTCCACATGGCCACGTGGCCACCCGCGAACCATGAAAATCCTCCTCACCCACATCCTCTCCCCCCTGGGGAGAGGATAAAGGTGAGGGGAAAGACTTATTTTCTAACTAATTTAACAGTCCACTCCCAAAATTCTCAACATTTCTTGACTAATCCTCTCCAGGTGGCTTTGGGCCAAACCATCGCCTTGTCCTGGGGGTAATTGGGGTAGTAGTTCCTGGAACAGTAGATGTCCTTGGAGCAGGCACAAGGGCAGGTGAAACTGGCCTGGGCGCAGGTGTTTCTATAATCTTTTCCTGAATAGGAACTTTAGGTTTTTCCGTTGCTCCTGCAACCACCTTAGGTGGAGTCTCTGGTGCGGTCTCTCCTGTTACAGTATTGATGATCGTGGTAGGCCGGTTAATGGTCTTCGCTTCAATCCTCTTCTTGGGCGCTCTGGCATCGTAAAGGAGAACTTCAAAACTATCCCCTGGAGCTTCGAGACCTATCCGATCCTCTGAGATTTTTGAAATCTTGTATTCACCCACCTTATCCCCTACTCTTACTGTAAAAACTTCCCTTTCTCCTTTCATGAGGGTTCTCGGATACGAGATGGAAGCTGACCGATATTCTCCAGCAATCATAACCCCATATAAAGTGACATGAGGCCTCACCAACGGCTTTCTCGTTTCGGGAGATTCCTGCGAACCGATTGGAAACTCCTTCCTATCCGGATGGAAGGGGTTCTTCTCAGAAATCAAAACAACCGAGGAGAGCTTCGCCTTCTCATCCTGTCCGGATTGAGCAGGGTTGGATTGAGAAGCCTCAGGCTTTGGGTTTTGAACCTGGGCTGGACTATTCTCTTCTAATCTTGGAAGAGGCATTGTCCATATTTCATAATTCTTCAAGCTTAAGAGGATGATAACAAATAAGGCTAAAAAAAAGAGCAGTCCATATCGGAGCGTCATGGTTTATCCTCCTTCTTTTTTCCCCCTCGCCCCGGCCATCAACCCCGAGACTACCATGTTTCCCTGGATTGTATTGGGCAACCTAATGTTAAAGATAATGAGATTCATCTCCGAGACCATGAGAAACTTCTCTTGATGTTCAAGGTCGTATAAAAACTTTCCAAGACTCAATATTTGGTTCACCGGGTTGATCTCAATCTGGACCGAAACCCTCCGATAAGGGAGCATCTCTTTTGGCTCCATTATCTTGAAACTCCGAATGCTGATCCCGTTCTTCTCAGCAATTTTTCCCACAGTCTCTTGAAGCGCCGCAGCGCCAAGCTGGGGGGTTTCTCCAGGAAGAAGTCTTTTTTGAATCTCCTCATACTGTTTATTGGCCCGCTGGAGGTCTTCTTCAATGGTTTTGCAGGATCGAAGGAACTGATCATATTTTTGGACGACCTTTTGCTTCATCAGGATCTCTTCTTCCATTCTATTTACATTCTCTATCAGGGGAATGGCCCCTACATAAAAAAGGAGAAAGAGGGAAAGGACTCCTCCCCCCACCCAGAAGAATCTTTTCTTTGCCCTCTTCTCACTTCGGAAACGAAAAAAGTTCTTTAGGTTCAAGGCTTAGACCTCCTCTCTTCTATTCTCATTTTAATCTTGAATCTCTCTTTCTCCTTATCCACAGGATTCCCTCCGACCATGCCTCTGAATCGTTCCTTGGTCACCGGGGCCGAGAATTCGACCTTTTCAAAAAGAGGAGAGCGATCGAAGAGGGAGATCAAGTCTGACGCCGAGTCTGCAAACCCACTGATCTCCACCTCTTTTCCCTTATAGGTGAGGTTCCAGACCCAGGCCGTGGGCGGGAGGATCTGAGTGATTTCCCGTAGGAGGTCGATCTTACTTATTTCTTCCCCCTCAATCTTTCTAAATTCAGAAACCTCCTTGATTAATTCATCCCTCTGCTTCTGAAGTTTTTCAAGGGCATTGACTTCGGGTTTCATCTTTCTAATCTCTTCATTGATGGCACTCCATGTCTTTCTGTATTGATGGTAGGTTCCAATTCCCCAAATCACTCCGAGAATAAAAGCAAGGGTAAGTAAGATAGCCAAAAGGGGTTTCCCAATCTTTTTAACTTTTTTCCTCATCTCAAGAGGAAGTAGATTGAGGTCAAATTGTGTCTTAGTGAACCTGACAAGGGGAAGGCCAATAGAGGCATAAATTTTATGGGGATTGGGTATCGATTTATTCAAATCGATCCGATGGAGGGGAGGGGGTTGAATTTCTTTGATTGGGACCTCTGTGGTAAGCGGGGAAATACGGTCCTGCTCCATCCCTGAACCATAAACAAAGCATTTTGATTTCGAAAGGACCTCTTCCCCAAATCCCGACCGCGCGAGAAGATTCCCTATCTTTAAGGTTTTCTCCCCCAAAGAAAAAGGGATTTGGAAACTCTCAATCCATTCTTTTTCTCTCAGGAGGTTTAATTCCACATAAGGTTCGTTCAACTCTATTAAGACAATGGGATTTCCATTCTTCATCCCCTCATGATAATAGAAGAGGTTAAGGGCAGCGACTGGAGGAATCTGAATTGAGAGAGGTTGAATCCCTATTTTCCTGAGCAGGGTAAGAAGCGAATCCACTTTTGCACGTTTCACAAAGGCCACCAAGAGATAGAGCCATTCCTTATCTTCCTTCAGAAGTTGATAGTCGAAATAGATTTCATTTTTTTCAAAAGGGGTTAATCTGGTAGTCTCATATTCGATCACCTTTCTCAAATTCTCTTTCGTCGATATCGGAAGTTTGATGAAGCGGAGGATGACGTCCTCTCTGGGTATTGAGATAGTGGTTCCCTTCCGGTCAATCTGATGTTTAGACATGAAAGAATTGATAGCACTCAACACCTGGGCTTCTCGTTCTTCCAGAAAGGTTTCGAGGAGAATCGGATGAGCCTCAACATCCACGAGACGGATTTTGCCCAGAGATTTCTTGAGGTAGGTAAAAATAATCTCATTCTTCCGAAAATCGATTCCAAAAGCTGAATTCACAATCATAATTAGCACCTAAAGAAGCAAATCTTATGCCAAATAGAAGGAACCTTTCTTAAAATAAAAAATAAGGAGAGGTTAATAAATTCGATCCACCCATTGAATCATCTTATATCCATCTTTTTCTCTTGGGTCTATCTTTACAATCACCTTCAATCCAATACTGGCTCCTCCCTCTCGGAGTTTGCTTCTCGACTCAATCGTATAATAAGGAGAGGTCGATTGATATGCAATGCTTCCTCCTATCTCTCTTATAAAAGGACCGATTTCAGGAACCCGTTGGAGAAGGTCCTGTTGATGAAGAATTCTGCTTTCTTCTCGAGTCTTTACGACCAAATTAGCAATTTCTGCCGGTAGACCCAGGACAACCCTCAACACGGGTAAAGGAGCGCTGTTGATATCCACCTGCTCGGCAGGAGAATAAATGGAGAAGAGATCCTTTAGCCCGATCTGCTCCCCCTTCTTTCCATCCTTTGAAGAAATTTCCTTTTTCCCATAAAAAAGGCCAGGGGTTATCCCTCGCACGAGTAGAAGTTCCTCGATCGAATCGAGGTTCCCGTTCTTACAGCGATAGGGCTCCTTAAGGGATTGATAGTAATCGTTTTCAGCCCCGTTGAGACGGAAAAAATCATCCGTATCCCGCCAATCGAGGATCGAATCTGTGACCATATCTCGTCCCTCCCCTTCAAGACCCATTTGGGTAATAATCTTTCGGAGGGTTGCCTCTGAAACGACATTGATATTTACTTTTCCGCCTTCGCTCATCACCTTTATCTCGCATTCTCCCCGTTCATAAGGAAGAAAGTAGGACCGACCGTCCGTTGACCATTCCTTCTTCTCCTCAGGTATCTCCTCTGTTTTCAGGGTCTTCCTTAACTGTTGTATCCTTGCATCGTGCTTATAAACCAATTCTGCAATTGCCCGCTGGACTCCCCCTTTCGCATAAGCCTCAAGAAGAACTTCTTCTTGGTAATGTCTGGTAATATTCACCTCGGTTCTCATCGCAAAGGAAAACTCAAGGACAACCACTGAAAGGATGGCAATAACCCATAAAACCATGATAAGCGCCACCCCCCTTGAATCAAATTGAAATCGCTGCTGATAGACTTTCAACCCATCCCTCCGACCTAAGAGAAGTTCTTTTAAAATGCACGTGATTATCTATTCACCCCAATTTGGCCAAAAACCATGAAGCACTTACCCCCCTTTAATTAATGAACTTCTCCCCTCAATAATCTTTCACGAATGGCCCTTCTTCCAAATCCAGGAGGCATTGTTCTCACCTCTTCAAATCGATTTGCCGAAATGGAAGAGAGAAGGCTCATCGATACCTCTTCCTTCCTCCCGTTTTTATAATTGAATGTTATTCTTAACGCCCTCGGGAGTTCCTTTTCCTCCCTCGTATCCCAATTCTCCTTCCATTCTTCAGCCCTGTTTTTTCCACTGTCTGCCTCTTGATAATACTCGAACCGAACATTGGAAATCCCTTCGATGAGAGGAATTCCTTTTTCTTCATTGGGGCTTATTTCGAAAAATTCTGTATTGACCATCTTCTGTTCATAGACCCAGAAGCGACCTCCTTCTTGATTGACAGGCTTAAACTCATAGAGGACAAAAACAAATCCTTCGGGTCTATTAGATCTCAGAGAAAGGGCAGAAACAAACCTCATAGAATTTGGCTTTCCTTCAAAGGCAAGATAATCCCCTTCGGCCTTCTGGGTTTTGATCTTATAAGGGACCATCGACCTAATTTGTCTGGAAAGCATCTGAACCGTTACCCTCTCTCTCTGGAGGTCTTCTCTTGTCACCGCTCCTCTCTCCCAAGCATTGAGCCCGAGCTTGAAGGCTCCAGAAACAATGAGAAGAATAAAACTCAGGATCGTCATGGTGACTATGACCTCGATTAAGGTAAACCCCTTAAGAAATTTTTGAGGGTTTGGGCAAGGGAACCCATTTAAAAGAATTTCTCTAAGGGGAAATTCTCCAGAAAGAATCTCGCTCAAAGCGCACCGATCTGATTTTTTAGATCTTCCCTTCATCGGTTCCCGATTTGACCGTTCTATAAGATTCAATCTTAGTGACTTTTTGTTTTATTCCTGAGTTCCAGATCACTTCAATCGTGATGTGAAAAAGTTCTACGGGTCGTTTAAAGTCAGGTTCCTTTTCAACAGGGAGGAGGTCCATTTTTCGAAGACTGAGCCTCCAGCGAAAGTTGGGATCGAACTCTCCCTCCTCCTCCCCCTCTTCAAGATTTTTCTGTATTAGGACCTCTTCCAATTTGGTTGATGCGTAATGGATGGCCCGGGTATGTTCTTCTGAAAATTTTTCGAGTCGAAGTCCTCCTGAAAATAACTCTATAATCACCAGGAGTCCGATTCCCAAGATAGAAAGGGCAATGACCACCTCAATCAGCGTAAAACCTTTTTTCACCTTTTTCCCTTCACCCTATTCAATGGTGACAATTCCTGTTAAAAAATGAATCTTGATTTTATATCCTTTATGGTCCTGGGACTGAATAGAGATTTTTCCACCATTCGATCCTCCATTGGGATAGAACTCTATTGTAGGGAGATCGGAAGGATATTGGGTTGGCTCCGTCTCTATCTCCTTCATCTGGATTCCGGAGGGAAGTTGATAGACTTTTATTTCGTGCCCTTCCTTTTTCTCATTTAAGACCTGCTCTTCGTCGCTTCCGACCTGCCTGATCCTTAGTTCCATCCTGTTCGGGTCCAATAGCGCCTGGTAGACCCTCCCTTTGTTGACCGCCTCGCTTCTGTAATTTCGCAGGATGGCTGCTAATCTCTGCGAGCAAGCCTTTAACTCGACGGATGTTGAGAACTTCGAAAGGGTGGGCGCAATCAAAGCGACAGAGAGACCGATCAACAGCAGAACAACAGTGAGTTCAATAAATGAAAATCCTCTATTTCCAGCTGACCACGTCCTCATTCTCACCCTCTCCCCCCTCTACCCCGTCGGCTCCGTATGAGATTATGTCGTAATCCCCATGTTCCCCAGGAGATCGATAGACATAGGACCTTTTCCACGGATCAAGCGGAATCTCCTTGGGGAGGTAAGGGCCCCTCCAGTTCTCCATCCCCGAAGGCTTTTCTCTTAGGGCCTTCAATCCTTCTTCGGTAGTTGGGTAGCGACCGACGTCAAGACGGAACGCATCGAGAGCAGTGCCAAAGAGTTCGATCTGTGCCTTTGCAGTGCTCTGTTTTGCCCCGCTGATCTTTCCCCAAAGACGGGGGCCTACCAGGGCGGCCAGTAACCCGATGATCGTAATGACCACTAAAATTTCAAAGAATGTAAATCCTTTTTCTCCGTTTTTGAATTTTTTACTCATTTCAACCCACCTCCCCACCTTACTAACAGGCCATTTTTTATAAATTTCTAAACCGGAATCTCTGTGATGCTTGAGATTGCGAGAAGAATCGATAGGACAATAAATCCTACAATACCACCCATGACCAGGAGAATGATTGGCTCAACCAAGGAAACGAGCCGTTTCACCATTATCCGAACATTCTCCTCATAGGTCTCGGCAACCTTAATTAACATCTCATCGAGGCTACCGGTCTCTTCCCCAACCCCAATCATATAGACAGCCAAGGGTGGAAAGACCCCTGTCTCCTCAAGTGATCTGGAGATTCCTTTCCCTTCCCTCAATCGATCATGGACATATCCGATGGACCGAGAGATGGCTTGGTTTTGAGAAATTTCTCGAACGAGATTTAAGGCGGCCAAAACAGGAACACCGCTTTGAAGGAGTGTCCCAAGGGTACGGGCAAAACGCGATAATTCAACTTTCTGAATCAGGTCCCCAATGGTCAACAACTTTAATTTAAAAAGATCCCAGCGCCACTTTCGCTCTTCATCTCGGGTATACCACTTGATTCCAGAATAGAGGAGAGCAAGCAATCCGATTCCAACCCACCAATATCCTCTGACAAATTGGCTGAAGGAGAGAATGATTTGGGTCGGCAGGGGAATGGCTTGTCCCATATCAGAAAAGATCTTTGCAAACCGCGGGATGACAAAAGTAACTAAGATGGCAATGGAAACTCCGCTCACCACTGATAGGATAATAGGGTAAATCAACACAGATACAATCTGATCCCTGACCTCCTTTATGCTCTGAAGATATTGCACCAAACGGGAGAGAATCAGTCCAAGGAATCCTCCTGATTCACCTGCCTTCACCATATTGACATAGAGTTTAGAAAAGATTTTCGGATGATTTAAAAATGCTTCCGCCAGGGAGCTTCCCCCTTCAACCCTCTTCAAAACATCTTTGATCACCTCTTTCATCTTCTGATTCTCTGTCAGTTCTCTTAGGATTTCAAGACTTCTGTCAATCGGTACCCCTGCAGAAATAAGGGTTGAAATCTCTTGCGTAAAAACAAGAAGGCTCTTGACATCAACCCGATGGGGGAGGTAAGAAGAAAAACGAAAAGGGGCTTTTTTCGGTTGAACTGTAGTCAGCCGAATAGGGATATACCCAAGGCGATGAAGGTTCTGGATGGCAGTCTCTTCATCTTTCCCACTAATGGAGCCCTCCACGGTCTGCCCGCTTATGGTGGTGGCCTTGTAGAGATATTCGGGCACCCTACAACACCTCCTCTTCCTGGGTTACCCTCAATACCTCGGAGAGGGTGGTGATCCCCTCTTTCACCTTTAGCCAGCCGTCCTCTCTAAGGGTCCTCATCCCTTGTTTCCGAGCTACTTCTTTGATGCTTGAATCCTTCTTCTCCAAGATAAGCCTTTGGATTTCATCGGTCACCTTGAGGTATTCGAAAATTCCTGTACGGCCCCAATATCCGGTATAGGAACAGTTTTCGCAACCTTTTACCTCCAAGATTCTCCATTCTGAGAAGTCCTCTACCTTCATTTTCATTTCTCTCAACATGGCTTGGTCAGGGGTATATGGAACCTTGCAGTGTGGACAGACTACTCTGACCAAGCGCTGTGCCAGAATGCCGATGATCGTCGAGGAAAGAAGATAATTTTCCATTCCCATATCGATCAAGCGTGTAATAGCGCTCGCAGCGTCGTTTGTATGAAGGGTACTAAGCACGAGGTGCCCAGTCAGGGCAGAATGAATTGCAATTTCAGCCGTCTCGGCATCTCGAATCTCGCCAATGAGGATGACATCAGGATCCTGGCGAACAATCGATCGAAGGGCATTCGCAAAAGTAAGCCCGATCATGGGTTTGACCTGAATCTGGTTGATTCCTTTCAATTGGTATTCCACAGGATCCTCAACAGTAATAATCTTTTTCTCCGGAGAATTGATCTTTTCGAGAGCACAGTAAAGAGTAGTCGTCTTCCCACTCCCCGTCGGCCCTGTAACAAGGATAATCCCATGGGGGCTTTTAATAATTTCCTTGAAACTCTCGAGGACATCTGAAGGGAAACCCAATCGATCAATATCGAGAACAAGACTGCTCTTGTCCAGGATTCGAAGCACAATGCTTTCCCCGTGAATTGTCGGAACGGTGGAAACACGAAAATCGATCTCTTTCCCTTTTACCCGAAGCATAATCCGTCCATCTTGAGGAAGGCGTCTCTCAGCAATGTTTAGTTTTGCCATGATTTTTAATCGTGAGACGACTGCGGCTTGAAGCCGCTTTGGAAGGGATTCAACATCATGGAGAACGCCGTCGATTCGATAACGAACTCGGAAGACCTCCTCATAAGGCTCGAAATGAATATCGCTTGCCCTCATCTGGATGGCCCTGGTAATGATCAAATTAACCAGTCGAATCACAGGGCCTTCAGAGGCCATATCCCTGAGGTGATCGATATTTTCTTCTTCCTCTCCGTAGGAAAGAGCAGTCGTTTCAATATCTTCGATTATCTTCTCCATCGAGGACTCCCCTTCCCCATATAACTGCTCGATCGTTCCAAGAATCATCTCTTCTTCTCCATACAGCACTCTAACCTCGTAACCAGTAGCAATTCTAATAGCATTGATAGTATAAAAATCCATTGGGTCACTCATAATGACTGTTAACTGATTATCCTTAAGACGGGAGAGGAGGAATTTGGATTCCCTCATGAATTGAGGGGAGAGAGTGTTGATAAAGAGAGGTTCCTTAGGTAAATCGTCGGGGGTTACCATTGGCACTCCATAAAATTGTTCGATATAAAATCTTAATTTATCCTCCGTTAAAAGCCCCGATTGAATGAGCAGACTCTCGGAAATGATTTTTTCAGAACCGACCTCCGAATTGGAAATCTTCTCAAATTCCTCCCGAGGTATCTCACCTACTTTAATTAAAAAAGAGATGAAAGGGTTTTCCTTCATAAAATTTATATAGACGATACTTATTTTTTAAATTATTCAATAAAAACGAATAGTTAATTGGTTAAATTAAAATAATTTTAAAAGATAAATTTTATTATTATTATATATCACAATTAATTTTTCTTCGCAATAATAATGCCAATTAGGAAATCCAAGGGCTATATAAATCATTTCCCCTCAAAATTTCAAAAATTCTTTATAATAATACAAAATTTGCCACCCTTTTAAAA
>FWPV01015918.1_pt1 | contig 10699 bp, 8 predicted proteins | sample 2228371 | NCBI WGS metagenome assembly FWPV01 (sample SAMEA103939776, study PRJEB20133) | metagenome
TTTTTAATAAATTCTCCTATGAGAACTATTGAATCTGCATATTTCAAGATTCTTTTTTCTAATATTTCAGAAAAATTTTTAGAAAATGGCCTTTTGTTATAATAAGCTTCATTTTCGGTCCAGGGGTCTCTGAAGTCCAGCACAAGTGGGGTATGATAAACAAACTTAATAGCACATCCTATTAAAAAAACAGAAAATGGTCTTCCAGTAACAAAAACTACATCAATTTTATTTTCTTTAAATATTTTTAGACATTTTAAAACTGCAAATGGGAACCAAAATACATAAGGGTCAGGAAATGTTAATATAAATAAAACTGGAGATAATAATTTGCGGCACAAATCAATTAAAGATGAAATTACTATATATATTAATTTTTTTTCAATTGCTCTTTTCTCATCTACACTCCTTTTAATATAAAAAGCTTTTACAAATGGAGCAAACATATTTGTTCTATAAACTTTAACACTAATACCTTCATGGATTTCCTTTCCATCAGATATAAATCCCATCAATTTATTTTTTGTAGTTAAGACAATTGGATTAAATCCATAAAGGGGCAAATATTTCACAAAATTCCTTATCCTTCTGACACCTATATTAATATTAGGTAAAAAGCTATAACTAACTATTAAAACATTTTTATTACTCATAGTAATTCATCATAAATTGATTCTAATCTTTCAATTTGGATTGCAATATTATATTTTTTCTCAATATGTTTCCTCCCAAACTCTCCCATTTTTATCCACATATCAGGATTTTTAATTAAAAATTCTAACTTTTCTAATAACTCATCTTCATTCTTTTCTTCAACAAGAAGCCCACTTTTTCCATCTATTATTACTTCAGGTATATCGCAATGCCAGGTTGATAATACAGGCATCCCACTTGCAGACATATCAATGATGGTTACAGGACACCCTCCTTCTGTGTCTCCATCTTTTGCATGGATACTTGGTGATACAAAAATATGACATTTTTCTGCTTCCTCAAGTAAATTTTTATAAGGTATATACCCAGTCATCTTTACACTTTCATCCATTCCCATCTCCTTGATTATTGAAAGTATTTCCTGTTTAATTTTATGGTCACTTCCTTTTTGCCTTGCATCTCCAACAAGAATTAGCTCAAGATTATCGTATTTTTGCTTTAGTTTCCCAAAGGCTTTGACTGCCAGAGGTATGCCTTTTTTTTCTGTAAAAGTTCCTGCAACTAATATTCTAATTTTTCCATCGTCGCCTATTTCACGAGGTATAAAATTAATCTTTCCTAAATCGACCCCTAAATGTTGGACTTTTACTTTTTCTTCAGAACATCCTAACTCAACTAATGTTTTTTTCATAAAATTCCCTTCGGCCAAGAATAGCTCTCCTTCATTAAATAATTTTTTATATCTATTTTTCCATTTATGGTCGATAATATGGACTCTGCTTGCATCCGCTCCATAAAACGCAGTTATTAATGGAATCTTAAGAGATTTTTTTATATTTAATTGCTTAAAACCCGTAGGACCAAAGTGAGCATGAATCAAATGAACCCTTTTTTCCTTCATTTTAGATTTATGATAAGGGTAACCTATTAAGAAAAAATTACTTATTGCTTTTTCGTATTTAACCCTTAAAGGATGTAATTCAGAAATAGAATATATGTCATTGTAGGGGAAAATTTCAAGGTTACAAACTTCGTTCGTAAATACTATAGGGTGATATTTTTTTAAATAGATAATTTGGTTATATATCCAACTTCCATTGATTGATAAATACGGACAAACAATGTGAGCAACTTGTTTTGAAAAATTATTCATAAAAGCAATTCCTTAACTGCCTTTCATAAACCTGTTTAAGCCAGATTTCAAAAGTTAAATATCTGCATAACTCCATAGCGTAATTTTTTTCATAATTAAGATGTAACTCAATCTGCTTCCTAACCTTATCTACAGGAAGGTATTGTGTATAAAGAGCATCTTTATCTAATAAAAAACTTCTAAAAATGTTTCTTGCTGGTTCATTTCTAATCCAATTAGAATAATCACAATAATAATATGATGACAAATACTGAATTCCAACTCTTTCACAAATACGATGCAACAAACCTCTTTTAAGCTGTTTAATGGATTTTATTAATTTAACTATAGATGGGTGCCAATTTATACTTATACCAGTTTTATGCCAAGGAATAGCTTCATAATAATCAGGAAAAAACTTTAATAACATCTTATTATAAATATAAGAGTTTTTCCTTAAAGACTCTGGTATTGAAAGTATAAACTCCATCAAATCATTGTCAAAAAAGGGATTTCTGTTTGCAAGTAACACTTCTATAAATATGGTACCTCCATTAATAAATCTTCTTCCTCGATTATGTATTTTTTCAACTACCGACATATTATTATCATCAATATAAGACCCTCCAAGAACAGCATCTCCAAGGAAACCATTTAAATTTATATCTACAAGTTTTTTCATTGTCTTTATCGTTTTAAAAGCATCCATGCCTATTAGATTAAATTGACCATCTGTTACCCATATTCCTTCAATGCGATGCTCAAACCAATTCTCATGATTAAGGGTTACAATGTGATGGTTCGCATTTTTTAATTTGACTACTTTTTTTGCAATTTTTATATCATCACAACCCTTTTTCCCAAAAGTAAAAGCATTTAAGGGGTTAACGTCTTCTGGTATCGAAGCAAAAATAGCACGAGAATCCAATCCACCACTTAAAAGCAAACCTATATTCTCTTTTCCCCTTACCCTTTTATTAACAGATTTCAAAAAAAGTTTTCCTAATTTATCAACAATCTCTTTTTCTTCTATTTTTTCTCGTAGAGGCTTTATTTTATCCCATCTCCAGAAGTGACTTTCATTCAATATGTATGTTTTTAAATCAAACTCAAGAACAGTTGATTCAGTAGTTAATTTTACATCTTCAAACCAGGTTCTATTTTCAAGAATATATCCTATTGTAAAAAATTCGTTTAATGCTTGATTATCAATCTTTGGTTTAAATAGAGGAAATTCAAGAAAAGCTTTTACTTCAGAAGACCAAACTAAAATATTGTTTTTAAAAAGGTAATATAAAGGCTTTAATCCATATCTATCATTAGCCAAAAATATCTTGTTCTTGTTTTTATCATAAATTAATGCAACAAAGAAACCATCGATATCGGATAAAAAATCAAATGAACCTGTAATTGAATAAAGTTTTACAAATATTTCTATGTCAGAATTGCTTTCAACTTTATAGTTCAATTTTAATTGGCTTTGATTATAAAATTCACCTTCTAACCAAACAAAAATTTTATTGTTAAAATTAAATGGTTGATTGTAATTTTGTAATACTCCAATGTGAGCTCTACTACAAGCCACTTTTTCATCAAGAAATAACTCGTCTTTATGATAAAACGAGTAATGTGTAATAATTTCTCGCATATTAAAGAGGACTTTTTCCGGATCTTTTATATAATTCAGTTCACCTGCAAAACCAACTATACCTGGCATAATTTTTATCTTATATTTTTTAACAAATTTACAATTTCATAAAAGTAGGAATTTTGGAAAAAATAAAAAACTAATGTGTAAAATAGTGCTGCAAAGGACACAAGAATTCCCAAAATAATGTTACTTGGAATTGGCATATATAAGAGAATGAAATTAAGAAAAAGTACCATTGTTCCCATCCAAGCTGAAAGCAAAAAAGGACATTTTAAAATTTCTAAAACATTAATTAATTTAAGTTCAACGATGTAAACTAAAATACTTTGGTAAATGAAAAAATAAATTATATTCAAAACAAGATTTACCCAAGATAAAGCATAAACACCATAAAATACAGCAAAATAAAATGCTATAGTATTAGTAATTGCAATAGATACATTCCACCAAAATGCTATATCGGCGCGCCCTTTTGCTAAGATTACAGACCCGCCTGAATTCCCTGCTACCTTTAATATTCCTAAAAAAGCGAGTATTTGAACTATTAGCACAGATGCTTTCCATTTTTCTCCAAAAAGCACTGGTACCGCTAATGGAGCTGTTACCGCCAAACCAATAAGTATTGGAAATGAAATAAAAGAAGTAATTTTAATCGCTTCAAGAAATGCTTTTTGCAGCATTTTAATATTATTCTGAAGTTTAGAAAAAACTGGATATGAAACTCTGTTAATAATTGGGTTAATACTAGTAATGGGGTATGTTATTAACTTATAGGCAAGAGTATAAATTCCTAATATCTCTACTCCTAAATATTTACCTATAATTATATAATCAATATTTGCAGAAAAAATATTCACTAACCTTTGCCCAGATTGATAAATCCCAAAATTAATAAATTTCTTTAATTCTCCAATTTTAAAATGTAAAGTTGGTCTCCATTTTTTCCATCCCGAATTAGCAAGCATTACTTCCTTTGTTATGATATCTGCAAATTTACCCCAAACTAAAGAATATACGCCCTGCTTTAAAAAAGCTGCTGCGATAACTACAACAAACTCACTTGTTGCAGAGAGAATCTCCATTTCGGCTAATTTATCAAAAAGAAGCTCTTTTCTGTGCAGGGTATAAAACTGCTGAACAAAAGAAAAAATAATAAAAGTTAAAGCCATCCAAAAGAATAAACCATAAAGTCTAGGCTCTTTATAAAAAATTACAACCAATGGAGATACCATCATAATAGCAATAAAAATCACTATACTCATAATAATATTAAACCAATATAAACTCGATAATTCTTCTTTATTAATATCTTGTCTATAGATAATTGCCTCATTCACACCTACATCTATAAAAACTCCAAAAACTTGTAATACAACCATAACCATTCCCATAAGACCAAAATCTGATGGACTAAGTAATCTTGATAGTAGTAATAATTGTAGGAATTTCAATGCATTAGTGAATACAGTCAATACTGCTGACCACTTTACTCCAGAAACTGCTTGATTCTTAATATTCATGTTTAAAATTTTGAATTAAAAATGCGATTTTTTAAGACTGGTGCTATTAATCATCTATATTTTCTTTGCAACTACAATGTAATTCAGGGTATCTCTTTCTTCCCTATAAATTCCCTCTAAAATAAAAATAAAGGTTATTAAATGCACAAAAAAATAAACAATAGGAAGTAAGAAACCTAATTTAAAATGTTTGAGATGTTCAACAAAGTAACAAAATCTTTGACCTGTAGTTACCCAATATCCTCCCATTGGCTTGATATAAATTACTTCAAGGTTATTTTTCTCAACCAAATAATTCAAAGCATATTTTGTAAATCTGAAATAATCTTCTGGTTGACAATGCAAACCTGAAATATGCGGGGCTGTTAAAATAAGATATCCATCCTTTTTTAACACTCTACTTATTTCTGCTATCATTAAATCAGGTTCCTTGACATGTTCCAAACCACAAAATAATGCTACTGTATCAAATGCACAATTAACGAAAGGTAACATTAACGCATCTCCAGACACATCAATATCAGTAGGCTTTTCAATAGGAATAATGTTATCAATGCCAATGTAACTTTTTATAAATGGTTTAAATATACTTAGATATGGTTTATTTCCACACCCGATATCAAGAAGTTGACCTTTGGAGAATTTTGCAGCTTTATTTATTTCTGCATACAAGATTTTATTAACTAGCCAGTTTTTTGAAAATATATTTATCTTATGGTTTGTCAATTTAAAAAAAATTTCTAAATTTTAATTTTTAATAAAAATCTGGTGCTTTACCAATTATCATTACAATAATCTGTGCAATTGAAACAAAGTGGGATTTTCTGATAATTCCCATTTATATGATAATTTCTTATTTCTTCATACTTATCCCCACTCCATATTTCTTTTATTGTTTCATTTTTTATATCTCCAATAATTCCTTTATTAGTCCAATCATTTTCACAAAATCTTATTTTTCCACTATGGGTAATATAAGTTCGAGTCCATAATTGTGAGCAAGGGAATCTCTTTGACTTATCATACGCAACTACTCTTTTGTCATCTTTTATTAATCCTGTGTGTTGGTGAAAATAACGAATTCTTACTTTATCAACCTTATTTCTCCAAAATTTAATGAAACTCTGTTTCTCTTTAAAATTGTCATTTGATAAAATGAAACTAACTTCTAAAATAAAATTCTTTTTGTACCTTTTTTTCAATTTTGCATACTCAATAACATTTTCGACAACCTTGTTAAAATTATCATTACCTCTTATGTTTTTATAGGTTGATTCAGTTGCTGCATCGATACTAACTTCTAATTCATTACATCCAGCTTCTAATAATTCAAACCTCATTTTTTCATTTAATAAAATACCATTTGTATTTAACCAGATGTGTAGATTTCTATCAGAGCTATATTTTATCATTTCTATAATTTGGGGGTGTAAAAGTGGTTCACCATCTGCAAATGGCCGAATTATTATGTTTTTATATTGAACTGCCTCATCAATTATTCTCTTAAAGAGATTAATATCCATATCCCCAACTGAATAATTTTCATTCCTTATTATTTCCTTATGAGGACAATGTGAGCATGACAAATTACATCGATTGGTTGTTTCTATAATAAGCATCAAAGGGAAACGATTTGATAGAATTGGAGTAAATCTTTTATTAAATTTTCTTGCAATATAAAAATTTCTTTTATTAGTATCGAATAGTTTAAGTAATTTTCTAATTAGCCTATTTTTAAATTTTATCTTCATAAAAGTTATATTAACTTTAATTGATTTTAGCTTTTTTATTTCTTTTAAGAAGTTTTTGTAAAATTTTCAAGTGTTTTCCCTCCCAGAGCCATTTATTTATTTTCACTCTTTTAGCACCAAACGATTCTTTGAATTTAACCACTCCTTGATGTCCACCACTTGGATTAAAATCATAAAACATATATTTAAGTTCACATGCATCTTCTATAACTTTACAATGCAATAAATTATTTGGCCTATTTTCAAAATAATCTTCAAGTCCAGCTCCATGCCAATAGACAATATGATTGTTGTGATAAAAAATTAATGCACCAGAAACAATTTTCTCGTTTAATTCTGCTAACCATAGTATTGCTTTCGATGATTTACAGTCAAATATATTCTTGAAAAGTTTTATATCATAAAAACTTGTTGCCTTCTTCCCCCACCTTTTTATAGAACTCTTATATAGCCTATAATATTCCTCCCAATCGTTCCAACTATTAGCTTTCCTTATGGTGATACCACTTCTGATTGCCTTATTTATATTACTTTTACAACCTCTGGTAAAATTCATATAAACATCTTTATATCCGTCTTTTAGTTCTAAAATATGAGTAAATATTTCTTCATTTCTAAAATTTTCTGATAACTCATAGTCAAACAAGGGATTTCCAATTACTAAAATCTTAAGCGTTTTTATTGAAAAAACATATCTATAAATATCCATTATTTCTTTTTTATCAAGAATTCTTTCTGCAATTATTCCTCCATAAACTGCAGGAAACATAGACTGATAAGAGCGAAACAAGCCTCCCATCCTTTTCCAACCAATCAAAGGTAGAATAACTTTTGTCCCATCACGTAATATAAAACCTTTTGAAGCATTAAACAGCTTAGGATAAGTGTTTGTTAAAATTTGAGTCCAAATATGAGTATGAAAGAAGGTAGAATAATCACAATTCATTGCTACTTCTTCCCAGAATTCTATGGTTGGCTTATTCACAACTTCTAAATTAAGGTTCATGACTCATACTTTTTACAAAAAGTTACTTTACAATAAAAAACTAATGGAACATCTACTTTTTGATGTAAAGTCCCCTTCCAATATTCTTATTTATCTCTAGTTTTTTTATGCCACATAATTTATTGTTCAAAAAACTAATTACTTCATTTCTTTGCTTTGAAGCTTCTTCTAAGTTATAACCTCCACAAGCATTTATAAAATTAATAAATAGCTTGCCTTGGTCTGCTAAATGTTCATAAAGATGCTGAACTATTTCAAGGGGGTTTATTGTATGTTCAAGGACATCATAGCAAATTATAATATTATATTTCTCTTTTAAGGGCAACCCATCTTTACCTAATCCTATTTCGATGTATTTTACCTTGTCTTTAAAGTACCACTTAACAAACTTCCATGTTGATGAAGGTATATCAGCAAGCGTAATATCAACATTTTTTCTTTTTTCAAGTAACCACTTTGCTACAGGTCTAACACCTGCTCCATATTTAAGAATTTTATCTCCTTCATTTTGAAACAATAAAACTTCATACCAAGAATGTCTCCTATGTGCCCATAACAATCTACAAATGTAAAAATTTGACTCGCTATAAAAATTTCTATATTCTTCTTCAGATTTTCTTTCTTTTTTAAACCACAATTCCTTAAAGTCTTCCTTTCCATATACAGCAATTTTCAATGCTTCTTGCAAAGAGATATCTAAATAGTTACAGGCAATTTTCAGCGGATTGCTGTATATTCCTATTTTTTCCATAATAAATACTTTTATGTAATTTAAAAATTAAAGTAACATAGAAACCTTAAGCTTTGCTTTTAAGATAATCATCTTTCACCTCGATCTATTCCATTTATCATAAGTTTTACCTAAAATTGATGATTCTTGTAGAGAATGCTCCCTGTGAAAGGGAAGGAATGTCAAACGAAAGTTTGACCATACCTTTACGAATAATTTAAATGGTAAAGATATTCGCTTTAGCAATCCATTAAGCGGCCTCAATTTTAGTTTTATTTACAAGCTGTTTGTATATATCTACCTCTTTTTTCACTAATACTTCAAGCGAATGATTTTCTAAAATATACTTTCTTGCATTTCTACCCAAATTTTCCCTTAATTGCTTATTATTAAAAAGTTCATTTATTGCTTCCCTTATAGAATCTTTGTTAGTTTGGCATAAGTAACCATTCTGTTTATGAATTATTACTTGTTTTATACCACCAACATTTGAACCTATTACTGGAAGTCCACACGCCATAGCTTCAAGAATCACTTTTGGATTCGCCTCATCGAAGGATGGTAATATAAATAGTTCATATTTATTTAATTCAAAAGCAAGTTTGTCGTTTGATATATACCCTTTAAACTCAACATTTAGTCTAAGTTTTTTAGATTTATCTATTAATTCATCTTTAATCTCTCCATCGCCTATTATTTTAAGTTTTACATTTAATCCATAAAGAGCTTCAAGAAGAGAAAAAAGATTTTTAACAGGATGTAACCTTCCAACAAAGCAAATTGAAAAGGGTTCCTTTTCAATACCTAAAGGTTTAAATAATTTTGTATTAATTCCATGAGGTAAAACTTTAATCTTTGCCGCTTTTATTTTATATTTCTTTGTTACATATATCTTGTCATTCTCTGATGGCAAAATAATTAAATCAGCACATTTAAAAGCAATTAGCTCAACAATAGAACCAATAGTAAATAATATTATTCTGCATATCCCCTTTTTATCTTTAAATATTCTTAAAGAAGGTAAATAACCAGCCCTTACAACTAATTTTTTTTTAAATATAAACTTTGATAAAACTGCTGACAACGAACCATCTAACTGATTAGTTTTATATACATCTATTTCCTTTAAATATCTTCTATTAAGAATAGGAATTAATAAACTGTATAAATTTTTATTAAAATTTCTAATATTAGGTAAAACTTTAATTTTAACTAATTGTGAATTATACAATAAATCTTCACTCCCCCCATAAGTTAAAAAATATATTTCTTCAAAGTGTGGGAAGAAAGAATTATATATGTCTACCTCTCTTGTAAAATGACCCATTTCATCCCAATCTTTAAGGCTAATACCTCGTGTAAAAAAAAGAGCTAATTTCATTTTAATCGATCATTTTTTAGAATTATTAAGTATTTGGGAAACAACATCAATTATGTAATCTACATCTTCATCAGATAATTTAGGTGAAAGTGGAATAGATACTGTTCTTTCTGAAATCCATTCAGCGTTTACAAAACTACCTTGTCTGTAACCATATACTTTTTGATAATATGGATGTAAATGCAAAGCAATGTAATGAACGCCAACCCCAATCTTCATTTTTGTCATCTCATCTAAAAATTGATCTCTTGTTATCTTTAACTTATCAATATCAAGCAACAAAGTATATAAATGATAAGCATGCCTTATATTCTGATCAACTTTTGCAGGAATGAATACCGGTAAATCAACAAACATTTTATTATACCTTTCCCAAATTTCCTGTCGTCTTTTCCAATATTTTTCAACTCTTGGCAATTGATGAATGCCAATTGCTGCTTGTAAATCCATCATATTGTACTTATATCCAGCATCAATAACCTGATAATGTTTATAGCCTTCATCTCCAAACCTTTTCCAGGCATCTTTGCTTAAACCATGAAGTGCAAGCACTCTAATTTTACTTGCATACAGTTCATTATTAGTTATAACTAATCCTCCTTCACCAGTTACTATATTTTTTGTAACATAAAAACTGAAACAGCCCAAATCTCCAAAAGTCCCTGCTTTTCTATTTTTATATTCTGTCTCAATTGCATGGGCACAATCTTCTACAACTTTTAAATTGAATTTTTTAGCAATTTCCATAATCATTTCCATATTACAAGGCCTTCCTGCAAAATGTACAGGAACTATTGCTTTTGTCCTTGGACTTATTTTTTTTTCAACATCAAATGGATCCATATTCATTGTTTCTCTTTCACAATCAACAAAA
>FWPV01015919.1_pt1 | contig 10699 bp, 6 predicted proteins | sample 2228371 | NCBI WGS metagenome assembly FWPV01 (sample SAMEA103939776, study PRJEB20133) | metagenome
TATCGGAGCGTTTATTTGCTCTATGATTGTCACAAAGCTTCCTCTCTCTTTAAACAGTATCAGTGATCTGATATCCATACGAGTAAGTATTCTTAATATTATAGTGTTTGTCTCGATGGTAATTTGCTGGCATACTATTTTTTCTTTACTGAAATTTTATAACTCCCGGCGCCTGTCTTCGTTAAGGCAGGAGGCGTTTGATCTTGCAAAAGGGACAATCTTCTGTACGTCCACTCTTTTCTTGATTACCACTGTTTTTCCTATAGAATTTATCAATACAAAATTTCTTTTTTATTTTTCCATATTGCTCTACGGCTCGCTTCTGTTGAGCAGAATCATTCTTCGGTATTTACTCAGACAATTACGTAAAAAAGGGTTTAATCTAAGATTCGCGGTGATTGTGGGAACCAACAGACAAGCCCTTGCCTTTAGCGATATAATTTTAAAAAAGCCTGATCTGGGATATATTCTGAAAGGTTTTATCGATAACGGCTGGACAGATAAGCCCCATCCCACCTTGCCTATTGTCAGCAGTTTCAGCCGTTTTAAAGAGTATCTGCGGACAAATGTTGTTGACGAAATATTCATCTGCCTTCCTTTAAACCGTCTTGATGAAAAAGTCTCCTCTGTTCTTGACAATGCGGCTGAACAGGGAATTCTTATCAGAATCATCACCGATTATTTTAAGCCTAAAAACTGTTATCCTAAGATAGAATATATAGAAAGTGAAATGGTGCTTACCTATTGCACCGGACAAATGCGGAGGAGGCTTCGTTTGTTCAAATACGTGTTGGATTTTATCGGTGCTTTCCTTTTGTTAATACTCGTTTCTCCGGTAATGCTTTTAAGCGCAATAGCAATAAAGCTTACTTCTCCGGGGCCGGTGTTCTTTGTTCAGGAGCGCGTCGGTTTCAATAAGAGGCGTTTCAAACTATTAAAATTCAGGACAATGGTTCAGGATGCGGAGAAGAGAATTGCCGAAATTGAGAACCTTAACGAGGTTGATGGGCCTGCTTTTAAAATCAAAAACGACCCCCGCGTAACACCGGTAGGAAAAATATTGAGGAAACTCAGCATCGACGAACTGCCGCAATTAATCAACGTGCTTAAAGGTGATATGAGTCTTGTGGGACCAAGGCCTCTGCCGGTAAGAGATTTTAATAAGTTTACAACAGACTGGCACCGGAGAAGGTTCTGCGTAAAACCCGGGATAACCTGTCTGTGGCAGTTGCAACGCCATAATGTTTCTTTCGAAGAATGGATGAAGCTCGATATGGAGTATATCGACAACTGGTCGCCTATCCTTGATATGAAGATACTTCTTAAAACCGTTCCGGCGGTTTTAACGGGTAGAGGAGCCAGCTAAAAGGGGCGTTGTGGCGGCCGATTTACAATTTTTACTTTTTTCCCTTTATTTTATTTTTTTCAAGAAACGATTTTTATTCGATGAAAATCGATAATACAACCCTATTCTCATTGATTATATCGTCACTTTTTTTAATTCCTAACTCAATCTCATCCGCCGCATATAAATCAATTCTCAACCGATACGCATTCTCCGACGACTATATCGACGCCGTGGATAGCCTGTTCCGTATGAAAGCTCCACATTTCTATTCGCTACCCTGCAATATACCGCTTGACAATAACCCTTTCGTTTCTTTTTCTCACGACAACCATACGATTTCCGCCGAACTATATTCGATCTTTTCTTACGAATACGAAAAGCGCCGACATTTGCCGAACGGTTTTCTGGGCGCATGCCTCTCCTACGACGCGCCTCATATCCGCGGAGAATTCCGGTTCGACGCGCATACCACAAAGAGGCTAAAACCATCCGGATTTGCCGATTCTCTAAAAAACGTCGGTTTCGAACAACTTAAAACCAACTATGATCATATTGCGGGAACCGGCGTAAATAAGGACTTCAATTTTCAGACCGGTTATATAGAGCTGTCTTTTGCAAACTTATCGCTTCTATCCGGCAAGTATCCGCTTCGATGGGGGCCAGGATACAAAGGAACTCTCGGACTTTCGGGAACCACTTTCAGCCCTTATTACTACTATATTTTGCGACTCGACATGGCTTCACGCATACATGCCGGCGCCTTCCTCTGCGGTCTGGATGATTCATATTTGTTTGTTAAAGATTCCGCTTCAAACGCCGACCGATTCGGCGCGGGTCAGCGACTTGACGTACGCATAGGCGACAATATTCAGATCGGGTTTTATGAATTCGTTAATTTCAACGGAACTGCATTGCTTGCACGATACGCCAATCCGGTCCAGCTCTACTATATTTCAACACATCTGGGCGGAGGAGTGAACGAGCGACGCAATAACATTATGGGAGGTATGGACTGCAATTTTATTTACGGCCCCTTACGGATTTATGCGGATTTTCTTAACGACGATCTAACGCCGTTCGACGACAACGGATCGCCCAATAAATTCGGATTCCAGGCAGGGGGCGTTTACTATGGCGGAAAGGTTTTACGCGAAATCGGTTTCGAGTATACCCATGTAAGCAGATGGACATACGGACACTGGACGCCCGGCCTCAACAGTCACGTATATTTCGGCGAAAGCAGAGGATGGCCGTGGGGCAACGACCAGGATCTATGGCACTTACGGGCTTTGTTTATACTGCCGTTTAATCTGAGGTTAGATTCCGAAGTCAACTGGCGTGTCAAAGGAGAAGGCACGCTCAAAGAGTATCACTGGGACATCCCGGACAGCATCAGGTCGGATCTTGACAATAAGGGAGGAATGTGCGATTATAAAAAGGACAAACATTTGTTTACTTTTCAGATACGTGCATTATGGAAACCCTGGCGGTGGATGAGCGCAGAAGTAATGTGGCTTCCATATGTTGCGGAAAAAACAATTGAAAATAATTTTAGATTTTGTGTAGTTTTAAGTGTGCCGTCGGGCTATAAAGTTATATTTTGAGAGTTTGAGATCAGATTATTATTCAGAAAGATAAATTAAGATGACTATAAATATAAGATTAAAAAAAATGAGGATTGATAACAGATGACTGAAAATTATTATCCGACCGATCTTGTCCGGGTGCAGGATCTAGATGAACAGGACGATCTCTTATTATTTCTAAAAGCGCTTCGCCTTCTATGGAAGAAGAAATGGTGGGTGGCGCTGGGAACATTTCTTTTTACTATAGCAGGTATTATTTATGCTTTGTATGCCACACCGATTTATACTTCCTTCGCAATCATTGCCCCCAAAGAGGCGGAAAAAAACATAGGGTCCGGCCTGCTGTCACAAATGGGAGGGCTGGGCGGTTTTATGGCCTCACAATTAGGCCTCGGCGCAACAAAACTCGATCATATCGCCTTAATAGCTAAAAGCCACGATATGGCAGAGATCATTATAAACAAACACAACCTTCTTCCCCATCTTTTCCATAAAAAATATGATTTCAACAGCAACCGCTGGAAAATAAAAGACACTCTCGACATCCCTACAGTAAAGCACGGCATAAAGGAACTCTCCGAAAACGTACTCTCGGTCTCCACCGACGTCAAAAAAAATACGCTTACAATAAAAGTTAATCTTTACGACTCTGTCCTTGCAGCGCGACTTGTCGACTGGTATATCAAAGAACTGGATAAGAAGATCCGCGACAACATCATAAGCGAAGCAAAATCAAAGCGCGCCTACCTCGACGCCCAGATGAAAACCACGGCGGACCCCTGGATGATAGAAAAACTTCAGGCACTTGCTGCAATGGAAGTAGAGAAATCAATGATGGTGGCGGGAAAATCGTTCGAAATACTGGAAACACCTATGGTGCCGCTGAAAAAAACAAAACCGAAAAGAGCGGTCATAACCATTGCAGCCTTTCTGGCGGGCTTTTGCTTTACATGGGGCGTGTTTATTGCCGAAAAGATGATCTCCAATACCGTCAGAAAATACGGCGATAACCTTTAAAAAATAATATACAAACAGGAAAATATTGTTGATCGTGAGAGAGATATATATTGCCGAAAGAATCTTTCAATACGCCAAGACCCTGTTCATATCAGGAGTTAAAGTTTGCAATACAACCGAACCTATTGATATTTTTTATAAACCGGAAATTGATTGATGAGAATTATAATGTTCCAGACATTACGGGAATCAATCACTAACATAAATCAATTAAAAGGTTTTTCAATGAATAAAGGCTTTTCAAAAACAACATTTTTCGTTTTATTGATTTTTGCCGCGCAGGTTTTTCCGCAACCCGTCAGACCAACTGCCCAACAGATAGAAGAGGGGAAAAAAGCTATTGCCGCGGATCCGGATAAGGCGAAGGAAGCAATAAAAAACAATCAGGCGCTCTTCAATTCGCTCTCGCCGCAGCAACAGGAAGAGGTTCTACAATATATAAAAGAACAAAAGGAAAATAAAGGGCATGTTTCGTCGATGCGTGGCGAAAGTAGTCAAAAGTCAAAAGATACTGTGCCGGAAGCCGTTGCCCGTTTGAAAAAATATGATTCGAAACCCGATGCCATTAAAGATTCAGTAGTGTTTTTCGATACGCTTGTTGCCGACACATCACAGTATTTTATTAGGAAGGAAGCGGATACCGTAGTTTCCGATACCCTTATTTTCGGCCATCACCTTTTCTTGCAGGATTACAGACCGCCGGCACGCATGGAGATTCCGGACGGGTATGTCATCGCGCCGGGAGATGAAATTTTACTTCGTTTCTGGGGAAGGTTCAATCAGGAACAGAAATACCTAATAGGCAGCGACGGTTATGTATTCATCGAACCCCTCAATCGCCAGGTATTTTTACCGGGTATGACCTACGGAGAACTGCGTGCAATGATACAACGAATATCGACCAGTTCCCCCGGTGTACAGGGTGACGTGAGGCTGGTAACGGCGCATCCGGTGTTAATCAATATTGCCGGACACGCTAAATTCCCCGGATCGATATCGGTGCCTGCAAGCTATACTTTCTGGCAAACACTAATGCTTTCGAAAGGTCCTTCTAAAAGCGGATCAGTACGCGATATCAGGGTGAGCAGAAAAGGTAAAATAATCTCAAAGATCGATCTCTACGATTTTCTGCGGGAGGGCCGTGATCCTGTCGTAAATCTCCGTGATGAAGACATGATTTTCTTCGGTCAACTGCAAAAGGTTGTCACGGTCGATTCTCTGGTTCGTAATCCAGGAAAATACGAAATGCTCGAAACGGAAACTCTCGGCGATCTTATATCGGTCGCGGGCGGACTCTCGAGCGGGCGCTACTCGAAACATATAGTAATAGAACGCATTGCAAACATCAAAGAAAAAGCTTCTATAAATTATCCACGAATAGTCATAGGGGTCGATCTTTCAAAAGAAGGATGGGAAAAAACAGAATTACGGGACGGGGATATTATACGTATAAGGAACCTTCCCCCCAGAGCTGCAAATGAAATTTACGTTTCAGGCGCCGGCGTCCGCGCCCCGGGAACTTACTCTTTGTCAAAGGATGGTAAGAATATCGGTGATCTGATCAATGATGCAGGCGGTCTTGCGATCGGATACCATAAGGAAGCCGAGCTGCTCAGACTCAAACCCGACGGCACCCGCATCTCTATTCCGGTAATTCTCGACGATCCGGCCTCGTTAAAAACGCGGCTTGTCCCTTACGACAGCCTGGTAACTTTCAACGATTCACAGTTCGTACAGCTTACGTTTGTAAGTTCAAGAGGCCACGTCCGCCGTGAAATCTCTCAGCCGTATTCCGATTCGTTAACCTTACTCGACGTCCTGAGGCGAAGCGAAGGCGTAAGCGACGGCGCGCTTCCTTATGTCTATATAAAACACACTGATGATTTCGGAAACATTTCATATAGCAGACATGATATTTCCGATTCGGCATATACACGTAACGTGTCGATGCAGAAAAGAGACGAGGTTATTGTTTTTTATTTCAAAGACTTCAACAGGAAACTTCCGGTTACTGTTCTTGCTTTCGACAGGGAGCCTCTGATACTGGATTACTCGGAGGAACTTACATTGAACATATTAATTCATGAACTGAACGGCTTAAGCCCTCTCGTCGATTCGGGTCGTGTGGAAATATGCGTGCCGGATTTTTCTGATGTAAATGTATATATGCGGGTGAATATCGTATCGCTCGACAACCGTACCGCGGATCGCAAAGGAATAATACCCGAAGGATCAATAGTGTTTTTCAGAAAAGACCCGAGAAAAATAATAGGCCAGTACGTTCATATCGAAGGCGAAATACTGCGGCCGGGACGATATGCTCTTATCAGAAAAGATTTCAGATTGTCTGAAGTTTTCAACCTGTGCGGCGGAATAACCGAAAGGGGAAATAAATATGCAATATCAATATTAAGGGAAGGCAGCAGAGATCCGATTCCGGTGGAAGTGAAGGATGATAAAAAAGACAGCCTGGCGTTCAAAACCGACTGGGTACTGAACCACAACGATAGAATCCGTGTGGGAAGAAATGATTATTCCGTCGAAGTGGCGGGCGCCGTGTTCAATCCGGGTATAGTCGCTTTCAATCCGAAATACGACTGGAAGGATTATATCAGAAAAGGCGCCGGAGGATTTCTCGATTCGGCAAAGATCTCAAATACCTATATCAAATTCCCAAACGGAATGGCCCAAAGGGCCAAAACCTTTCTTTTTTCGCAAGCTGTAAGAGTAGTGCCGGGGAGCATAATATTCGTTCCTTTCAAACCACCCAAACCTCCCAAACAGCCGGGGGAACAGTTCGATTACGTAAAGTTCATTTCGGCAACATCGGCGTCGCTTACAACCATACTTTCAATAATGATAATATCAAACCAGCTGAAGAAATAGAAGGGTGATATTTTGCCTGTATTATGAACGGTGGGCGTCTGAGATGGCTGATATACCTAAAGTAAAGATACTGGACGTCCCCATGTATTGCGGCTCTCTGACGAACGCGGTTGAGCTCGTTATAGCAGGCTGCTCGGAAACCGAAGAACGCAGAAATTTTCGGGTCAGCGCAACCGGGGCACATGGTCTTGTGTTAAGCAGAGAAAATACGGAGTTTAAAAAAGTTCTATCCACAAACTTTCTTAATCTTCCCGACGGAATGCCCTGTGTATGGATAGGACGTATTAAAGGGAAAAAAAAGATGGAACGCGGCTATGGCCCTGATTTCTTCGGGGCGGTAATGCGAGAATCCGTGAATAAACCGATACGCCACTTCCTATGCGGAGGCAAGGACGGAGTGGCGGAGGAACTTAAAACAATCTGCAAAAAAAAAATGGGGAATACCAATATTGCGGGATGCTTTAGTCCTCCATTTAGAAATATGAGCGACGATGAACTACGTGTTATTGCAGAAAAGATTAATAACGAAAAAACGGATATACTATGGATAGGCATGAGCACGCCCAAACAGGAAATATTTGCGGCAAGGATTGCGGATTTTGTAAAGGTACATTTCATCGTAACAGTAGGAGCCGCCTTTGATTTTTATACGGGAAGAGTAAAACAGGCGCCTCGTTTCATGCAAAGAATAGGGCTGGAGTGGTTGTTCAGACTGTATACCGAGCCGCGAAGACTTTTCGGAAGATATATGAAAACAGTGCCTTTGTTTGCGTATTACAGTATAATGGAATTACTTATCAATAACAAAGAATGATGAAAGGATTAAAATGGCAAAGATAGAAGCTTTAGTCTGCGGAGCAGGGGGGTTTATAGGTTCTCATCTTGTAAGGCGTCTCAAAGCCGAAGGATACTGGGTAAGAGGAGTCGACCTGAAATACCCAGAGTTTTCTAAAACCGCAGCCGACGACTTTGTTATAGGCGACCTACGGGACGACGACGTATGCAAGATGGTTTTAGATCGGCCGTTCGACGAAGTCTATCAACTTGCCGCAGATATGGGCGGCGCTGGTTATATCTTTACAGGTGAGCACGACGCCGACGTCATGCACAATTCGGCGACGATTAATCTCAACATGGCTTCCTACGGCGTCAAGGCGGGAATAAAAAAAATATTCTACTCCTCATCAGCATGTATATACCCGGAATACAACCAGCGCGATCCCGATAATCCAAAATGCTCGGAAGAGAGCGCATACCCGGCTCACCCGGATAGCGAGTACGGGTGGGAGAAACTCTTCAGCGAAAGACTCTATCTATCATACAAACGAAATTACAATCTAGACGTACACATCGCCCGCTTCCATAATATCTTCGGCCCGGAAGGAACATGGAAAGGTGGCCGGGAAAAAGCGCCGGCTGCAATTTGCAGAAAAGTGGCGGAAGCCGAAGACGGCGGAGAAATCGAAATCTGGGGAGACGGCAAACAAACACGATCTTTTCTTTATATAGACGAATGCCTCGAAGGAGTCCGAAGACTTATGAACAGCAACTTTTCAGGCCCGGTTAACATAGGCTCCGAAGAGATGGTTACCATCGACCGAATGGCTGAAATCGTAACAAAGATAGCCGGCAAAAAACTTACCTTCAAACATATCCCAGGCCCTCAAGGTGTAAGGGGAAGAAATTCCGACAACAGACTTATAAAAGAAAAACTTGGCTGGGTACCGTCGCAACCGCTGGAAGAAGGCCTGAGAAAAACATATAAATGGATCGAGGAACAGGTTAGAAAAGGAAAATAAAGAAAAATTAAAGTTATATTAGTTTTTCAATGAAATATCACTATTCGGATTTTAAAAATTTCAATTGCCGGTTCGGAATTTTTGAAAATATTAAAATTTGAGATATGCTAATTCAAAATTTGATTTTTAGTTAGCAGTGTATTTTATTTTTAATATATATGATAAAAAGAAATAGAAAAATCCTGTCTTGAGCTTTTTAGCCAATATCCTATAATTACCATTACAGGGCCAAGACAATCAGGAAAGACTACGCTTGTAATAAATCTTTTCCCTGAAAAACCCTATATTAACCTTGAATATCCCGACCTGCGCCGGTTCGCAGTTGAGGACGCACGGGGTTTTCTCAACAAGTATCACGACGGCGCTATACTTGACGAAATACAACATACGCCCGAATTGTTGTCATATCTGCAGGGCATAGTGGACGAAAAGAAACGGAACGGAATGTACGTTCTTACGGGCAGCCGGCAGTTTGAATTGTCCCGAAGCATAACTCAGTCATTGGCAGGTCGTACCGCGATTGTGCAATTGCTTCCGCTTACAACATCCGAACTTGAAACTTATTACCCCCATACGGATCTTTCAAACCTGCTTGTAAGCGGCTTTTTCCCCGGTCTGCATATAAACAAAATCAAACCTTATCATTTTTACTCCTCTTATCTGGAAACCTACATTGAGCGCGACCTGCGCCAACTATCACAGATCGAAAATATCAGAGCTTTCGAAAGATTCATAAGACTCCTTGCTTCAAAAGTCGGAAGCCTTTTAAACTATCAGAGTATAGCCAATGACTGCGGCGTATCACAACCTACCATAAGAAAATGGGTTTCCATTCTTGAAACAGGCTATATAATTTTCCTATTGCCCCCCTTTTACCGCAACATCGGAAAACGGCTTATAAAGACTCCTAAGATTTATTTTATGGATACCGGGCTTCTCTGTTTTTTACTAGGCGTTGAAACTGCAGAACATCTTGCCGTACATCCTCTTATGGGCGCCGTTTTCGAAAATTTTATTATAATGGAACTAATAAAAAAAAGATTCAATGAAGGCAGGAAATCCAACGTAATGTTCTTCCGCGACCGTACCGGTAATGAGGTGGACGCGGTTCTGGAACAAGGCCCAAACCTCATCCCTGTTGAAATCAAATCTGCACATACAGCTTTACCGGATTTTACAAAATCACTCCAATACTTCGCCTCCCTCTTCCCGAAGCAGGTAACAAAAGGATTCGTCGTTTATAACGGCAACGAAGAACCGGTACTGGGAAAATGGGAATTTCTGAACTGGAAAAACCTAAGAGCGAGATTGAATGAGACTCGAGAAAAATACTCTTGATTGTAAAATGAAAAAATTATGCCGGTAGTAAAGAAATAAATAATTATATATGAACAATTCCAATCCGCCTAATATATTCACCTCTACTTCAAAACATAAAGTTTTTCAAAACGCTTTTTTCAATGCCGGCGGATGGGTGGTAAATGTTTTAGCAACCCTTATTGCCACTCCCATCCTTGTAGATAAACTATCTAAGGAAGGCTACGGCATTTATGCCCTCCTTACGAGTCTAGTAGGTTATTATGGATTGCTGGATCTTGGGCTAGGTCAGGGTGTGATAAAATTCGTTTCAGAAGCAAGAGCAAAAAACGACGAAAATGGAATATACAAATCAGTAAACACGGCGCTTCTTGTCCAGCTCGTGCTGGGTCTGGCCGGCTCGCTGCTGCTGGTTATTTTCGCTTTGCCTATCCTTAATCTTCTTAAAGTCTCTGCCGTGTACCGCGCCGACGCATTGGCAGGATATTATGCATGTACATTCGGGTTCTTTCTCACCATGATCGCAGGCACTCTGAATGCAGCCCTCCAGGGTCTTCAACGGTACGATATAACGGCAAAGATAACAGTTGCAGTAAATATTGCGCTGACAATTATAATCACAGTATTAGTATTATACGGACGTGGATTAAAGGAAGTATTGTATATGTACGCGCTGTCAAGCACCGCTTTGTTTATATCCGCTTTCATAATGCTCAAAAAAGAGCTCCCTCACTGGAAAATTTCTT
>FWPV01014653.1_pt1 | contig 10698 bp, 10 predicted proteins | sample 2228371 | NCBI WGS metagenome assembly FWPV01 (sample SAMEA103939776, study PRJEB20133) | metagenome
GCCCGGTTGGAAGGCGGTGGGGGTGGGGCTGGCGTTGGGCGGGGCAGTCACCAGGGGCAAAGGCGGCGCCGGGGGCGCGCTGACCGTTACGGCGGGGGCGCATCCTATCAACCAGTAAAGCAGCAGGGCATAGGCGCTCAGGGCGCGCGGCAGGGTGGGCTTCACGATGGTTTAGGGCTGGGTCTGGAAGAATTCGGCAGTAATGTCGCTGAAGTCAGTTTGGGTGTTGTTGCGCAGAATGCGGAAGAAGTCGGCTGCAGTGGCGCGCTTGCCGTCCATTTGGCTGGCGTATTCGGCCAAAAAGGCAAAAAAGGCCGGGTCGCCAATGCGCTCGCGCAGGGCGTGCAGGAACTGATAGCCGCGTTTGTAGGCCCCGTTTTCGTAGGCAACATAACCCGGAAAGCCCGTGACGGGGTAATCTATGTAGCCTTCGGGTTTGTATTGTTCAATGCGCGCATACAGCCAGTCGGTGGTAATCACCTGGGGGTTGGTGGCTTCGTAGTAGAGGCGCTCGCTGTAGGTGGTCAGGGCTTCGTCCAGCCAGGGTTCGCGGAACTGGTCGCTGCCAACACGCTCAAACCACCACTGGTGGGCGGTTTCGTGCGCGGCCACAAACACCAGGTAACTCTTGTCGGTGCCATCGTACAGGTCGTAGAAGTTCTTGCTGTGGAAGAACAAGGCGGAAAACTCCATGCTGTCCGAGAAGTCGCCCTGCACGATGCTGAGTGTGTTGTGTGGGTAGGGGCCAAATTTTTCGCTGAAGATTTGAAGCGCGCGCGCGCTGGCCTGGGCGGCGGCCTGACCTGCCACAGGGTAGAGCGGAAAGTAGTAACTGAGCACGGTCACACCCCCCGCATCCTGGGTGCTGACCTGATACTCTGTACTGGCTGAGAGGGCAAAGGTGCGCCCGCCGTTGAGCACATAGCGCTTTGTGCCCAACGGGCCGGGCAGTTCTTGGCCGCTGGCCGCCACGACCGGTATGGGCTGACTCTGGCCCTGGTTTCCGGCGCCGCTTTCGGCGCGCAGCCCGGTCTCGAAGGAGAGGATGACCTCGAAGTCGGCCGGGTCATATACCAGGTATTCGCCGTAACTGGTGGGGTCGTAGAGCAGCCAGCCAGAGGTTGGGTCGTAAGGCACAATGAACGGATACCAGTCCACCAGGTTGAGTTGGCGCGTTGTGTAGCCGAAGATGTTGGGTTTTTCTACGCTGGGTTTGGCGGGCGGAATCTCTGGCACGTTGAGGGTGTAGGTCATATCAATTTTGGCCACTGCGCCGGGGGGCAGGGGCGGGTTTAGCGGCGCTTCGAGGCGGTGTTTGCGCAGCGTGTAATTTTCGATGATGGCGCCGTTTACTTGCAGCCCGGTGAGGGTGAAACAGTTTGGCCACAGGTTAGGTACAACCGCCAGCACCAGGGTATCGAGCGTTTGACCGGTTTTGTTGGGGTACTGAATGGTTTGCCCTACCGAGACGAATCGCCCGGCGTAGTCCAGTTTGGTCACCAGGGTATAGGTGGTGCGCTGGGGCGGCAGTGGGGTAGGGATGGGGGTAAACGTAGGCTGGGGTGTGTAGGTGGGCGGCGGGGGCGGTGGCACGGTGACGGTTGGGCCAGGCAGGACAGGGCTTTGGGGCGTGGGGGTACGCGCGTCACATGCCGAGGCAGCCAGGCTGATGAGAATTAGGACAGGGATGAGGATGAGTTTCTGCACAGTCATCGGGCGCTCCGCGGTATTATTTATCAAGGATTATATGCGGAATTTTGCCGCTTTATGAAAAAATCCCCCGCAAGAGTCGTACCTTGCGAGGGGAAGACTTTTCTGGGTGCGTGTTTAGCTGCCGAGAGGCTGGTAGAACTGAATGTGCTGTTTGGAGATGAGCAGAATGGGCGCTTCGGGGGCTATTTGGGCTTTGGTGGGCAGCAACGGGTGGATGCGCACATCGGTAGTGGCGGCCCAGTTGCCGCTGGTGGATTCGAAAATATCGCCTATTTTAGTGTCTGGGCTGTGGGTGAAGTATCCCTGCACCACCAGGCGCGGCAGAAAAACGCGCAATTTGTCTTTGATCGGAAATAACGGCACGGTGGTGGTGGAAATGGGATCGAAAAAGCGGATAGCCATGATTTCGTCGCGATAGACCCATAGTTCATCCGCTTTGAAAGTTTCTACATTTGTTTGCATGTCCAGTGAAATGGCATTTACGTTTTGGAGCAGCAAATTTTTGCGTTCGATGTTGTTCAGGTAGGGGATCAATGGCCCTGCCGGTTCCAGGGTTGCCCAAAGGAGGTAGTGCTCTAAAAATGCCTGAATACGATAGCGCCTGGGTTGGGTCAGGGACATGGCTGGTGTTCTCCCTTGTTGCGTGTGCGGAAGTTCTTTATCACTATATTATTTTTTTGAAAAGAACGCAATAGGATGGCGCCGCAATTTTTTGCCAATCGTTAGTTGTGTGCGCGAGGTGGAAGCGCCAACATTCCTTTTTTGAAACTGAAAACGATGATGAATATCAATGTGGCAGTTAATACGATGGCTGAACCCGAAACGATGTTGAGGTAGTAACTGGCATACAGCCCAACCAGCGACGAGAAAGCCCCGATGCCTGCCGAGACCAACATCATGGGCAGAAGGCGGCGGGTGAGCAGGGCTGCCGTGGCGGCGGGGGTGACCAGCATGGCGGCGGCTAAACCCACACCTACGGTTTGCAACGAGACCACCACCGTCAGTGAAAGCAAAATCAGCATAATGTTGCGCAGCAATTCGATGGGCAGGCGCATGGTGGCGGCCAGCACCGGGTCGAATGAGATGACCAGAAACGGTTTGTAAAGCAGCGCTACCGTTGCGAGGATAAGTAATCCCAGCCCGGCGGTAAGCCAAAGGTCGCTGGGGCTGACTCCCAGCACGTTGCCAAACAAGATGTGGCTCAAATCTACGGCGTAGGTGCGCATCGAGCTGATGAGCGCTACACCCAACGAGAGCGCCGCCGCGAACAGGATGCCGATGGCGGTATCTTCTTTAATTTCGCCGCCGCGCGAAAAGGCGCCAATGCCCAGGGCAATCAAAATAGCCGCTGCGCTGGCCCCCAACAGCAGGTTGCCCTGCAGCATATAGGCGATGGCCACGCCGGGCAGAATGGCGTGTGAAATGGCATCGCCCAAAAAGGCCATGCCGCGCAGGACGACATAAGTGCCCACGACGGCGCACAAAATGCCTACCATCACGGCGGCGGCCAGCCCGCGCTGCATGAAAGCATAAGCAAGGGGGGTGGTCAGGAATTCGATCATGCTGTCTCCGTGGTGTGGGTGTGGGCTTCATCGGGCGGGCAGCACTCATCTACCAGCATCGCGCCGCTTTCCAGCACCAGCAGGGAGCTGCCAAAGGCGCGCGCCAGGTTGTCTTGGGTGAGCACCTGGCTGGGGTGGCCAAACCCAATTACCCGCCGGTTGAGCAGCAACAGGTGGTCAAAATGCCCGGCGGCCAGGTTGAGGTCGTGGGTAGAGATGATGGCAGTAACGCCCTGTTCGCGCAGGGCATCCAGCAGGCGCAGGGTGGCGCCCTGGGTAACGGCATCTACGCCGGTGAAGGGTTCATCCATCAACAGGATGTGCGGCTGTTGGGCCAGGGCGCGCGCCAGAAAAACGCGCTGTTGCTGCCCGCCCGAAAGACTGCCAATAGGCTGGTCGGCCAGGTTGGCGATTCCAAGTTGTTGCAGGGCTTGTTCCACGATGGCTTTATCGGCGCGGGTGGGCTGCCGCAGCCAGCCAATCTGGTTATAGCGGCCCATCATGACTACATCGCGGGCGGTAACCGGAAACCGCCAGTCTACTTCTTCGCGTTGGGGCACGTAGGCCACGCAGTCGCGGTGCGCGCCAAGCGGCTCGCCGTGAATGAGAATGCGCCCGCTTTGCAGGGGCAGTAACCCGACCAGCGCTTTGAACAGGGTGCTTTTGCCTGCGCCGTTAGGGCCTACTACGGCTACGCGCGCGCCATTGGGTACATTGAAACTGACATGGCGCAGGACAGATTTTTGACCATAGCCGACAGTAACGTCATCTACTTCAAGGCGGTGCGGGGTATGAGTCATTGTGTGTGCGCCTAACGGTAAATCAACGTGTGGTAGGTGATAGAACCCGCTGCCAGCAGCAGGATCACGCCGGTGGTGATGGCCGCAATCGGTTGAGATCTTTGGATTTTGCCCTGAGCGAGCGCGGACTTTTGGTCGGCGTTCAATTTTGCGCCAACTGCTGCCGCCGCTGGGATGGAAGCACAAAACATGCACATACTATTGCTCCTGATTAGATTGGCAACTGGCGCACAGCCCAAATAACTGCAGCCAGTGTTCACGAATGAGGTATCCGGTTTTCGTCGCAATGGCTTGCGTCAGGTCTTCTAAATCATCGCCAGAGAAGAACGTCACTTGCCCGCAACGCTGGCAGAGCAAGAGGTGTTCGTGCCCATGCGCAGCCGAGATAAACGCCTGGCATCCGCTGGGCTGGTGCACGCGTTGAATAAGATGCAACTCCTCCAGCTTTTCCAGCGTGCGGTACACCGTGACTAACCCAAGCGCGGGGTGCTCTTGCCGGGCGGCGTCGTACACTTCGATGGGCGTCAGCGCGCGTTGACTTGCGGCAATAATTTGCACGACGGCGCGGCGCGAATCGGTCAGACGGTAGCCATTTGCCTGCAGTTGAGCCAGCCAGGGTTCGATGTTCATGTATCACCTCGTAAGTGAAATTGATTTTCATTATAGCGTGCTCATGGCGGCTGTCAATAGGCGAAGCCATAATAACGCAAAGGGGTGATGCAGGTCTCATCCAGGCGCATGATAGAATCATGTAAACTCATTGTGACAGAGGAGAATAAAATTATGAAGAAATTTTTGTGGCTTTTACTGACTGCATTCATCCTGGCAGCCTGCGCCCCGGCTGCCGCCAGCAATGGCATCACCGTTTCAGACGCATGGGTGCGCGCGCCTGGCGCGAATGGCGGCGCGTTTATGGTCATTCAAAACGGCGGCGCAGAAGCCGACCGGCTGCTCTCGGCTTCCAGTGATGTGGCCCAAAAAGTGGAAGTGCACGAGATGAAAATGGAAAACGACGTGATGATGATGCGCGAAGTGGAAGGCGGCATTGAGATTCCGGCGCGCGGCAAGGTGGAACTGAAACCCGGCGGTTACCACGTCATGCTCATCAACCTGAATCAAGAACTCAAGCCAGGTGAAAAAGTCACCATCACGCTTAATTTTGAAAAAGCCGGTGCAGTCACCATCCAGGCAGAGGTCAAAGCGCCGTGATGGATCGCCGCGTTATCCTCCTGATTGTCGTAGTGCTTCTGGCTGCGGTGGGCGTTGCGCTCTACCAGCAGGCCAACCAGAAAGAGAAATTCTTTGGGGCGGTTATTGCGCCGCCTCTGCCGCGCGATGGCTTCACGCTCCATTCCGAAGCCGGTCCGGTGCGCCTTTCCGATTTCCGCGGCAAGTATGTGGTGCTTTACTTTGGGTACACCCGCTGTCCAGATGTCTGCCCGACCACGCTGGCCAAACTGCGCCAGGCTTTTGCCGATGTGCCCGAAGCCGCCGAGCGCGTGCAGGTGCTGTTCATTTCTGTGGACTACAAAAGCGATACGCCCCAAACGGCGCACGGCTACGCCCGTCTGTTCCACCCCACTTTCATCGGTTTGACCGGTTCACAGGCGGAGATCGAAGCCGCCGCCAAAGCCTTTGGCATTTTTTACAAACTCAACGACCCCGACCCCGAATCAGGCGCATATACGGTGGATCACACCGCCACTACGCTGGTGGTTGACCCTCAGGGCAACCTCATCCTTACCTGGATGTACGGCATGGAACCCGACCAGATTGCAGCCGACTTGCGAACCCTGCTTAAAAAGTGACGCCTGCAGGTAAAGGACAGGCAACAAAAAGCAGTCCCTGCCTTGTGCATGGACTGCTTTTTTGCTGTTCTGTATGTGCGTTACGGCCCGCTGACGGTGGGGTAGCCTTTGCTTTGCCAGGTTTTTAGCCCGCCTGCCATGCTGGTTACGTTGGTAAAACCGGCCCGCAGCAAAATATCGCGTCCTTCTTGCGAGCGATTGCCAGACCGGCACACTACCACAACGGTCTTATCGCGCGGTACTTCGTTTACACGGGCAGCTAACTCACCCAGGGGGATGAGCGTGGTGTTGGGAGCGTGGTACTCGTTCCATTCCTCTGGTTGGCGTACGTCCAAAAAGAAGACATCCGACTGCCCATACAGGCGATAGGCCTCATCCACGCTAATTTCGCGCGCTAAGGCGGTGGCGTTGCCGCCCGAAATTAGCGCAATGGCAGCAATGATGAGCGCCACCACGCCAATGATGCTGAACTGGACGATGGGTTTACGCAGGGCGTGCGCCAGGCTGTTGCTGCTGGATGCCGCCGCGCGCGTGCTGCGGCGGCGCGTCTCTTTTTTGCTCATAGGTTAAAAAACTCCTCGCGAATGTGTTTATAACGTCAATTCGGGATAAACGTCCCGAAGGCAGATTTCGATCCTTGAAGTTGCCCGTATAAAGCCTTCGGAACGGTTCAAAAAGCTTATCTCGAATTCAGGTTTTATATGTAGATGCAGCAACTCGCATTTGGTTGCATGCTATCAGACGGCGCACGATGTTCAGGGCGTTTTACCTGGCTTTGTTTTTTCTTTCCAGGCGCGTCAGGCGTTTTTCCAGTTCGTCCAGCCAGTGTTTGCGCGCATAAGGGGGCATTTCGGCCGCCTGCACATGCGCCATGGCCTGACGCGTATGCGTCAGCGCGGCTTGCGGGTCTTTCAGGCGGTGCTCATAGTGTTTGGCCAGTTCTACATGGGCAAAGATATGCCCTTCAGCGGCGGCCTGCTGCCACCAGCGCACCGCGGCATCCAGGTCGCCGCGCCGCTTTTGCAATGCCGAAAGCCGCCGCACGGCCGTCCAGAAATCGGCTTCGGGCAGGTCCATTGCCAACCCGCGCTCATACAGGCGCGCAGCCGCCTCGGTGCGGTTGAGGTCTTCATACAGCCTGGCCAGCGCAATTACATCCAGTCCGTGTTGCACTTGTGGGCTAAAAGGGTCCTCAAGTAGGCTGGCCATGTGATTGAGCATGGCCGCCATGGCCACCACATCCATTGCGTTGTGGTAGAACACGCCTTTTAGCAGGGCGGCGTCGCCCGTGCGCAGGTAATCGAAGTACAACCAGGGAATTTCGTACCCGGGCACCTCCTCGCTGGAGCGTGGGGCCAGCAATACGTTTTCTTCAATGTACTTGAGCGTGCGGCTGGGCAGGCGGTCGCGCCACAGGCGGCGGGCCAGCGGCAGCAGGTCAATGTGCGCGAAATCGGCAAATGGGATGGGGATGCTGTGCAGGGTGTAGCGCGTGCGCAGCAGGGGCGCATCGAAGGCCTTGCCGTTGTAGGTCACCAGCGCCGCGCACGGGGCCAGAAAATCTGCAATTGCCTCCAGCATGGCGGCCTCCTCTGCGGGGTCGCGCATAAAGAACTGCGCCAGCCGAAAATCGCCATCCACAAACCGCCCTATGCCCACCATAAAAGCATACGTGCCCGTACCGCCCGAAAGCCCGCTGGTTTCGGTATCGAGGAACGCGAGATCGGGGAGCGCCAGGCGGCTGATGCGTTCGTCGCCTGCCCAGGCCGAGAGCGTGCCCAAAGCCGCCCCCAGCCAGATCGGGGCGGCCCCGTGGCGGTAATCCGCTAAATAAGCCGCTTCCACCACAAAGGCCTCGCCGCGCCGGGTGAGCAGCGCGCGCCCGCTGGGCGTCTCACCTGCCGGAAAGACCGCCTCGATGGGCATGCCGCGCATGGGCTTCGGCGCAGCCGGGCGAATATCTGTTGCGCCGGTCTTAACGCCCAGCGCTTTGAGCTTATCGGATAAGGAGGGCATGGGGGTATTGTAATGTAAAGCCAGTCTATTCGCCAAAGCGCGTTCCAGATTGTCATCTTCCTGCTGCCATAAACGGGTTTTTGCTGTTTCGCGTTTGTGCGCTGCGCAGGCTTAGCCTGCGCAGCGCCTTTTTTTGCAGGTCGGCGCTGCGCATGATGATGCCCACATCGCGCATGCCAGACGATATTCATCATATCCCTGTCGTAAACGCAATGCCCCTATTTTCTCGCCTGCGCTGAAAATTGTCCAAAAAATTTTTCGGTGAGTGTAACTTTTTTATAAATAGTGCGTCATGTGTTATGATATTCATTAGTTTGCATTTTTGTAAGGTCTTTTGAAAGTTTTCATTCAAGGAGGCGTTATGTTTTTCTCTAAACTTGTTTCTAAACCGTTTGCCTGGGCGGCCAGGGGCGTCTTGCCATTACTGGCTGCCATATTATTTTTAACGCCTGTTATGCCTGTTTTGGCCAGTACAGGCTTTGCAAGCCAGGTAACCAGTACAGTTGGCTTGCCTGCCCTGCCGCGTTCACTGTGGGAAGGCAACGAAGAGCCAGACCGACCGAACTTTCAAGATAGCGGTGCGCCTGCCCCTGGTGGTGTGCAATTAGGGACAAAGTTCATCGCTTCGGTAGATGGCTATGTGACAGGTGTTCGGTTTTATAAAGGCATCAGCAACACCGGCCCACATGTGGGTCAGTTATATCGGGCTGATGGAACGCTTCTGGCGTCAAAGACCTTCACCAACGAAACAGCCACCGGTTGGCAAACGGTCTATTTCGATGCGCCGGTGCGCATTACGGCCGGGCAAACATACATCACTTCGTATCACACCACCGCCAGCTATTACGCCTACGACGATAACTACTTTACCTCCGCAGTGGTCAACCCACCGCTGACTGCTCCGGCGGATACAGGATTCCCAAATTACAACGCGGTCTATAAATATTCTGCCACGCCTACCTTTCCCACCGAAGGTTTTGGAAAAGGCAACTACTGGGTAGATGTGATTTTCGAAACCCCAGAGATGCCCGCCAACGGCACGGTTGAAGTCCCGGTCGGTTCGACGGTATATCGGCGCTTCACCCAGGACATGAATGGCGCGACATTTACTACCGCAACTTTCGAGGTGCGCGATTCATCCAGCAACCTTGTGCCAGGCACGGTGACGTATGATACCGCTACGAAAACTGGCATTTTTACCCCAGCAAGCCAGCTTAACAACCAGACCACCTACACTGTCACAATCAAAGGCGGCCCGACCGGGGTAAAAACATCTGACGGCGCGTCCTTGCCGGGCGATTTGACCTGGACCTTTACGACCGAGCCTGCCCCACCTGACTATGGAACGCTTGGGCCAATTCTCCTCATCACCAGTACTTATGATGGTTTTGGGCGTTATTACCCCGAAATTTTGCGCACCGAAGGCTTCAATTACTTTTCTGTCAAAGATATCAGCACAGTAAATGCGAGCGTACTTTCGGCGTACGATGTAGTTATCTTATCCCGCATGACGCTCTCCAGCGCGCAGGTAAGCATGTTCACAGCCTGGGTAAATGCGGGCGGCAATTTGATTGTCATGCGCCCCGATGCCAGCCTGGCAACCCTGCTCGGACTCACGCCAGTTGGCGGCGCGCCGCTCAGTGAAGGCTATCTGCTCATCAATACGGCTGCGGCGCCGGGTGCAGGTCTTGTTGACGAAACGATCCAGTATCATGGCGATGCTGATCGCTTTACCCTTAGTGGCGCGACAGCGCTCGCAACCCTTTATTTAGATGCGACGACTGCCACGCCATACCCGGCGGTGACCTTGCGCAATGTAGGGACAAACGGCGGGCAGGCGGCAGCCTTTATGTACGACCTGGCCCGTTCCGTTGTGCTTACGCATCAGGGCAACCCTGCCTGGTCGGGGGATGAACGCGACGGGGTTGTTCCGATCACTTCCAGTGATTTGTTCTATGGCAACAAAGCGGGTGATCCTCAGCCCGATTGGCTTGACATGACGAAAGTGCAAATCCCACAAGCCGACGAACAACAACGGCTGCTTGCGAATCTGATGATCTTGATGAACTACAATCGCAAACCGCTGCCGCGCTTCTGGTATTTGCCGCGTGATGAAAAGGCCGTCGTGGTTATGACATCGGATGATCACGGCAGCGGCTTCATAGACGAACGGATTGCGCAAATGCAGTCTTACGACCCGCCTGGCTGCTCTGTGGATGATTGGGAGTGTATCCGCCAGACAATCTATCTGGACAGTGAGGACCTCAATCTGCCACTTGCAGAGGTAGAGAGTTATGTTGCCAGCGGTCATGAAGTGGCGCTGCATGTAAACGCCAATTGTTCCGATAACACCGACAAGGTGCTCAACAACTACTTCACCACCCAACTGGCTGATTTTGTTGCAACTTATCCTACCATTCCAGTCCCCGTCACTGAGCGTACGCACTGTGTTACATGGTCAAACTATGTCTCGAATGTGTATGTCCGCCTGAATAATGGCATCCGCTTCGACACAAACTACTACTACTATCCAGCATTGTGGGTTTTGGACCGACCAGGTTTGTTTACTGGTTCGGGGATGATCATGCGTTTTGCTGATCTGGACGGCAAGTTGATAGACGTGTATCAGGCGCCAACGCATCTGACGGATCAATCAGGCCAGACCTACCCTTACACCATTAACACCTTGCTTGATAACGCCCTCGGCGCTAAAGGATATTACGGTGCATTCGTTGCGAACATGCATAGCGATACGGGGTTGTTTTCTCAACCGAATATTGCAATTGTTGAGTCGGCTAT
>FWPV01014736.1_pt1 | contig 10697 bp, 6 predicted proteins | sample 2228371 | NCBI WGS metagenome assembly FWPV01 (sample SAMEA103939776, study PRJEB20133) | metagenome
GGTCACCAAGCCAGCAGCCAAGGCATAGGAGAGAATGAGACCGAGGGCATTCAATACGGCCGCCCCAATCGCAAAGCCCTTTCCGGTGGCTGCGGTCGTATTGCCCAGAGAATCCAGAGCGTCGGTCCTCTCTCGAACTTCCGGGGCCAATCCCGCCATGGTTGCGATGCCACCCGCATTGTCGGCGACCGGCCCATAAGCGTCCGTGGCTAAGGTGACCCCTAAGGTCGAAAGCATGCTTGCCGCTGCGATGGCGACACCGTAAAAGCTTGCGAAATAGAAGGCAATGATCGTAGCAATGGCTACCAGAAGAACCGGCGGCCAGCAGCTCATCAAACCGACAGCGAAACCGCGGACCATGGTGGCGCCGCCCCCGATGGTTGAGGCCTCCGATATCTCCCTTGTTGGCTTAAAGGCGTAAGAAGTGAAGTAATTGGTACTTTCCCCCATGAGTACCCCAGCGATCAACCCTGCAAGAACGGACCAGAAGAGACCCAACTTGGAATTCAAGAGGTAGATAGCCACGAGGCTGAAAACTGCGGTCAAAATCGAGGCGGTTAAAGTGCCTCGACGCAGCGCCCCCAAAAGGGCAGCCATCTCCACTTTCTCCCCCACCCTGACGAAAAAGCAACCAATGATCGAGGCGATGATTCCTCCGGCCATGATGAGCATAGGAAGCCACCAGGATGCGCGCAAGGCCTCTTCTGGAGAATGGGAAGGAAATAGTTTCAGAATCCACGGGGCGATCGCATTGGGTGCGATGACAATGCCAACGATACCGAGGGTCATGGCAGCGACGACGGTTTCAACATAGGATTCGAAGAGATCGGCACCCATGCCGCACACGTCTCCTACGTTGTCACCGACAAAATCGGCAATGACGGCGGCATTCCTTGGGTCATCTTCAGGGATTCCTGCCTCCACCTTGCCCACCAGGTCAGAGCCCGCATCAGCCCCTTTGGTGAAGATCCCGCCGCCCACGCGTGCAAAGAGAGCGACCAACGAGGCCCCAGTTCCATAAGCCGGTATGACGGCCAAGAAGTTAGGGTCTTTGTTCCAGACGAAATAAAGAATTGATAGCCCTATGACCCCGATGCTCACCACGGTCAAGCCCATCACGGCTCCGCCGCGGAAGGAGACCCGGAGTCCCTGATTCAGGCTTTTCTCTGCCGCCGTAGTCGTCCTTCCGTTCGAACGGATGGCCATGTTCATCCCTGCGTAGCCGGCGCCCATCGAGCAGAGGGCCCCGAAGATAAAGGCAATGCTCGTCTTCCAGCCCAGAGCGGGGATGAAGGCTAGAATGATTGCCACGATGACCATGACAATGATTTCTGTCCGGTACTCCCTGTGAATGAAGGCCAAGGCCCCTTCTTGGATTGCACTTGTGATTTCCTTGATTCTTTCTGTGCCGGGACTCTGGTTCAAGACATAGCGAACAAAATAGAGGACCGTCGCAAACCCCAAAATCCCACAGATAACAGATATCCATACCAAATCCATGACGCTCTCCTTTCCGTAAGAGAATTTAGGGTATCCTTTTAAGAATTATCACCAATTGCTTAAGAGGGCTGTTTTTTCAAGGCTTCTCTTATACCTTCCCCAATTTTCTTTGTCAAGGGTTTGTCTTCCCCTCTTCTTTTCTCGTCTTCCCTGAGACGACTAGGGTGATCTCCCCTTTGAGTTTGCGGTCTCCCAGCTGATTGAGGATGTGGCTCACCTTTCCCCTAACGACTTCCTCGTAGAGTTTGGTCAGCTCCCGGGCGAGGACCATTTCCCTATCTCCGAGCATCTCGAGGATGTCCCTCAACGTCTCATGGATTCGATGGGGAGATTCATAGAGAATGATCGTTTCCCTTGCGTTTTCCAGGTCTTTCAAAACCTCTCTTCTCTTTTTCGATTTGTGGGGAAGAAAGCCCTTGAAAAGAAAGGAATCCGTGGGAAGGCCAGAGATACTGAGAGCCGCGATCACCGCCGAGGGGCCCGGAACTGGAACAACAGGGATTCGACGTTCAATGGCCAATTGGATGAGACGAAAACCGGGGTCAGAGACACCGGGTGTCCCCGCCTCCGAGACGAGGGCGACCCTCTTTCCCTCCTTCAACCTTTCGAGAATGAGCTCTCTTTTTTTCAGTTCGTTCCCTTCGAAATAACTGGTGAGCGGTTTCTCGATCCCAAAATGTTTGAGCAGAAGGCCGGTCCGGCGAGTGTCCTCGGCGGCGATCAAATCCACCTCCTTTAAGATTCTGAGGGCTCGCAGGGTGATGTCCTCCATGTTTCCAATAGGCGTGGAAACGATGTAGAGTCTTCCCGCTCTGAAATCCGAGGGGTGTGAGATCATTGGCGCACCTTCGGAGATAGCTAAAACATAGCACTGAGAGAAGGAATGATCAAGGCGAGCACGAGGCTTTTCGTAAGGCCTCACCGAGGGGTGGGGAAGATCGGATTCTTCGAGCCAGGAAACGAGCGGAGGTTTCCGCTCTAAGATTTCCTCCGGCATCCCTGTCGTATCCCGTTGAATTTCGACGGTAGGGGAAGCATTACAGCTCCCTGAAAAATCTGTTGACAAAAGGGTCGCAAGCCGTAATAAAATTGAGTTAAGGAGGGATCTCAGAGGGGTTCTATGCCGGGTGAAGAATCGGGAGAAAAGAAGTCCGCTGATTTGAAACCGGAGATGACCAAGCTCGAGGGTGTCGAAACGGATGAGGAGCTCCTTTTGGCTCGCGATCTCACGAACTCCTTCATCAAGGCCATCAAGGCGTTTCGATTCTATCCTGCTGACAATCCCACCTTGGAGGGATTCCGAGACAATCTCCTCAAGAAATTCCAATTTTTTCTGAACAAGTACAATATCTTTACCCTTCAAATAGGGGAATATGAGTTTTCGTACAATGGTAAAGTTCTTTATGAGAACAGAGATGCGAAAACCAGTTTGGCCTTCCTCTTTTATAAGGATGGATTGAGGGAACTTCGGTTCTTGAAGGGTCTCGAGGATTGGGAGGTAGAAGGGTTGCTCGACCTGATCAAACGGAGCGACAACCTGAATCAGCTCGAAGATGACCTGGTGACCCTGATCTGGGAGAGAGACTTCTCCCATATCACCTATCTGGCCACCGATGAATTTCTCGACGAGAATCCTGTGCCCATTCCGGAGAATGTCGAGCAGTTCAGGAAGAGACTGGTGACCTCGCCTCCCGCTCACAGTATCGTGGTGGACCATTTTGAAGAGGGAGAGGAGGAGGGTATCGAACTGGACCGGATCCTCTCCATGGAGTTGGAGGAGCCCGCTCCGTTCGTGTCGAACCGAAGAGTCTATGCGATTGACCCAGGAGAGTTGGAGAGCCTGAAGAAGGAGGTCGATTCGGAAAGCCAATCGATGTCCGTTTTTGGCGTGGTGGACATCCTTTTCGAGATTCTCGCGTTGGAAAAGCAGGAAGAGGCCTACAGGGATGCGATGACCTATTTAAACAAAATCCTCGATGCCCTCCTGACCCTTGGGGAATTCCAAAAAGCTGCCGATCTGCTCAAACGCTTCTATATCATCCTGAAGACCTATCACCTGAGTGAACGCCAAAAGGAGATGATCCAGAAATTCATTCTCGGAGCGGGGGAGGGCGAGCGAGTCGAGTTGATCGGAAAGACCCTCGAGCGAGACGAAGGGATCCGTTTGGAGGAACTGAGTAACTTTCTCGTTCTCCTGCAACGGAATTCGATCCCACCACTCATCAAGCTCCTTGGGGAACTGAAGAATTCAAAGACGAGAAGAGTTTTGTGCGATGCCCTTGCCGAGATCGGGAAGAATGCCATTGAGATGATTGCTTCTTTCATCGATGATAAGCGCTGGTATCTGGTGCGAAACATTACCTATATCCTGGGCCGCATCGGGAAGGAGCAAGCCTTTCCCTATCTCCAGAAAGCCTTCAGCCACCCGGAGGTCCGGGTACGGAGGGAAGCGGTTCAAGCCCTGGGGCTGATCGGGGGGGCGAAGGCGGTAGGAGTTTTAATCCGGGCTCTGAATGACGTTGATAGTAGGATCCGGGCAATGGCTGCGATCAATCTCGGTAAGATAGGGAAGGCTTCGGGGTTGGCTTCGCTCTTGGAACTCGTGCAGTCGAAGGATTTTCCGAAGAGGGAACCGACCGAAATCAGAGCCTTTTTCGATGCTATCGGAATGATCGGTTCCAATGAAGCGACCTCGGTATTGCAGGAGATTCTGGAGCGGAAAAGCCTCTTTGGGCGAGGAAGGATGGAGGAGATGCGAAACGGGGCAGCGAGTGCCCTGGCGATGATTGGGAGCCCAGAGGCCATGGCAATCCTGGAGGCGGGAAGGAATTCGAAAGATGAGTCGATCCGCCGGGCGTGCATGCAAGCGATGAGGGGTTAAAAGCCTCTGAGGAGTTTTTGTCCATGGAGGATAAGAGAAAAGAAGGAGTGAGGCAGGTCTCCCTGAGGGAGGAGAGGTTTCCGCAGGACAGGAGTTACGCGCCGACTCAGAGGGGCGTTGATTTCATCATTCGATTTTACCGTCTTCTCAAGGGGGCGGCTATCTACGATCGGAACAACTTCGTCATCGATCGCCTCAGCCGGGAGTGCCTTCAGGTTATTCATGAGATCCTCAAATCCGAGGCCCAGCTTGTGGTGAAAATCGTTCGAGATAACCTGTTTTTCAATAACATCCGCATTCAAATCAAGGCGGATCAGTATGCGATCCTTCGAGCCTTTTTGCAGGAGATGAGAAAAAAGTGGATCGGGGAAATCGAGGTTGCCGAAGGGGTTCAGGAGGAGGAGTTGAAGGATTTCGTCTACCTGTTGGTCAGCCTTCAAGAGAATGTGGAGAGCAATTATCTCTACGTAAGAAAACACCTGGAGATGCGAGGTCTACCGAAGTTCAGTGTAGCAAAGCTCGAGGCTTACAAGGACGAGGAAATCTACGTCGATTCGGAGGATCGTAAGCGGTATTCAAAGGAGGTCTATTTCAAATCGATCAATCTGGTCAAAGAGTTGATGGAAGGGGTGAAGAGCCAGAGGATGCTCAACACCCGGAAAGCGAAGCGGCTCATGCAGAGCGCTGTCAATGCCATCATCCAAGACGAGGCGACGTTACTCGGATTGGCCAACATCAAGAATTACGATGACTACACCTTCAACCATTCTGTGAACGTGGCGATCTATGCCATCGCCTTGGGACAGAGGGTGGGGATTCCAAAGAGGTATCTCTCCTATTTGGGGATGGCAGGGCTCTTCCACGACATTGGGAAGACACGCATTCCGATCGAGATTCTCAACAAGGAGGGAAAGCTCACGCCCGAGGAATGGAGCCTCATGAAGCTCCATTCCTTGATGGGAGCCGAGATCATCATGGGGATGAAAGAATGGGGGGAGCTTTCCGCACGATTGATCTCCGGTGCTTTCGAACACCACCTGCGGTACGACCTGACCGGCTACCCGAAGTTGACGCGCAAAAAGAGGGTTTCGCTTTTCGGCAGAATCATCGCCCTTGCCGATTTTTACGATGCCCTGGTGCGTCCGAGGGTCTACAACCGATACCCTTACGTTTCTGAAAAGATCTTAGGATTTATGCTGGAGCGAAGCGGAAAGGATTTCGATCCCACCCTGGTAAAGATTTTTGTCAATATGCTCGGGATCTTCCCGCTCGGGACCCTCGTTTTACTGAATACCGACGAGATGGGGGTGGTCGTGCAGACCTCGGAGGATGCGGAACTGATCGATCGTCCCAAGGTCTGTCTGCTGTACTACAGCGACGGGGAGTACAGGAAGGGAAAAGTCGTTGACCTCAAAGAGGTGGACGAAGTGACCCGGGACTTCAAACGGACCATTGTCAGAACCCTCGATCCAAATGAGTACAACATTAATGTGGCGGAATTCTTGATGTAGCAAGGCGATGACACGAACGAGAACGAGTCGCTGAAATATTCGCGCAATGCGCTATCGTTCGTGACCTTTGTGCTTCTTTTTAGCTTCTTCCCACAAACGATCCATTTCAGAAAGGTCAGATTCCCAGAGGGTCCTTCCTTCTTTTCCGAAGGCTTTCTCCATATAATTGAAACGGGTCGTAAATTTTTCAATGGTCCTCCTTAACGCTGCCTCCGGATCGACCTTCAGGAACCGAGCGATGTTGACCAGGACGAAAAGAAGATCTCCAATCTCCTCTTCGATCTTCTTTCTTTTTTTGAAGGAGAGGGCCTCCCTGAACTCTTTCATCTCCTCCTCAAATTTGGTCAGGATGTCTTTTACATTGGACCAATCGAACCCTACGGCTGAAGCCCGTTGGGTCAAGCGGTAGGCCAGGCATAGGGAGGGTAGGTTTTCGGGGAGTCCTTCGAGGAGAGACGTTTCTTTCTTCTTGCGTCCGGCACCGTTTCGTTCAAGATTTCTCTTCTTCATATCGGTTTCCAAGCGTGATGCCTCACTGAGGCATGGGGAAGATTGGGTGATCGGACAGGAATCTCTCCGAAAATCTTACCAAGCCGACGATCTAAAAAGATCATTTGGCAAAGGTCTCTTCGCCCATGACAGGAGAGTTCCCCCAGTTTCTAATTGGATTCTTCGAGCCAGGGGACAAGCTGAGGTTACGGCTCTAAGATTTTCTCCGAGATCCCTGTCCGATTGCGTCGAATTTCCCCGGTAGAGCGAGGGATTACTCCCAGCCTTTCCCGAACTTGATTGGGCCCGCTTTTTGTGTTATTTGTATTTCCTCAAAAATAAAAGATTTTTGCAATTTGTTCAATCGAGAAGGTTGCCCGCCACCGATCGACAAGAAAGGAAAAGCTATGGATTATCGCGCCACCCTTCATCTTCCCCGAACCGGCTTCCCAATGAAAGCGAACCTGGCGAAGAGAGAGCCGGAGATATTGAGGATGTGGGAGGAGAAGAAGATTTACCGCCAGTTGACCCTGCAGGCGAAGGGGAAGCCCAAGTATATCCTTCACGATGGCCCTCCCTATGCGAATGGCCATATCCACATCGGAACGGCGTTCAATAAGATTCTGAAGGACATCATTGTAAAGTCGAAATATATGTCGGGATTCGATAGCCACTACGTGCCAGGATGGGATTGCCATGGGTTGCCCGTGGAGCACGAAGTGGAGAAGAGCCTCGGGACAAAGAAGGAGGAGCTTTCCGTCGTCGAGATCCGCAAGCGATGTAGGGATTATGCAGCGCAATTCGTCGATATCCAGAGAGAGGAGTTCAAGCGCCTGGGCGTCTTTGGGGAATGGGAAAATCCCTACCTAACAATGGATTACAAATACCAGGCGACCATTGTGAAAGAATTTGGAAAGTTCCTTCTGAAGGGGTCAGTTTACAAAGGAAAGAAGCCTGTCCATTGGTGTCCTACCTGCAAAACCGCTTTGGCCGAGGCCGAGGTGAAGTACGAGGATCACGAATCTCCCTCGGTCTACGTTAAGTTCAAGATGATCTCGGACATGGGGGACCTCTTTCCAAAGCTGAAAGGGATGTCCGTTTTTGTAGTCATCTGGACGACCACGCCTTGGACACTTCCCGCCAATCTCGCCATTGCACTCCATCCCGATTACAGCTATGTGGCTGCCGATGTTGGGGGAGAGGTCTATGTACTGGCAGAAGGTCTCCTGGAGACTGCGATGGAGAAGTTTGGAATCCGCTCCTATCAGGTTTTGGAGAAGTTCCCGGGCCGCAAGTTGGAGGGACTCAGGTGTCGTCATCCCTTCATCGATCGGGAATCGGTCCTGATCCTCGCCTCCTATGTCACCCTCGATGTGGGAACGGGTTGCGTCCATACGGCTCCGGGGCACGGCCAGGAAGACTATGAGAGCGGGATCGAGTATGGCCTGGAGATCTACAGTCCCGTCGATGACAATGGTCGGTTCACTCAGGATGTCCCATTTTTCGCTGGTCAATTCGTCTTCGATGCCAACGGTTCGGTTATTCAAAAATTGAAGGAGGTCGGAGCTCTTTTGAGGGAAGAGACGATGATCCACTCCTATCCGCACTGTTGGCGAACGAATGACCCGATCATCTTTCGTGCCACAGAGCAATGGTTCATCTCGATGGAGAAGGATGGTTTGAGGCAGAATGCGCTTCGATCGATTAATGAGGTCACCTGGATTCCTCCCTGGGGGAGAGAGCGAATCTACGGGATGATCGAGAACCGACCGGATTGGTGTGTATCGAGGCAGAGGGCGTGGGGAATCCCGATTACCGTATTTTACTGTTCCGACTGTAGAGCGCTCCTGGTCAATGAAAAGACCATCGATCACATTGTTCGCCTTTTCGAGGAGCGAGGGGCGGATGTGTGGTTCGCGGAAGAGGCGGATCGTCTCCTCCCCAACGGCACCCAGTGTGCCCAGTGTGGGGGAAAACGTTTCACGAAGGAGACGGATATTCTGGACGTCTGGTTCGATTCGGGCGTTTCCTACGCTGCCGTTCTGGAAAAAAGACCGGAGCTCGAATTTCCAGCCAGCCTCTACCTGGAGGGAAGTGACCAACACCGTGGGTGGTTCCATAGTTCCCTTCTCACTTCCGTGGGGACGAGAGGCCGCGCTCCTTATATCTCGGTCCTCACCCATGGATTTGTTGTCGATGGTGAGGGCAAGAAGATGTCGAAGTCGGCTGGGAATGTGATCGCCCCCGAGGAAGTCATTAGCAAACTTGGAGCGGATGTGTTGAGGCTCTGGGTCTCTGCGGAGGACTACAAGGATGACATCAAGATCTCTGATGAGATCCTGAAGCGTCTGGCAGATGCCTATTTTAGGATCCGGAATACCTACCGGTTCCTTCTTGGAAACCTCTACGATTTCGACCCGGAAGCCGACCGGATCCCCTACGAGCAACTCTGGGAAATTGACCGCTGGGCCCTTCATCAGTTACAGAGACTGATTCTCCGGGTGAGAGATGCCTACGATCGGTTTGAATTCCATACTGTTTACCACAGCATTCAAAATTTCTGTGCCGTCGAGATGAGCGCCCTATATTTCGATATCCTGAAGGACCGGCTCTATACCTTTCCCGCCCGTTCCGAAGGTCGAAGGTCTGCGCAGACTGCTCTTTATGAGATTTTGAAAGCCCTGGCCGTTCTGATGGCGCCGATCCTCTCCTTCACGGCAGAGGAGGTGTGGCAATATCTTTCCAAAGAAAGGGGGGACCGGGAGAGCGTCCACCTGAATCTTTTTCCGGAAGCGAAAGCGGAGTATATGGACGAAAAGCTCAATGATCGATGGGAGAAGATCTGGGAAGTTCGAGGATTCGTCACCAAGGCATTGGAGGAGGCGCGCAAAGAAAGGAAGATCGGACTTTCCTTAGATGCCCAGGTTCATCTCTATCTTCCGGAAAAGGTGTATGCCTTTCTCCAGCCCTTCGAGAGGGAGTTGAAGTCGGTCTTTATCGTCTCGGCGGTGAAGCTTCATCTTGCAGCAAAAGACCAGAAGGAGGTGAAGGTGGAGGTCCTTCGAGCAGAGGGAAGAAAATGCGAACGCTGTTGGAACTACGACGTGAGCGTTGGGAAACATCCAGAACACCAGACAATCTGTGGTCGGTGTGTCGAAGCAATCCAGGGGAACAGAGGGCATAGAGCATAGGGCATAGGGCATAGAGCATAGAGCATAGAGTTCCTCCCTTATAGGGTTCTAAGGTATTGCTTTTGGGTTTGAGGGCAGGTTGGCGATGAGGAGAAAGTACAAGGTCTTTCTGATCGTCCTTTTCTGGATTCTATCGGTGGATCAGTGGACCAAGTATTGCGTCCAATCGCGGCTTCCGCTTCATCACACCGTGCCTGTCGTAAAGGGTTTTTTCAATCTCACCCATGTGCGGAACCCAGGGGGTGCCTTTGGGGTGATGGCAGGGTTCAAGGGAAGATTTGGTTCAACTCTGTTTCTCCTGTTCTCTTTCGCGGCCATCGGGACGATCCTTTTCTTCTTTTTCAAGACGAGGGATGATGAGGAGATCCTTTCTCTTGCTTTCTCTCTGGTTCTTGCTGGAGCCATCGGAAACCTGATCGACCGTCTCCGCTTCGGGGAGGTGATCGACTTCCTCGATTTCTATTTCTCCTCCTTCCATTGGCCAGCTTTTAACATCGCCGATGCAGCAATCTCTGTTGGGATGGGCCTGATCGTTCTGGAGATCCTACTTCGGGGCGGGAAGAAGAAGGCCGCTTAGAGATCTGCGCCTGCGAGCGATGATCCTTTTGGGAGATATTGATTCGTAACTCCAGGGGTCTGAAGCTTGCTCATTTCTTATGTGTCCTATTCTCTTTCGACTGGGAAGCTTAAATATCTATGCCTATGGGTTCTTTCTTGCTATTGGGTTTGTCGCTGGTTTGATCTTGGCCACCCTCAGGGCCAGGAAAGAGGGGTTCCCCCTCGAGCAGGTAGCGGGTCTCTTCTTCTACCTCGTCCTGTCGGCCCTCCTTGGATCGCGTATCCTCTACGTTTTGATAAATCTGGATCTTTATCGCCGAAACCCTCTCCAGATCTTTACACTTTGGCAGGGAGGATTGGTCTTCTACGGAGGGCTGATCCTGGGGGGCCTGGTTTCGTTCTGCTATCTGTGGCGGCACCGGTTGCCCGTGTGGAAATCGGCTGATCTTTTCGCACCCTCCCTCGCCCTTGGCCTCTTTTTCGGTCGACTCGGGTGTTTCTTTGCGGGTTGCTGCTACGGAAAGGAAACCTCCCTTCCCTGGGCCGTCATCTTCAAAGATCCAAACT
>FWPV01012549.1_pt1 | contig 10696 bp, 10 predicted proteins | sample 2228371 | NCBI WGS metagenome assembly FWPV01 (sample SAMEA103939776, study PRJEB20133) | metagenome
GTCTGGTTTGTCCTCACGGTGTAAAAACCGGATTGGGAGCGGATGATCAGACCACGTAGCTTTTCCAATTTCGCACCCGGTCAGGCTCAAAAGCGCGTTTCTATATGATATAGCTGGCTCACCCGTGCTCAGGGCGTGGGAGTTGCTACCGGTTCAGGCGACCTGGTCACATAGAACCCCGATTCCCAGGGATAGAGCTTGGCTGGTTGGCTATAAAAATATAACTCAACGAGGCGACGGAAGATGGGCGCGGCATAATCCGAACCCTCGCCGATGTTCTCCACAATGACCACAGCCGCAATATCGGGTCTATCTTCCCGACCGGCAGCGGTGTAACCCGCAAACCAGGCGTGCGGCTCCCCAGACCCCGATTGGGCGGTGCCGGTTTTGCCGTAAACCGGGATATCCAGACCGGTGAAGCGATGCCAGGCGGTGCCGTAAGGCTTGGTGCTGACCACTACACCCCGCATTGCCTGCTGAATGACCGCCAGATTTTCGGAGCTAACCGGCAATTTCCCGATCACTTCGGGTTTAAAAGCGCGCAACATGCCCCCCTCCGGCGAGACAATCCGCTCGATCACCTGAGGCTTGTAGAGGGTGCCGCCGTTGCCGATCGCCGCCACAAAATTCGCCACCTGAATCGGCGTCACCTGAATCGCTCCCTGCCCTATCGCCAGATTGACGGCGTCCACCTGGCTGGTTGGGTCGGGGATATTGCCCGATTCCTCCTCCACCCCTTCTATCCCGGTCGGTTTACCCAGCCCAAAACCGCGCGCCATGTCGGATATCGCTTTGGTCATCTCTGCATTGTACAAATCCAGACCGATATGCCAGAACCAGGGATTGCAGGAGCGGATCAAGCCTTCCGGCAAGGTCAGCAAACCGCTGGGGATGGTCCTACCATCTTTCTACCGCTGGGGATGGTCCTGCCATCTTTCTGGTAGTATTCGTACGTCCAGTCGTTCAACCTGACCCCGGCTAATTCGTCAAAGAAATAACCGCATTGGTAGGTTGATTCGGGCGTAAAACGCCCGCTTTCCAGAGCCGCCGCCATGGTGATAATCTTAAAAACCGAGCCGAGTGGATAGAGCCCCTGGGTAGCGCGATTCAGGAGCGGGTTGGATTGACTGTTAAATATCTGGTTGAGCAGGTTGTAGTAATTGAAGTTCAACGGCTCAAAGGCATTCGGATCGAACCCCGGGGAAGACACCATCGCCAGCACCCGACCCGTATCTCGCTCCAGCACCACAATTGCGCCTCGAAAACCTTCCAGAGCTTTCTGCGCCCCCAGTTGAAAATCCTTATCCAGCGTCGTATAAATCGCTTGAGATGGTTTAGAGCTGGTCTCCCCCAGTTTCGTGACCACTTTCCCTTGCGGGTTATACAGATACAGAACTCCCCCGCGCGTCCCCGAGAGATAATCTTCGCCCCATTTTTCCAGCCCCGCCTGACCCACGCGCTCGTCAATGCGGTAGCCCTTGCGCAGGTATTCTTCCTCTTGCCCTTGCTGGATTTGACCCACATAACCGATCACATGCGGCGCAATCCCGCCTTCGAAGTAATAGCGCGCCTTATAGGGCGTGAGCACCAGCCCGCTGATTTCAGAGAGATCGCCAAAACGCTGCTCCACCTCACTGGCAGGCGCCTCCCCCAGCGGGACATACCAATCGCTTCCCCCAGGCACGCTATCAATCTTTGCCTGTATCTGATCCGGGGTCAGGTCGGTGAGCTGTTGAACGACGCGAAACAAATCATCAATTTGCTCCGGGTTGATCAACGCCGGGCGTAGACCGATGGCAGTGGCATCCACGCGCGCCACCAGGGCGTGCTCGTAACGGTCGTAAATATTCGCCCGAGCGGGTAGATAGCGCTCCATGCGCAGATAGTTCCCGTTCGCCAGTTCAGGCATCACCAGGGCTGGATCCCATTTGACATGCCATTGCCCGTTCTCCAGGCTCAGATTCATGACCGTCTCACGCGTCAGATCGCCGATGAGAGCGCTATGTAAGATAGCGCGATAATTCACCTGGGCGCTGGTCGGGCTAAGCACCAGGGCGGAGAGAATCTGGTAATCAATCCCGCTCAGGGCTGCCTCTGAAGCAACGCTGCGGTAAAACTTCTCAAAGTCCTCCTGGCTGAGCGCATCCCGGCTGATCGAGGTCAAAGAAGCGTACATGGTCACATACGCTTCAGCCTTCCAGCCGTCTAAATACGCGCGAGCAGCCAATTTTACATCCGGCACATGGGTGGTATCCACCGACGCCGGAGCAAGGGTTGCCGGAGGCTCAAGGCTTTGGGTTGGTGATAGAGAGACAGGTTGGCTGCAACTTGCCAGACTCAGGAGCAGAAAAACCAAAATCCAGCGTCGTAAATTCATCAAATTGTATTTTGCAATATGAGGGGGAAGAGCGAGCATTGGTAATCCAGCGTTGTTTGGCATGCCAGGGGTATATCCTGCCTGGGGGTTATCTCAAGCTGAGCCAGGATGCGCGCCAGATGGCACAAGGGCAAGCCCATGACATTCGCGAAGCAGCCCTGAATATTTTCCACAGGGTGGAAGCCGCTATGCTGAATGGCATAGGCGCCGGCTTTATCCAGAGGGTCGCCGCTTCGGACGTACGCCAGCATCTCGCTATCCGTATAGCCTCGCATACAGACATCGGTGAGGCAATAATCCGTCAAGAGCAATCCATCCAGCCGGCGCAAGACTGCCAGGGCGGTATATACCTGGTGCACTCTACCTCGCAGGCGGCGAAGCATGTTCTCCGCCTCAGCCGCGTCGCGCGGTTTGCCCAGAATCTCATTGTCTTGCACCACCGTCGTATCCGACCCAATGACAACCGCATCCGAACCGACATGACGGGCAGCAGCACCTGCCTTTTCCACCGCCAGACGCACCACATAATCCACCGGGTTTTCTCCGGGCAGCGGGTCTTCATCCACCTCGACCGACACGGGCGTAAAATCCCAGCCCCCCAGGGCGAGAAGCTGCCGACGACGAGGTGAATTCGAGGCTAAAATAAGATTCACCCGCCAATTCTAACATATCTCCCTGGTTGTATCGCCAAAGGAGAAGTAGAATAACAACCGACGAGCCATGCGCCGTCAATCGCCAGGAAGCTACGATTTTTCTGCGCTCACACAGGAATTTAAGCAATTATCGCCGTTGATCTTGCCAGAGCTTGTCCTGGCTGATGAAAATTAATCCATTTTCAGGGAGGCAGCTTATGCAAGCGCTAAAAGAACGCATCTTGAAAGAAGGAAAGAACCTGGGCAATGGCATCCTCAAAGTGGATGGTTTCATCAATCATCAGGTCGATCCAACCCTGATGGACGCCGCCGATTCAGGCACATCGGCGCTACCAAGGTGCTCACCGCCGAGATTTCAGGCATCGCCCCAGCCGTAACCACGGCTTTGCACCTGGGCGTGCCGGTGGTCTATGCCCGCAAACACAAACCCATCACCATGCCCGACCAGGTGTTCCTCACCCTGACCCCCTCGCACACCAAGGGGCGCACGGTGGAGTTGATTATCTCCCCCGAATACCTGGCAGGCGGCGAACGGCTGCTCATCATTGACGACTTTCTTGCCACCGGCGCCACCATCCTGGGTTTGGTGCGTCTGGCTCAAACCGCGGGAGCGGTGATCGTGGGTGTTGGGGCGCTGATAGAAAAGACATTCGAGGGCGGCAGACAGGCGTTGCAATCCCTGGGCGTCCCAATCGAATCTCTGGCGCGCATCAAAGCCATGCAGGGTGACCAGATTATCTTCGAAGACGATTAAACATGCCAGACTCGATCGCTATCCTGGATTTTGGCTCGCAGTATGCCCAATTGATCGCCCGCCGCGTGCGCGAGGTCAATGTCTATTGTGAGCTTTTCCCCTGGGATGCACCCGTCGAACGGGTGCTGGCGCTCAACCCAAAAGGCTTTATCCTTTCAGGCGGACCGGCATCGGTGTATGAGCCGGGCGCGCCTGCTCTACCCACTTACGTTCTGGAGAGCAAACTGCCCATCCTGGGCATTTGTTACGGCATGCAGCTTCTCACCCACGCCCTGGGAGGGATCGTGGCGCCATCCAGCCAGCGCGAGTACGGTCTTGCTCAGGTGGAAACTGTGCTGACTAACCCGCTTTTACCCCCTGGCATGCAGCCGGTGTGGATGTCGCATGGGGATCGGATCGAAGCCCTCCCACCCGCCTTCACTGTCCTGGCGCGTAGCGATAATTCACCCATCGCCGCAATGGGCGATCTTCAGCGCAATATTTATGGGGTGCAGTTCCACCCCGAAGTGCATCACACCCCCGGCGGGGTGGAAATCCTGCGCCATTTTGTGGTGGATATCTGCCACGCCAAACCCGAATGGACGCCCGAATCGATCATCGCCGAGTCGGTGCGCTGCATTCGAAATCAGGTGGGCAAGGAAACCGTCCTGGCTGCGGTCAGCGGCGGGGTCGATTCCAGCGTGGCGACCGCCATGGTTCAGAAAGCCGTGGGCGATCAGCTCGTCGCCGTTTTTGTGGATACCGGTCTGCTGCGCCTGGGCGAAGCAGCTCAGGTGCGCTCCGCCTTGCACAATAATCTCGGAGTCGAGCTGGTCGTCGTCGACGCGGTCGAGCAATTCATGACAGCCCTGCGCGGCGTCACCGACCCCGAAATCAAGCGCCGCATTATCGGCGAGCTGTTCATCCGCATCTTCGAAAAACAGGCGCGCAAACTCGGCTCGCCGCGTTTTCTGGTACAGGGCACCATCTACCCCGATGTGGTGGAGTCCAGCGCCCCTGACCGCGCCAAAGCGCAACGGATCAAGACACACCACAATGTCGGCGGCTTGCCCGAACAAATGGATTTCGAATTGGTGGAGCCCTTGCGTTATTTGTTCAAGGATGAGGTGCGCGCCGTGGGAGAAGCGTTGGGATTGCCAGCCAGCCTGGTCTGGCGCCAACCTTTCCCCGGACCGGGGCTGGCGGTGCGTTGCCTGGGAGAGGTCAACCCGGAACGCCTCGACCGCCTGCGAGCTGCTGACGCCATTCTCACCTCTGAGCTTTCAGCGGCGGGCTTGCTGCGTATGGACCGGCAAGGTGAGCAGCTTCAGGGCACCGCTCAGGCGTTCGCGGTGCTGCTTCCGGTGCGCTCGGTGGGCGTGATGGGCGATCAGCGCACCTATCAGGAGACGGTGGTGTTGCGGGCAGTCACCACCGAGGATTTCATGACCGCCGACTGGGCGCGCCTGCCCTACGAGTTGCTGGCGCGCATCGCCAATCGCATCGTCAACGAAATCCCGGGCGTCAATCGTGTGGTCTATGACATCACCAGCAAACCCCCAGGCACGATCGAGTGGGAATGACCGCAGTCTTGTGGAAACGCGAATCTCCGGTTCTGGATAACAAAACCGCTCATTTGGGCGGTTTTGCCCAATCCCACAACCAAATCAACACTGCGCTCGCCAGCCCCAATCCCAGGGTTTTGAACAGGTCGGTCACTTCCCAGGGCAAATAGACATAACGCCTCAGATACCAGGGCAGGAACCACGCCAATATCACACCCGCACCCAATAGCACCCGCCGCAGCCAGGCATCGGGGTGCTGCCGCTGCGCCGCGATCGCCCAGGCAACCAATGCTACCTGCAGGCTGGCGAAAGCCTCCCGATAACGGGGGTTGTCCCATTGGTCGCCGCCGCCGCGGTAGGAGGCGATCAGGATGCCCAACCACACCACCAAGCCCATACCCAACGCCAGACGAATGGCTGACCGCCCATATCTCTCCTCGTCAATCCGACGCAAAGCCCGGATGGGCGCATAAACCAGGAATATCAGCAAGGCGGTCCAACCGATCGCCCGCCAGATGGCGATGCCGCGCCAGATGACTGCCCCGGTGGCGTCGCTCAACGCGGCGGGCAGGAATGGCTGCGCTACCCCATACACCAGCAACATCGGGGCGTGCGTCCAATCTGGAGTGGAGTCGAATATCTTCTGCATCCAGCCCGAGGCGCGCTCGCTCAGGTGCGCCTGCCAGTCTGCTGATTTCTTCACCCACCATTGCACCAACTCCACTGGATTGGAGACGCCTGCGGGCGCAAAACTGCCCCAGGTGACCCACACCCCCGCTGTAATCAGCATCACCAGCAAAACCAATCCCAGCCAGACTCGACGTTGTCGCCATACCTGCTTCCCCCAAACCTGAGGGCTGGCATACACCGCCAACAAGCCCAACATCAGCATCAACAGCCCGGCAAAGGGTGGCGAAAACGGCAGGAGCAGCAATAAAGACCCCCCGATCCAGAGCAAACCGCGCTGCGCTTCTTTCTGCATCAGGCATGTCAGCCCATAAACCGCGGCAGCCACGAGGGTGATGGTGAACGCCTCGCGCATTTGCGAGCTGCCCATCAGCACTGCCTCTGGATAAAGCGCCAGCAGCCATGCCGCGATGGCAGCCGCTTCAGAGCCCCAGACTCGCCGCGCAAAAGCCCAGGTGAACAATATCGCCAGGGATGAAAAGACAGCCGCCAACGATACCACCATCAACGGGAGATGCGCTCCCCCAAGATAACGATAGATAAAAGCGCTCAGGAACAGCAACCCGCCGTACTGATCGTAGCGACGATAGCCCCCCTGGAAGGCTTTAATCAACGGTTTCTCGGAACTTGCCAGGTTCCAGGCGCTGCTGTCTCGATCGTATGCGTCTGACATCACATACCCCGCCGATTCAGCCGGTGAGCCATAACCGGTAACCGGCAAGACGAGGTACCATATTACCCCTGCCGTCAGGCGCAGGAGAGCTGCCCCAATCAATAACGCCAGCAGCCAGCGAGGCGGAGATTCGCCCCTCAGCAACCGCCACGTCCCCAGCATCAGCACGATATCAATGATCAAAATCGCCCAAAATGGCAGCCAGGCATGGGCATCTTTAAATCCTGCAGACACCCACGCCAGGAGGAGCGCCAGCGCCACAGCGCCTGTCAGGATTGCCCCCCCATACAACAACCAACGCCTGGGCATCTTTTTGCGACCGACAAAGGAGGTTGGCTCGAATTCAGGCATACTCATCCGTCAGCCCTTCCAATATCCGCTGCGCCCTTGCCTCCCAGGTATAGTGGACTGCGATGGATCTTGCCCGTTCCCCAAGTTGAGCGCGCCTATCAGGATGCGCCTCGAGGTCTGACAAAGCTTCCACCCATTTTCCCACCTCATCCGGGGGCAGGAGCACGGCGCATTCTGGACTGAGAATTTCCTTCAACACCGGCAAATCGCTGGAGAGGATGGCTCTCCCACAAGCCAGGTACTCAAATAGCTTCATCGGGCTCAGGAAAGAGGCAATATCTCCACCCGAAGACGCCGCCACCCGCCGCTGATAGGGCATCAACAGGGCGTCGCAGGCTGCCTGATACAGAGGAAGCTCAGCATTGGGGACAAAGCCGCTTAAAACCACGTTGCTCAGGGCTTTCTGGCGAATTTGTCCTGCCAGCCGGTGCACATCCTGTGGTTCGCCACCCACCAACAAAAACGTCATCTGCGGCAGACGCCCGGCGATCTCCAAAATCAAATCCGCCCCCCGACCCGGATAGAAATGTCCGGTATAGCCTGCCATAAAGCGAGAGCTTTCAAGCTTGTAATTCAGTTTATCTTCAATCATGCGCCGCGCCTGAGGCGCATCTGGCAGGTCGGCATAACGCCAGAGGTCAACGCCATCGGGTTCTACCAGCACAAATGGTGGATTAAGTTGCGCTCCGAACCGCTGCCTGAGTTCATTCAGCAGCCTGTGCGTGATCACCACCAGGCGCTGTGCTCCCCGTCCAGCCAGAAACGCCTTGAATAACAAGGGTCCCAGCACCCCTTGAGGCATATCATGCGTTTCCAGGATAGTCGGCACGCCCACCTGGCTGGCAATTGCCGCCGCCTGAGGTAAGCGGGTGTAGATCATCTCGGCGCTCCAGCCCCGCGCCCAAGCCACAGCGCGATAGCCAAAATCATAGCGACGCCAGAAGGGTCTGGCTGGCAGCCATTCCAGCGCAAAACCGGTGCGCAGCCCATAATGGCGGCTCAATTCCTCCCAGGATGGACGCTGGATTGCCTTGCCCCCCTCAAGTATTGGTGCAACCAGGCGCGCTTCGTGACCTGCTTCGGCGATCGCCTGCGCCATTTTCATCACCTGCAGGGTATTGGCGCGCCGCGCCGGAATCTGACTGGGAGCGATGATCGCCACCTTCATCCCACCGCCTCGCGTTCCACCAGCAATCGCCTGACCATAAACGCTGAGATCAGGGAGCTGAGAATATAAAAACCAGAGAGCAGCGCCGCGCTTGCCAGGTAGCCGTAGGCAGGCACGAAAATCAAGATTCCCACCACCTTAAGGATAGCTAGAATCACATTCACCTTGGTGGGAAAATCTGGGCGACCCAGTGCCAACAAAGCGTTACGCCGCCAATAAAACGCATTGGCAAACAGGAGACCCACCATCAAGATCACCAGGGCAGGGTAGGCAGGCAGGTAATCCGGCGTGTACACATATCGGATCAGAGGCTTTCCCAACAACACCAGCCCGAGCGCCGCCACCAGGGTGTAGCCACCGGCAAGGAATGCGCCTTGCCTCAAAACCACCCGTACATTCTTCCAGTTGCGTTGTGCCACCTGACGGGTAAGCTCCGGATAGGTCGCCTGAGGCAAGGGGCTGATTGGGAGAAACAGAATATTCGCCAGGGTGAGCGAAAGTTTATAGTAACCGGTCTCCAATGGACCGCGAAAGAAGGAGACCCACAACAACTCGCTGTCTTTGGTGATCAGGCTGAGGGAGGCGCTGATATTGGTGTGAATGGCAAAACCTGCCAGTTCACGCCCCTGGGGACGCAGGATGCGCAGCTTCACCCTCCACCATCCCGCTTTCCAATGGCTTTGAGCCTCGAACAACGCAGCCAGGGTCAAGGCGACCGCTCCCACCATTTTTCCGCCCAAATAAGCCAGGAGCACCCCTGCCATCCCCCCGCCAGCGATATAGACGACAAACACCAATGCCAGGGTGACCAGACTCTGCACCATGGTCAGGAGCGCGACCTTGCGGAAGCGATCAAAGATTTGCAGCAACCCCAGCGAACTCTCCGAGATCAGATTAGCCAGCACGATCACCCCGTAGAGGATAAACCATCCCGTCGTGGAGGGGTCTTTGGCAAGATATTCGGCTCCCAACGGCGACAGAATCACAATCAGAAGAAAAGCCACCACCGAGGCGATCATCTCGACCAGAGCTGCCGCCTTGAAAATTGCTGCAGCGCGCATTGAGTCGTTTTGTTCTGTGTAATGCGCCACGTATCTGATCACCAGCTCACCCATCCTGAACGAAACCAGGTTATTGATCACGCTGGTGAACATCATGATGGCGCCCAGGATGCCGAAATTTTCAACGCTCAGCAGGCGCGCCACCAGGATGCCCTGCAGCATGCTGATCGCCGCCGCCGTGCCGGTTGCGCTGAACAGGTAGCCAGAATTCTTGACCACCCTGCGAATCAGCTCATGCTGAAAGAGCCGATGGAATATCTTGCGCAGCCAGGTATAAAGCGATTGGAACAGCATCAGACTCCGCACCCGCCAGGAGATAAGCAAGCCCCGCCGAAAAGCCCACCCCTCAGATGGTCTTTATCCGACTAGCCCAGTCACGTTCAGCGTTGTACCAGGCAACCATTCGGGAAACCCCCTCCTGCAGGGAGACCTGGGGCTCCCACCCCAGGATGCGCTTCGCCTTGCGAACGTCAGCCCAGTTCGCCAGCATATCCGCCGGATGGGCTGGCAATTGTTTGACCTGCGCTTTCCGCCCTATCAACCCTTCCAGCATTTCAATCAAGCGATTGATTTTGATGGTCTCGTGCCCGCCCAGATTGATAATCTCGTAGCCCAATGGCTTCAAGCCCAGGATCGTGCCGCGCGCGATATCATCCACGTAGGTAAAACCGCGCGATTGCTCGCCATCTCCGTTCAGCAGCACCGTTTGCCCCTCGGCAATCCACTGGGTGAAGCGGAACATGGACATATCCGGACGTCCCGCCGGACCATAAACGGTGAAATAGCGAAAGATGGTCACATCCAGCCCATACAGATAATGATAGACATGGCACAGCGCTTCGGCGCTCTTTTTGCTGGCGGCGTACGCCTGCAAAGGTCGGTCGCTCTCCGCCGTCTCCGGCGTTGGCAAGGGAGCGTTCGCGCCATACACGCTCGAAGTTGACGCCAGGATAAATTTGGGGATGCCGAGGCTTTTACACATCTCCAACAGGTTTAAGGTTCCGGTGATGTTGGTATCCAGATAAACCCAGGGGTTCTCCACCGACTGGCGCACGCCAGCCCGGGCTGCCAGGTTGATTACCGCAGCGAAGGGGGCATCGCCTGCCTTCTTCTGATGGCTTTTTTCTAACTCCATCATCGCCGCGCGGTCAACGATATCCAGCCTGTGGAAATGAAAATTGGGCAACTCCTGCAATTGCCTCAGCCGATACTCTTTCATGCGAATGTCATAGGCGTCGTTGAGGTTATCAACCCCTGTCACAAAATGCCCATCCGCCGCCAGGGTCTCGATCACGCGCGAGGCGATAAACCCGGCAGCCCCGCTAACCAAATAATGAGCCATAATCGTCTCCAGCCATTCTCCTCAGCCTGGAAGCTCCCCCCTCGTGCCGGAAAAACACGAGAGATTCATCACAAAAAGGGGGATTT
>FWPV01015920.1_pt1 | contig 10696 bp, 7 predicted proteins | sample 2228371 | NCBI WGS metagenome assembly FWPV01 (sample SAMEA103939776, study PRJEB20133) | metagenome
CATGATCCCATACGCGTCTCTTCACGTATATTTCAATCCGCTTCTGCAATTAAATCATAAATAAAATATACCACGGAGACTTTCGGAGGTGTTTAAATCTATTATCTGTAATGAAGAAATAAGCGAATGCAGTTACGGAACGTCTGGGGGTTGTTAGGGAGGGCGCGTACCGACAGGGTAGTCGAGGAACCTGGGAGATCCATATTAGCTGAGTCCCAGCTCAGGCTTTGAATGGTATTCCGTTCGATGCGGTTCCCAAACACCTCCGCGAAGTCTACTCCATGCGGGATGACCTCCAGCGCATCTTCGATACTACGCCGGGAAGCTGCATAACTGCGCCGAAATTCGGGTTCCCGGTCATCTACGACGTGTACTCCAAAGTGCCGGAGAATATCAAGCCGCTCGAAAAACTCATTCAAACCGCCATTCTGGAGCACGAACCAAGAATCAAGGAAGTCATCGCCGCAAATTGGAATATTGACAAGAAAGACGCCTCGCTGTGCTGCGTCATAGCATGCGTATTGAAGCGAGACGCAAAATCGTATGTTGGTTCAGGCTGAGGTTACGGGGAACGGGCGGGCACAGGGTGGAGTTGTGGAAGGGTGAGAGTTAGTCGCAAGATTCCGATATCGTAAAGCGCAGATGCATACCAATGCTCATTGGCAGAATCACGTACTCGATAAATTCTATCATCACAAGCCGCTAAGCGGGCGCATACGGCGCGGGTCGTTTTCTTCTGCCTTTTATCCGACGAAGCCTTTGTATATTTTGGCCCGTCCATATGCACATGGTTAGAGTGACCATCTGCATACTGCGCAATATCGCAATTCGCAATCACATGATGGCAGTTGAAATAGATGTTCTTTGCACCTGCCTTATGGAACAGCTTCATCAGTTCGAGAGTTTCCAGCATGTCCTGTTCCGAATTTAACCTGTTGGCACTATTGATATTGCTGCTTTCGCTGCAGTTCAAATCCGTCGAATCGCCTTCACGGTGGCCTGCGTGTTCGGTGACCGCACCGTCGTTGAACATTGCAATATCACCGATGTAAAACGGGCGAACAGCCTTTTCTGTTCCGTTCGCAAGTTTGATTTTGCGTTCCTTGCCGTCCGAAGTCTTCAGCCACTCATCGCCGATCTTCTTGAGCAAATCGATCTGCTCATTCTGTCCCCAGCAATCGACCATCAACCATGAAGCATCATCGTCCTCGAAAACCAAGATCGGTTTATCTCTGACCTTCGGTTTCTTGTCTCGTGTCTTGAGCGGCCTCGATCCGTATTCCACAACCTCCCGCCGGTAGTAACCCGGCGACGGTGGGACTTGATAGAACAGAATGCTATCAGGCTTGTACTCCTTATTGGGAGTGTATGCCCCGGCGGTTGGTGGTTCTTCCCACTTTGACTTCGGTTTGTGACCCGGTCGGTCCCATGTCTTGTTGCCTATCTTCGCCACTCGGTCTTTGATCGCCTTTGCGGTATCCGCGTCTACCTTGCCGGTGATCTTGTTCTTCTTGCTTGCGTCAACTTCGCCGCCCTGCTTCAGACAGAGCAGCTCAAGATGAGCGGTCTTGACTGCGTTCTCTACATTCGCTCCAAAATCACCAACAGCCAACATACCTTTGCCTTTACCGCTCGATGGTTTTGTAACCCGGTAGCCCAGTTTGACAAGATCCTTCTGTAGCTCCTCAACCAATTTGCCTTCTTTCTCGCCCTGCTTGCCTCCCCAGACTTTCTTTTTATCGTTATCGCCTTTCTGGAGTATTTGCCCACCGTAATGGGTAGACTTTTTGGTCTCTTCTTTCTTTTTCTCCCGTTCTTTTGCAGGTTCCGGGCGGACAGTGCGTGTCGCATCCTGTTCCGCGAAGTACTGCTTCTCGAAATCATACGCTTCGTCAGATGGCGAAGGACAGGTGAGAAGGCGTTTCACCTTCTCTTCGTAGGTCTCTCCACGTGCACCGCGAAAGAGAAAGCCGGGATCGTTTATGTCGTGCCATTCGCCGTGTATGGCTATGCCTTGCCTTTCTCGATAGGTGCACAGAAACGTCGTATTTCACTCTCAAACACAGCCGCGGCGTTTTCCAGACCCAAGACCAACTCCACCATCGGCTCCCATTTCAATTCATGGGTATAGATGCTGCGGAAGAGGTGCCGGAAAGCAAGGTATTTCTTGAGGATTTTGAGAAGGCTTCCCGAAATGACTGCATCGCGCGTTGCGGTGGCTCCGCTCATCTGCGTTAGTAAATCGATGTGCCACTGCCCGTCTTTCTCGGGTTTTCCGTCATAGGCGGCAGATATACGTTTGAGGATATTCTCGACTCCGTTGTAGAACGCGTGCAACACTGCCCCAAGCGCCCATCGGTTCGCAGGAGTTGGTGCTTGGCTTTTGCTTGCTTCAATGATTTCCCGGCTCTCGGCCAGCAATTGCCGAATCTGATCCAGCTCGAAGCTGATTTGTTCAACAAGTTTAGACGACACGGGCGAGCTCATCGTGTTCGGTCAGGTACTTTCCAAAGGCCGTACCCGCGTCAAGGTCGATAACATCTACTTCCCGGCCAAGCGAACACATGGTGTCGCCGACCGCGCTGTAAAAATCCTTCGGTGCAATCCCTCGTACTGCCAGATCAAGGTCAGAGTGTTCCCAGTCAAAGACACCAGTGCGGCCGGAGCCGAACAAATAAACCTCCGTCGCCCCATAAGAGCGAAGAATCGCCGCCGCTTTCTGGATAAGCTCTTTGAGCTGTGTATCGATTTCCCGTTTCATATCTTTTCTCCTGTCAATTATGATCGAACCAGAGTGTATCGCTGATTGTCTGCATGCCTCGCACGTCCCTGCCAATCACGAACCAGTTGAGCGTGCCTGTAAGCAGACTTGTGCCGGTCATTCTGAACGAAGTATCGGCAGCATTGAAATTAAATCTAAACATTTCGATTAGTTTACACAAAAAAGCCACTTTATTGAGCTAAACATATTGTATTTTATATGTGAAAAACGTCATTCAATACAAATGATAATTAAACTCAATAAGTGGCTTAAAATGAAAATACAAAATAGCAATCCTAATAAGCAAATTTCTGACATTGAAATTTGTGATCCAGAAACTGCCCGTGGTGACATAGCACGGGCAGGGCACGAAGGAACCGATTTTTGGGGTTAGGCAAGTTCCCGACTGCGGCGATTTCCGGTGCCGGCTCACATGCCCCGGGCAGTTCGTCGGTGTTGCCCTTATCAAGATGATACTCTGCCGCCAGATACCCCGGCTCTTCTCCGAACACATGCAACAACTCGCTCAATGCATAACAGGGGCGATATCGTACCGCCCGCTTCTGTTCCTCGCTCATCTCAGACATATCGATACGCCGGCCGTGCTCATCCACCGGCATGGGGGCAACGTCGACATAGTTGGGATTTCCAGGAACGACAAGATGCGTCTGATCCAGCACGAATATACCATGCTTGTCAAAACCGTGGTGGCGATGAAAAAATGTCTGAACATCGGTGTTGTACCAGTGGCGATAGCGCCGATGATCACCATCATTGTAAAACTTCCGTACACTGTCGTGATCAACCGGACAGGTACGCTCGGTGCGATTCTTGAGATTAAATCCTCCTCCAGGCATATCGGCGGCATTATACCCCAAACGGGACAATATGGCGCCACTGCCTAAAATGCCAGGTAATCGGCTGAATGAGGAGGTCGTATGAAGCTTCATCTGTAAAGCGCAACATATCAACACCCATAGCGGCAACTCCTCTTTAACCCGTGGGCTGGGATAGGTGCGGGCAGCATGTCCGAGGAAATCTATAGAAAACAGAAATGCAAAAAACCGGTCGGCAAACGTCCAGCTTGATAAATCAATATAGGTAACGCTTCCCTGTTTGAATTCCTCCAGCACCTTCCTCTTGTTCTCCTGAAATACCTCCACAGGTTCCCTCCAGACTATTGGTAGTGTTGTATCGAAAGCTTGCGGATCTCTTCCAAAAGTATCTCGCACTCCCGGCAAAGGGCTCGCCAAGCAGTGATCGCCTTCTGGAATCGCTTGTAGGCCGATGCTTTTGCCCGCACGTCGGGCAGTTCATCACGACGGATGGGACGACTGTAATGCTTGCCGTCTATCGCATAGGAGATGGTGGCATACGGCCCATGTCTCTGTCCCCGGCGGCACCGGCAGTTGGGATAGTAGCATGTGCGATAGGACTGATAAATGCTTCCGGCGATCATTGGACCGCAGTCCATCATGATATTGAGTAGCGCCAGCTGCTCTTCGTGAATGGCACGGATACGACGACGCAGCATACTGACGTCGGAGGAGTGATGGATATCGGTTGGTGAGCTTGTCGAACCACGGATTGGTTGATTTGAGGGAAAATCGAACTATGTTGGGGCTCTGCTCCCTATAGAGCAGCGTCAGCCATCACTATCGCCCGGCCGCCAGTGTCTGAATCACAGCATTGAAATAACAACCGATACCTTGACCGGACGTAGCGGCATGCCATTTGTTTCACGGTATCTCGACCAAAGCGGTATATGGGATTTGTTCTCCAACCAAATTGGGCACCTTCGCTTTAGCGGCAAGAGCAAGGATGTTGCAAGCATTGCACTCCAGATTATGACGTCATTTATAGGTATCCGTTCAGTAAACCCATCTTGAATTACCTGTTTTCCCGATTGATTTTCCGGTTGATGGGCGTGAGGTCGGCATTTTTTTTGCCGGATACTCTGCTACTTTCGGCAGGATATCGACGAAATATTCGTAAGGGTTGATGTCGGGGAGTTTGCATGTAGCAACCAGCGAGTAGATTATAGCCATTCGCTTCGCCCCTTCGGGAGATCCGGCAAAGAGCCGGTTCTTGCGGCCGGGAGCAACAGGACGAATGGTGTTTTCTACGAGGTTGTTGTCTATCGGCAGCCTGCCGTTCTGAAGATAAGCCGTGAGCTGCATCCATAAATGGTTCCCGAGTATGTTCACTAAACAGACAAAATTTTGCTTTTATGGCTTATAATAAAAATATTCGGACACACCTCTTGACGAAAGCCCAAATGAATTTTTTGTTTTGATTTCGAAATAATTGTATGGCCCTGACTTATATGTTGAAGGTATAGTAATAAGACGTCTGAATTCACTTCCGCCGACGCAATCGGATAATGGTCCTGTCCACACTATCGAATCCTGATAACCTTCGGACACATTGTAATTACCGAATAGTCTGATAGTTACCGAAACGGCAGAAAAAGGATCTCGCCAGTCGAAACCTCCGATCCACGAAATATAAACCTCAGAATCCGATAAGGTATCATGGTAAGCAGATATTGAGATATCGGTGACAGGGGTAGGTGGCCCCACTGTCCGCAGCCAAAAGTTACTTCTACCTTCCAGACTGTCGTCGTCGATGCATGAGAGTGTTATCATGACCGCAGGGGAGTCGGGCGAATATGGGCCCATGTAGTAGGCCGCTATTGAAATTATTGAATCATCCGAAATGTCAAGAGTATCGATTATCGTTCTGTCGTCAGCCGATGGGTTGGGTAAGTATGCTGTCTTACGAATAACCGTGCCATTTGTATCAAATGCGTCAACGTAAAAGTCTATGAATAGATATGTAAAATTCTCTATAGCCGGACAAAAAAGAGTATCTCCAATAATCATAAATTTTAAAGTGTCGATGTAGCCATAATACTCTCTCAGTAATAATTTTGTTTCTGGTTTGATCACCGGTCTGCCGATTCGCAGCGGTATCTCAAGATTTATATCAGATTGCAAACCGTAATCGTCCGTTATTTTAATTGAGACCGTAGGCGGCGTAGTGATACGGTACCGGTGGTAAACGGCTACAGAATCTCTTTCTGCATTGACCGACAACGAGTCTGAACAACCGTCTCCCCAGTTGATTTTTACTTTACGTACAGTTCCGTCGGAATCGTTCCATGCTATAGTATAGGGGAGTGAATCGTTATACCAAATGATATCCGGAAGCGTAAAACGTTCTATAGCCGGAATTCCTTTATGAATATTCAATAGAAAAGGTGAAGAAAAAGCTGACCAGCGTCCGAGGGTATCACGACATCGTGCACTAAGCATCCACGTACCCGCGCTGGATGTATCTGTTGTCGCAAGTTTAAAAACATCAAAAATGTTTACTGTTGAGATGGTGTCATTGCCTCTGAACATTAATACGATAAAGGTATCGATACGTGTATTAGAAACACTCCGCGCATGGATTTTCAGCCGGAATTGCTTTTTTACAAAAACTATTGTATCGACCTGCGTTATGCTGTCGACAACCGGAGCTCCGTCTACTACAATTATATTTTTGGATACAACAGTACTCCGAAACCCTAGGCTATCTTTACATTGTATTAGTATATTGTAGCTGCCCGGCGAGTTAAAAATACGGGAGATAGTTGCAGAAAATGTGGAATCCTCCCATACGGTATCGCCGTCAAAGGACCAGTAGTAGGTAGTTATTCTGACGTCCGGTTTAATTTCATGTGCGTATGCGGTAAGGTTAACAGGGCATCTGTCGTAAATCAACGACGAAACTTTTATGCTGTCGATGACAGGCGCGCCGTCGCAGACAGTTATGCTCTTTGATATAACCTGACTTGAAAACCCCATACTATCTTTACATTGGACCACTATGGTGTAAGTGCCTGGTGCTTGAAAAGTAATTGAGTTGGTTGCCTCTGATGTGGAATCGTCCCATAAGGTATCACCATCAAACGACCAATAATAGACCACTATAGGGCTGTTGGTTTCTGCACGTCGCGGGAATATATTCAGGGAGGTTTCGGTACCGTTAAAAATCAGAGACGGATTTGAAATGCTATCTATTGCAGGATAAACGCCTATTACAAGACGAAAGTCGGAGATAATCTGCGATTTTTGTCCCAGGCTGTCAATATATACCGCCCATAGTATAATTGAAGGTCGGAAAAGAGATAATTCTGTTTTAAGTGAATCTTTCGGCGACGTTTCTTTAACAAAAACAGTATCGCCGCTGACGTTGGTAATATACCATAATACCTTTCCGGCTGTTACCGGTTTGTTTTCTATAGAAAATACCCGAACCTTCCATACTGCCGAATCTACTTCACGCATAATTTTCCGATCAGGAAAACTGACAAATGATATATAATAAGGAAACCTTCGGGCTGAAAGTATAATTGTATCCGACGGACCGGAATATCCTAGAGAATCTATTCCGTACACTATAATCTTAACCGGCGCAATACTGTCTGTAAAAAATACCCTCTCGTAATATGGCGTGGAAACCGTGTCGGGCTTTTCTTCTCCGATTCTCAATACGTATTTATCGGCTTTACCAATAAGATCAAGCAATACTTTCTGACCAACCACTACATACATTGTATCGGCAGAATGAGCGAATCTGACAACCGGAACAACAACGCCCACATTGATATTCAATGGTCCACATACAGCCGTGGTATATGCATTGTTGTATAATAACCTAATCCGGTATGTGCCGGTGTCTGAAAATCCTTTACTAAAAGTAACAACGACGTTCTTCTGCGATGAATCTGTGAAAACAACCGGTTCGACAACAGATTCTTCGCCAAACCACACCGTAAGAGTGCCGCTGTCACCTACAAAAGAACCGATAGTTACATTCAGATTCACCGGTTTACAGACAATCAGCGGCAGAGGCATTATATAGACAGAATCAAAAGAGGCTTTTTTGCCGGGGCCGGATATAACTACCGAATCAAGTAAAAGAGCATTTCCTTCAATATCCACACAAACCGCTGAGACAGTGGTAGTAAACTTATTTTTCATTATAAAATTAAACATCTTATCCTTTTCAAGAGAATCTGCTATTATTCCATCGTTATACCATATTACCTTTTTTACCCCCGACCAGGCTCTGCTGCCACCCGGTAAAGTATCAATCATGCATCTTACAGTATCACCCCATAAAGCAACAGTAGGTGAACGTATAATGAACGGATTTTTTATTATTAAAAAGACAAACGCAGTGTCCTTAATCCCATTCGGCCTTATTCCTATAATACCGACTCTGCCTTCAAATTGTTTTACAAAATACACTTCAATTAATGAATCACTTTGATGAATCAAACTATAGTTGACGTCCACCACACCCGGCGGATCGGAAAATATTCTAAATGATTTATATTTATCTCTACCCTGAGTAATAGTAACTGACACAGGTGAAAAGGCATACATTATAGAATCACCTGAAACCATAGGATTGATTCCGTATTCTCCCTTATATGCAGGATCTACAGGATTTGTATGCCCGGCACGATCCGCACAGAAAAGTATATCTAACAACAATAACAATATTACTATGAATAAAAATCTATCTACGGGATAACGTAAATTTGACATAGGAAAAAGACCTTTCATGATTTTTATCATATTAGTAAAGAATATATATGGTATGTTTTATCTATTGTAAATTCAGGAAAGAATATCACTTTTTTTACTTCGATTGAAGAAATGTCCTAACCCGCTCCGGAACCTTTTTCCCCTTTCCACTACTCTCCATTAGCTCAATATACCGCTGGTATGACTCCTTAGCTTCTTCTATCTTCCCTAAACCTGCCTGCGCATCTCCAAGATTAAGCCATGCCACTGTTCGGGTGGGAAATTTTGATGTAACTTTTTCTAATATGGAAACCGCCTCACGGAATCGGCTAGTCTGTTCCATAACATATCCTAAATCATTTAAATAAATTACATTCCTATCATCTATCTCAATATTATTAAGATTTCCTATGTTTGCTAAAATCGTATCTCTTGCTTTTTCTTTTTGTCCTTTATTAAAAAATTCAAATACCTTAGTATGAATGGCTTTAATATCAATACCTTTTTGTGAACTTTTATTATTATTAAATAAATTAAGACTAATATATTTTCTTTTCAAAAAAGATTCCTGAACAGTAGAAGGAAAACCTTTTACAGAAACAAATTGAATAATTGTATCACCAACTAAATTATATTCCAAAATGCTTTGAGTTATCTTTCCATTATGGCTTATATTTTTAATAAAAACAGGAATAGGATCAGTGAGTTTTACAATTCCCTTCACATTGTCAAGTCCAAAAAAGATTTCATCTTTTTTAACAGAATACTCCACTAAACTTTTTACACTTTCAACAATAGATACCATGGAATCGGTCACAGATATAATATATATTCCTTTATATGGTGCATTGGTTTTATGAAAAGTACCTGATACTTTTATTTGTTCCCAAAAAACTGCTGTAGCTGGCCTTTCCTGTGCAATAGGTTGTACAAAATAATGTTCATTTGTTTTCATAATCAAATAAAAAAGTTTTGTCCTTTGAGCCATAGTTGTAGTTTCATCAAAAAATGCAACGATAGCTAATTCTGTAGAATCTGATAATATCGTTTTCATAATAGTATCTATACTTATATTTGATATTTCTTCACAATCAAGCACTGTTGCTATAAGCGAAAGTAAAGATTCATCATTTTTAATTTCTTGCGCTGTTCCTATATCAAATAAAATAAAAATTAAAGTAATTAAAGCAACCATAAATTATCCTCTATTTGCACTTAAAAAATTAAGTGAATATTTTGATCTGTCAGTTGGCTTTAAATTAGCAGAAATAGCTATTGCATCCAAAGAATCATAACCAAATTTCTTTGCTAAATTCTCATTTAGGTCCTTTGTGCAAAGAATAATAAATGCAGCACGTACTTTGGGACTCCACATTTTGCTCTCATTACGTTTTTCTATCAACAATTTGATCATTTTATGTTCGTCTTCATCTGTTAAATTATTTGTATCTAACGATTGACGATACTCTTTAAACGCTTTAACCCATAGTCCATTCTCTGAATCGACTATCGCCGGGAGATTAATATGTGCATCCAACATAAGGGCGTGTGCCAATTCACTGTTAAATATTTCTTTAAAAAATAAGGTCTTACCATTTATTATAGCTTTCATATTCTCAACTAACTCTATTCTTTTAAAAGCATATTCAAGAAATAGTTCTCGAAACTTTAAATTCTCCAATGCTTTTTTAAAGCGATATGGCCATATAAACTTTCTATATTCTTCCTTTTCTTTACTTGTTTTTATAACTTTTCCATTTAATGAAAAATACCCTCTTTCAATTCCAATACTATCTTTTTGAATATTTACTGGTTCTAAACCGTATTTACCTAATAATTCTTTATAAACAGCCTCATTCTTATTCTTTACATAATTTACTACTGCACACAGTTCCCCAGGTGTATCTTTCGTTCCTACTGTATGTTGTATAGGGCCAATAGATAAAAAAGCTGAATCGTAAGCATTAATTGCTTCTATCGCTCCTTCGCTATAATAAATTGACGCCCAGATTCTTTTATGTCTTTTTGATAAGCTTTTAGGAATTCCTTGTACCGAGCCTTTTATCAATGCATTATATAGGTTATTTTTCCCATAATCTCCAACACCTCGACAACCTTGTAGAGTTTTAGCTCGACCTAATTGAATTTCTTCTGTTGAACTTTTAGCAAATATCTTAGCACCATTTCCTATTAAATCTGATTCTATTAAGTCTGCTGCGCCTATAACTTCAACTTTTTTTCCATTCCTTTCAATAAAAAATTTGATATTTTCCTCCTTCCCCCCCACCACCCCACCCATCTCCGCCACTTTCTTCAGCATTTCCTGAGTGGGGGCGTCGAGGACGCCTTT
>FWPV01015922.1_pt1 | contig 10696 bp, 7 predicted proteins | sample 2228371 | NCBI WGS metagenome assembly FWPV01 (sample SAMEA103939776, study PRJEB20133) | metagenome
GCTTGAATACGGGTCCAGCGGCGAAGCCAGAATGCTGCGGTTGCCCAGCGCCCGCGGACCGAATTCCGTGGCGCCGTGCATCCAGGCGACGATCTTGTTTTCGGAAAGCTGCTCCACCGTCGCCTGAATCAGATCTTCCGTGGTCAGCAGATACCGGAACCGCAGCTTGCAGTTCTCCAGGACCTTCTTAATTTCTTCGGCGTCATAGGACGGGCCCAGGCATAAGTTCCCCACCGTCCCCCTCGATGTCTGATGGCACACGTGGTGCCAGGCGTGGAAAACCGCCCCGATCGCGGTGCCCGCGTTGCCTGCCGCCGGTTGGACATAAACGTTCCGCCAAGCGCCGGAGTTTTCCATGGCAGCCACCAGCAGCGCATTCAACGCCACTCCTCCGCCCAAGCACAGATTCTCCCCGCTGCCTGCCATCCGCAGCACGCATCGCTCAAGGGCGCGCTGCGCCCCCGCCGCCACGTCCGGCTTCATCGTTTCGGGAATCTCTGCGCCGTCGGGAAGCCCTAGCCCCTCGTAAAGCTTGGCGCTGAAACCGCCATGCCGCAGCCGCTCGCCGTGGAAGAACGTCCGGTCGAAAGCCGGCCAGCCGTCGCCGCCGCAGCCGAGCACCCGCTCAAACAGCGCCACGAAGCGGTCGTCTCCCGCCGTCGAAAGCCACTGCAACTTGTGCTCGTCGGCATTCGGCTTGAATCCCGCCAGGCTGGTCACGCGGCTGAAGAAATCGCCCAGCGAGTCGGGATAGAAGAGCTCCCGCTCGAGTTCGATATGCGTCCCGCGAGCCCGCCACAGGGCGCCGCAGCGGAAGTCGCCCATCCGGTCGAGCGTCAGCACCGTGGCTTCCTCAAACGGCGAGGTGTAATACGCCGAAGCGGCGTGCGCCGTGTGATGCTCCACCAGTACGATGCGCGCGTTCGGAAAACGCGACCGCAGATGCAGGTGCAGCGAGCGCTCAGCCTCGTGCGCCAGCGGCCGCACCAGCGCGACATAGTCCACGTCCTTCGGACCAATGCCCGCCAGTTTGAGGCACACCGCCACGGTCTCATCCGGCAGATGGCGCGACCCCTCGTGGCGCGCCACTTTGGCCTGCTCCACCGCCGCCGCCAGCTTGCCGTCTTGTAACACGGCGCATGCCGTGTCCTTCAAGATGCCGCCGATGCCCAGAATGTTCATTTTCCTCGCCTGCCCGGCTCCCTCCTTATCCTTCGCCTTGTTCCTTCAACGCCTTCTCGATCTTCGCCCAAGTGTCGCGCAGGGTCACCGTCCGGTTGAAGACGGGCTTGCCCGGCTGCGTGTCCGGATCAACGCAGAAGTAAGCCAGCCGCTCAAATTGGAATAGCTCTCCCGGTTTCACGTCGGCGAGCGAAGGCTCTAATTTCGCCGCCGGAATCACCTCCAGCGAGTTCGGGTTCAGGTAGTCCGTAAACTTCTTCCCCTCCTCGACGTCATTGGGATTCGGAACCGTGAAGAGCGTGTCGTACAACCGGACCTCGGCGTCAATAGCGTGTTCCGCCGAAACCCAGTGAATTGTGGATTTCACCTTTCGCCCGTCGGGAGCGTTTCCGCCTTTGGTCGCCGGGTCGTACGTGCAATGGATCTCCACAACTTCGCCCGTCGCCGGATCTTTCACCACACCCGTGCAGGTGACGAAATACGCATACCGCAGCCTCACCTCCCGCCCCGGCGAGAGGCGGTAGTACTGCTTCGGCGGATCTTCGCGAAAATCGTCGCGTTCGATGTAAAGCACCCTCGAAAAAGGCACCTTCCGCGTGCCCATGCCCGGGTCTTCCGGATTATTGATGGCGTCGAGCTCTTCGGTTTGACCCTCCGGATAGTTGTCGATGACCAGCCGCAGGGGGCGCAGAACGCCCATCACGCGCTTGGCGCGCTTGTTCAAGTCTTCCCGCACAGCGTGCTCGAGAAGCGCAAGCTCGATCACGCCGTTGGTCTTCGAAACGCCGATGCGGCTGCAAAACGCCCGGATCGCCTCCGGCGTGTAACCGCGGCGCCGTATGCCGGACAGGGTGGGCATTCGCGGGTCGTCCCACCCGCGCACATGCCCCTCCTCCACCAGCGTCAAAAGTTTCCGCTTGCTCAACACCGTGTAGGTGAGGTTCAGCCGGTCGAATTCGATCTGCTGCGGGTGGTAAATTCCCAGCGCATCGAGAAACCAGTCGTACAACGGGCGGTGATCTTCAAACTCCAGGGTGCAAATCGAGTGCGTGATGCCCTCAATCGAGTCCGACTGCCCATGGGCGTAGTCGTACATCGGATAGATACACCACTTGTTCCCCGTGCGGTGATGCTCGGCGTGCAGGATGCGGTACATCACCGGATCCCGCATGTTCAGGTTCGGCGACGCCATGTCGATCTTGGCGCGCAGCGTGCGCGAACCGTCCGGGAATTCGCCCGCCTTCATCCGTTCGAACAGATCCAGATTCTCTTCCACGCTGCGGTTCCGGTAAGGGCTCTCCTTGCCCGGTTCGGTCAGCGTTCCCCGGTACTCCCGCACTTCCTCGGGACTCAGATCGCAGACGTACGCCTTGCCCGCCTTGATAAGCTGCACCGCCCACTCGTAAAGCTGGTCGAAGTAGTCGGAAGCATAGAACAAACGGTCTTCCCAGTCGAAACCCAGCCAGCGCACATCGCGGATGATGGATTCGACGTACTCGACCTCTTCCTTGCACGGGTTCGTGTCGTCGAACCGCAGGTTGCACTTGCCGCCGAATTCCTGCGCTAAACCGAAGTTCAGGCAGATCGACTTGGCGTGTCCGATGTGCAAATAGCCGTTCGGCTCCGGAGGAAAGCGCGTATGCACGCGCCCGCCAAACCGGTTCGTCTCGATGTCCTTCAGGATGATGTCCCGGATGAAATTGGACGGGCGCGAAGGGTCTTGCGCCTTGGGACGGTTCCCTTCACTACGGTCGCCATTCGACATACTTGGGCTCTTTTTCCTTTACGGGGGAAATTCTATTGTAACTTTGCCGCGGCTTGCCGCAGCCGCTTGAGGCACGTCTCGCGCCCCACCACCGCCAAGGTTTCAAAAAGCGGCGGCGCCTCTTTGCGCCCGCACACCGCCACGCGAATGGGCTGAAATAGCTGTCCCGCCTTCACTCCCATCTCTTTCGCCGCCTCGCGCAGCCCCTGTTCAATGCCTTGGTGGGTAAACTCCACCCGGCTCAGCACCTCGAGCCCCCGCTCGAGCGCCGCGAGCGCCATCTTGGCGTCCCCTTTTTGCGGGATCAGCTCCGCCGCGTCGTAAGGCGGCAGCTCGTCCAGCAGGAAGAAATTGCCGACGGTCACCACGTCTCGCAGCGTCTTAATCCGCTCCTGAATCAGCGGCGTCATCGCCAGGAGTTTCTGGTCGCTGATCTCGAACCCTGCCGCCTCGATAAACGGCTTGAGTTCCTTCGCCAGTTGCTCGGGCGCTAGCGCCCGGATGTGCATGCCGTTCAGCCAGAGCGCCTTGGGGTCGATGGGATCTTCCTCGGTGAAGTTCACCACCGCATTGCTGCGGTTCACCCCTTCAAACGAGAATGCTTCCACCAATTCCTGACGCGACATCACCTCGCGATCGTCCTTCGGCGACCATCCCAGCAGGCAGAGAAAGTTGATGTACGCGTGGGGCAAAAAGCCGGCCTCGCGGTACGTCGTGACGCTGACCACCGGTCCGTGCCGGCGCTTCGAAAGTTTCGACCCGTCGGGCGCGATGAGCAGCGGCAGGTGCGCGAACTCCGGAACTGCCGCCCCTAGCGCCTCGAAGATCAGGATGTGTTTGAACGTGTTGGTGAGGTGGTCCTGCCCGCGGACAATGTGCGTGATGCGCAGGTCCACGTCGTCGGCGCAGGAAGCCATGTGATAGGTCGGCATCCCGTTGCTGCGCACCAAGGCAAAGTCCTCGATGTCGTCGGCTTCTTTGGCTTGCTCCCCATACACCAAGTCCCGGAACCGCACCACTCGCCCCTCGCCGCGCGGCACGCGGAACCGCAGCACGAACGGTTCTCCCGCCGCCGCCCGCCGTTCGCTTTCCTCCGCGCTCATCTCCCGCATCCCGGGATTGCACAGCCACGCCGCCCCGGACGCGGGCTTCTCCTCCTGTTCGCCTTGCGCCGGCGTAAAGTCCCGGTAGGCGAAACCCTTCCGCAGGATCTCCTCCGCCAGCCGCCGGTGCAAGTCCAGCCGTTCCGACTGCCGGTAAAATTCGTCCCACCCCAGACCAAGCCAGTTGAGCCCGTCGAAGATCGAATCCAGCGATTCTTGCGTGTTCCGCTCCAGATCGGTATCGTCGATGCGCAAAATCATAGCCCCGCCGTGGCGCCGGGCGTAAAGCCAGTTGAAGATGAACGTCCTCGCGCTCCCGATGTGCAGATAACCGGTGGGAGAGGGGGCAAAACGGACACGAACCATGAACCACCAGTATAGCGGGCGGCGGGATTTGAGATAAATTTATCCCATTTGTGCCGCCGGAGACCCCTCTGATAGAATGTGAGCGAGTCCACCCCCAATTCGTTCAAGAAGGAGACACTCTACACATGGCAATCAAAGTTGGTATTAACGGGTTTGGGCGCATCGGACGGAACGTCGTTCGCGCCGGCCTGAATAATCCGAATGTCGAATTCGTAGCCGCCAACGACCTCACCGACACCAAAACTCTGGCCCACCTCCTGAAGTATGACTCCATCCTCGGGCCGCTCGACGCTGAAGTGAAGGCCGAAGCCGACGGCATTCTGCTCAATGGCAAGAAGATCAAGATTTTCGCCACCAAGGATCCCGCCGAGCTCGATTGGGCCAGCGTCGGCGCCGAAATCGTCGTCGAATCCACCGGCAAGTTCACCAATCGCGACGACGCCGCCAAGCACCTGCGCGGTCCGGTCAAGAAGGTCATCATCTCAGCGCCGGCCAAGAACGAGGACGTCACCATCGTGCTCGGCGTGAACGACGGCATGTATGACCCCGCCAAGCACCACGTCATCTCCAATGCCTCTTGCACGACGAACTGCTTGGCGCCTGTGGTCAAGGTGATCCACGACACCTTCGGCATCGAGAAGGGCTCGATGACCACCATCCATAGCTACACCAACGATCAGAACGTCCTCGACTTCCCCCACAAGGACCTGCGCCGCGCCCGCGCCGCCGCCATCAACATGATCCCGACTTCGACCGGCGCCGCCAAAGCCATCGGCTTGGTTCTGCCCGAACTGAAGGGTAAGTTGGACGGCTACGCCATGCGCGTGCCCACCCCCAACGTGAGCGTGGTGGACTTCGTCTGCGTTCTCAAGAAGGACGCGACCGCCGAAGAAGTCAACGCCGCTTTGAAGGCTGCCGCCGAAGGTCCCATGAAGGGCATTCTCGGCTACACCGAGGACCCCGTGGTGAGCACCGACATGATGCACAACTCCAACAGCTCGATCGTCGATGCTCAGTTGACCAAGGTTCTGGGCGGCAACCTGTTGAAGGTCGTCTCGTGGTACGACAACGAAGGGGGCTATTCCTGCCGCATTGTCGACCTCATCGAATTCCTTGTGAAGAAGGGCCTCTAAGTACTGCCTCCCTCGGAGCGGGACGGGCGCCGCTGCCCGTTCCGCTCACTTCATCGCGGCGATCACGGCGTCCGTGAATTCCGCTGTCGACGCGCTGCCACCCACATCGCGTGTGAGGTGTTTCCCTTCCTTGTACACCGCCGCGATGGCGTTCTGAAGCCGCCCGGCTGCTTCGTTCTCACCCAAGTGGATCAGCATCAACACGCCCGACTGCATGAGCGCCGTCGGGTTGGCGATTCCCTTCCCGGCAATGTCCGGCGCCGAGCCGTGCACGGCTTCAAACACCGCATGCCGTTCTCCCATGTTCGCGCCCGGCACGATCCCCAAGCCGCCCACCAGCCCCGCCGCCAGGTCCGAGACGATATCCCCGTAAAGGTTGGGCAGCAGCAAAACGTCGAACTGCTCCGGCTTCATCACGAGTTGCATGGCGGCGTTGTCGACGATCAGTTCGTTGTACTCGATCGCCGGGTGCCGCTTGGCGATCTCCCGCGCGCAGCGCAAAAACAAGCCGTCGCCCAATTTCATGATGTTGGCCTTGTGAACCGCCGTGACGCGCTTTCGCCTCGTCTTCTCCGCGTATTGAAACGCGTAGCTGGCGATCCGGATGGAGGCGCGCCGCGTGATCACTTTCAGGCTCGTCACCACGTCGGGAACGACTTCGTGCTCCAAACCCGAATACAGGTCTTCGGTGTTCTCCCGGAAGATCACCATGTCGATCGCCACATCCTGAAACCGGGTGTTCACGCCCGGCAGGCTGCGCACGGGGCGCACGTTCGCAAACAAATCCAGCTTCTTGCGCAGCGCCACGTTCACGCTTTGGAATCCGCCCCCTACCGGGGTGGTGACCGGACCCTTCAGCCCCACTAGCGTCCGCTCGAGCGAATCCAACACGGGTTGCGGCAGCTCTGAGCCGGCTTCCTCGATCACCTTGGCGTTCAACTCCACACGCTCCCAGGCGAATTTGACGCCTGTCGCCTCGAGCGCGCGCACCGTAGCATCGGTCACCTCCGGTCCGATGCCGTCACCGGGAATCACTGTTACGGGGTAGATCACCACTTCATTGTAAGCCGCTGCCGGTGTGGGAAAATGTTGGGCTTATGGCGAAAATCCAACGGGCTCTCATCAGCGTCACAGACAAGACGGGCGTGCTCGAGTTTGCGCGCGGGCTGCGCGAACTCGGCGTCGAAATCCTATCCACGGGCGGCACCGCCAAAGCGCTCCGGGAGGGCGGCGTCGAACTCAAAGATGTTTCCGAGGTGACGGGCTTCCCCGAAATGCTCGACGGGCGTCTCAAAACCATCCACCCGCGAATCGCGGGCGGCATACTCGCAATTCGTTCGAATAGTGAACATATGCGTTCAATTTCCGAACATGGGATCCCGCTCATCGACATGGTGGTGGTCAACCTCTACGCATTCGAAAAGTACGCCGCCCGGGAGGGGGTTTCGGTAGCGGAGCTGATCGAGAACATCGACATCGGGGGTCCCACCATGATTCGCGCGGCGGCGAAGAACTATCAGGACGTCGCCGTGGTGGTTTCTCCCGAGGACTACCCGGGCATCTTGGAAGAGCTCCGTGCTTCAGGCGGCGTTTTGGCGCCCTCGACGCATTGGAACCTTGCCGTGAAAGCCTTCCGCCTCACGGCGCGTTATGACCGCGCCATCAGCTCCCGTCTGTCCTGCATCCGGATGGAAGATGAAAAATTCGTCGATGAAAAGGCGCCGCTTCCGGCGGTGCTCGATATCCACGCGCCGCGCGCCTTGGCGCTGCGGTACGGCGAGAATCCTCACCAATCGGCATGCCTGTATGCGGAGGGCAAAGCGGGCATCGCCGGCGCGACGCAGCTTCACGGCAAGGAGCTTTCCTACAACAATCTGGTCGATCTCGACGCCGCCTGGCAGTTGGTGAGCGAGTTCGAGCGCCCCGCTTCCGCCATCATCAAGCACACCAATCCCTGCGGTTGCGCCGAGCAGGACACGCTCGCCGAAAGTTACCGCAAGGCGTTTGAAGCCGATCCGGTGTCCGCCTTCGGCGGAGTGTTGGCGTTCAACCGGACGCTCGACGAAGAAACCGCGCGCGAAATTGCTAAGACCTTCATTGAAGCCATTGCCGCGCCGGGCTACACTCCCGAGGCGCTCGCCGTCCTCACCGCCAAGAAGAACCTGCGGCTGCTCGAAGTCGTCCAACCGGCGCCGGATCCGATTGTGGTGAAATCCATCAGCGGCGGCTACTTAGCGCAGACCGCCGACCTGCATGTACTCAACCGCGACGCCTGTCAGGTGGTCACCGCGCGGCGTCCGAGCGAGGAGGAATGGGCGGCGCTCGAGTTCGGCTGGAAGGTGTGCAAGCACGTCAAGTCCAACGCCATCGTCTATGCCCGCGCCGGACAGAGCGTCAGCGTGGGCGCGGGGCAGATGAGCCGCGTCGATTCGGTGAAAGTAGGCGCGATGAAAGCGGTGCTGCCTCTGGCGGGAACGGTGCTCGCGTCGGACGCCTTTTTCCCCTTTCCGGACGGTGTAGAGGAAGCCGCCAAGCACGGCATTACGGCGGTCATTCAACCGGGCGGCTCGGTGCGCGATCAGGAAGTGATCGACGCCGCAAACCGGCTGAACCTCGCCATGGTGTTTACCGGCGTGCGCCACTTCCGCCACTGAGGAGCAGCGCTACGGCTTCACCGGAAGATCGCCAAAATCGTAATACTTGTGCTCGACCCCTGCCGGCGTGACCTTGACGACGCGGAAACCCGACTTCGCGCCCCGCAGCGGCTTGCCCACCGGTCCGGTGACGACGATTTCCATGTCGCCGTAGCGCGAGACGGCGTTCTGGTGATAGTGACCGGTGAACACGAACTTGACTCCGTGGTCCCGCAGCAGACTGAGGTATGAAATCCGGCGTTCGCGCGGGATGTTCTCATAAACGTCCTTCTCGTCCAATTCTTTGATAAAGAACGGGTGGTGCTGAAACACGATGATGTGAGGCGCGCCAGAGGCTTTGGCTTTCTTCAACTCCTCGCGGAGCCACGATTCCTGCTTCTGAAACTCGGCGGGCGCCTTCGCCGGGGAATAGATCAGCGGTGAATTCAACACGATGCCATACACCGGACCTGAGCGGAACGAGTAGTAGTCCTTGCCAAGCGCCTTACGGTAAGCCGCAAGCGACTCCGGCGTGGGTTCCAACCCGACGTCGTGATTGCCGGGGAGGCTGTAGACCGGGATTTCCGGGCGGACTTTGGCGATAATGCGCCGGTATTCCGCGATCTGCTGCGCGTTGCCGTCCTGATGGATCAAATCCCCGGTCACTACGACGAAAGCCGGCTTCAGACGGTTGATCGCAGCCACGGCGAACTCAAGGTTTGCCGTTTCCTGCTCGAAACCCTTGTTCGAGGCGTACATGCCGAACTGGGGATCCGTTAGCTGGATGAAAAAGAATTCCTCCGCCGGAAACAGGGCGGGACAAACCACCGCCGCTATGAGAAGCAACCTTCGGGTCATGTATCCAAGCTACCAATTTTGCGCGCCGCCTCCGGGGCCCCGTCTGCGCTATGATCAAACCGCATGGAGGCGGAACTCTTCGGTCCCCTGAAACGGGCGCACATTACGCAGACCGTCGTCGAGGAGGGTCACTGGTCCGGTTCCGTACAAGGTCTGCAAGTCCGCTTCGATCTGATCCCGTTGCAAGGGGTGCGCCGCGTGGCGTGGCACGCCAGGGCTCACGGATGGAACCGCAAAGGAGTGGCGGGAACCGTTTATGAAGCCATGGACGACATCGCCACTTTGTGGGCCAAAAAATCAGCGCAACGGGAACAAGGCCCGCGGCAGCAATCCCTTTTTTGAATGCCGCTCGCCGGCGGCTAAGGCCGCGCCGCTTCGGCCCACTTCGCAGGCGCTTTCCAGCCCGCCGGCTGCCGCGCCAACATCCGGACGCCGTCGGGCGGATAGAGCGGACGCCAGGCCTCCACCCGCGCGGCGAGGTCTTTCACCACGTCCGGGCGCTTGGCCGCGAGGTCGTTTTTTTCTTCCGGGTCTTCGTCGATCCGGAACAGGTAATTGACCGCCTCTCCGCCTTGTTTGGGAATCTCGCGGACCAGCTTCCACTCCCTATGGTGCAGTGCGTATTGGAAAGACTGTCCCGATTCCACCACGAATAACAGATTCTCGCGCACGCGCCGGGTTCCACCCGTGATCTCCGGCCAAAGATTGATTCCGTCAAGCGGCAGCTTGTTCCGGGTCGGAACGCCCGCGGCAGCGGCCAAGGTGGGGAAAACGTCCAGCGCGGAAATTACCTGCCGCGAAATTTGTCCAGCCTTGATCTTGCCTGGCCAGCGCAGCACGGCGGGCACGCGCGTACCGCCTTCCCACACCGACCCCTTGGCGCCGCGCAGCGGCGTGTTCCGGGCGCCTTGCCCGACAGGCCCCCCGTTATCGCTGAAGAAGAGCACAATCGTGTCGTTTCTCAGCCCCTCGCGGTCCAAGGCGGCGAGTACGCGTCCAACAGCGTCGTCCATCGCCTCCACCATGGCGGCGAAAACCCGGCGATTTTTGTCTTGGATGGAGGCATAGCGCGAAATCCGCTCCTCGGGCGCCTGCAGAGGGGAGTGCGGCGCGTTGAAAGGCAGGTAGAGGAAGAACGGGCGGCTGCGATCCCGGCGCTCGATGAACCGGATCGCCTCGGAGGCCAGCAAATCCGTCGAGTATCCTTGTTCCACCACGCTTTCGCCGTTGCGGTGCCAGTCGAGCCCGCCCTCGCGCTCGTGCGTATAGTAATCGATAGCTCCGTTAACATGGCCGTAAGCATGGTCGAAGCCGCGCGCGTTGGGCATGAACGCCCGGCGCGAGTGGCCGAGATGCCACTTGCCCGTAACGGCAGTCTGATATCCGGCGGCGCGGAAGGATTCGGACATGAAATGCTCCGTCACGGGCACTCCATAATCGAGCCACGGGCGGATCACGTGGTAGGCGACGCCGAATCGCATGGGCGACCGCCCGGTCATCAGGGCGGAGCGGGTAGGCGAACACAAAGGAAAAGAATAAAACCGTTCGAACCGGACACCCTCGGCGGCTAAGCGGTCGATATTCGGCGTGCGGATTTCGCTCTGGTGAAAACCAACATCGGCCCAACCAAGGTCATCCGCCAGAATGATCAACACG
>FWPV01011968.1_pt1 | contig 10695 bp, 8 predicted proteins | sample 2228371 | NCBI WGS metagenome assembly FWPV01 (sample SAMEA103939776, study PRJEB20133) | metagenome
TGAACAACCAGCGATGAGAGCGAAGGAAATCGCTCAAGAAGTAATTAGTCGGATTTATGCCAGTAAGCATAATTTGATCGTAGCCAATTTGGCCAACGTTGATGTCATTGGACACAGCGAAAACAAAGAGGCAATCATTAAAGCCGTGGAAACCGTAGATGAGTGTCTGGGAGAAATTGCTACTGCTTGCCGCCAAGAAAAGTGGTGCTTGGTCATTACCTCAGACCACGGCACGGTGGAAGAATGGCTCTACCCTGATGGAGCAATAAATACTGGCCATACCAAGAACCCTGTCCCGTTTATACTCTGTGATTTTTCTCAGAGCAAGAAACAGTTAAGGCTGCGGCCGGAGGGAGAACTGGCCGATGTCGCGCCTACTGTTCTTGAGCTTTTGGGGATTGTTCCGCCAGAAGCGATGACTGGGAAGAGCTTGCTTGAGATGGAGACATCGGCTGGCGAAGCGTCTTTTTCTGGCGAGAAAAAAGAAAATGATAGAGGACAAGAAGGAAGGGCGCTTTCGCCACGGCGAGCAGTATGGCTCATCCTGGATGGCTGGGGCATGCGGGAAGAGACTTATGGCAATCTTATCGCTGCGGCTTCGACTCCCCAATTCGATTTCCTCTGGCAAAATTTCCTTCATGCTCGCCTTCAAGCTTCTGGTGAGGCAGTAGGTTTACCCCCGGGGACGGTCGGTAATTCTGAAGCGGGACATTTGCATCTGGGAGCAGGCCGACGGGTTTGGCTGGACCGAGTGCGGATCGACCGGGCAATTGCTGACGGCTCTTTCTTTCAAAATAAAGTATTAACGGAAGCCATGAACCTTGCTCTTTCTTCTGGCCGTCCACTCCATCTGATGGGTATTGTTTCCCACTACAGTTCCCATGGAACTATCCGGCATCTTTTTGCTCTTTTAAAGATGGCCCGCCAATGCGGGCTTAAGAAGGTTTATTTACATGCCTTTGTCGGGCGCCGGGGCGAAAGGCCGGAAAGTGGTGTTTATTATATAAATAGGGTAGAAGAGGAGACGAGGGCTTTAAATTGCGGGGAATTGGTGACGGTCATGGGCCGGTTTTGGGCGCTGGACCGGGAAGAGAACTGGGATAGGATTGAAAAGGCCTACCGAGCTTTAGTTGAAGGGCAAGGAATTTATGTCAGGCAGGGCTGAAGGGGCAAAATTCAGGACGATGAATAAAAGTTAAAAGTTAATATTTTTCAATATTTAAAAAGAATTAATTGCCAGAAATCCTCAACATAACCTTGAGAAATCCCGCTTGCAAAACTATGTGCGGAGATAAGCAAATGAGAACCATATTCAAGGAAGATAGGAGTTGCTATTTAGGTGAATTCATCCTGGGTCAAGGGGCTGTTAGATTATTTTTATTTTTTATGGTAATTTAGGAAATCTCAGGAGCCAAAAGAACAAGAAGTTCGTGCCAGACAAACAAAACATGAGCCATTTGCTAAAAGGGCATGAAGCTCTAAGACGAAAATGACGATTGAACTCAGGAATATTCATTTTAGTTACGGCAAAGTAAAAGCCCTGGAAGCGGTTGACTTGACTTTAGAAGAGGGAGCAATCGGGCTTCTTGGGCCCAACGGAGCGGGCAAGTCGACGCTGATTAAAATTTTGCTCGGTTTTCTTCCCCCGGAACAAGGGGAGGGGCGGGTGCTGGGTTATGATATTCGTACGGAACAGCATCAACTGCGCCAGTTGGTAGGGTATATGCCGGAAGATGATTGTTATCTTCCTGGGATGGATGCGGTCACGTTTGTTTCTTTTTTTGGGGAGCTCGCAGGAATGCCGCGTCAGGAAGCAAAGAAGAGAGCGCATGAAGTCCTTTTTTATGTGGGTTTAGGCGAAGCTCGTTATCGTCTGATAGAAACCTTCTCTTCCGGGATGCGTCAGCGCCTTAAATTTGCCCAAGCCCTCGTGCATGACCCTAAGCTACTTTTTTTAGATGAACCCACCAGCAATCTTGACCCTCAGGGCAGAATGGAGATCTTAGAACTGATTAAAGATATATCCAACGGCAAGGGTATCCAGGTCCTGGTTTCCTCGCATATTCTTTCGGATATAGAAATGGTATGCCAGGATGTCGTTGTCCTTAATCGAGGTCGAGTTGCCGCCCAGGGGAAAATTGAGGATTTAAAATCGCTTAGCTTTCGTCTTTACGAGATAAAGATTAAAGGAGAAAAACAAGAATTTATCCAGCAGCTAACCCAGAAAGGATGTCGCGTGGAAGTCACGGAAGATGAAATCATGCGCGTATTTTTACCTAAGGACTTAGAAACGCAGGAGATTTTTCTTTTAGCTCACCGCGCCGGGGTTCAGGTAAGGCACTTGCGGCAGAGCAAATCCAGCTTAGAAGATTTTTTCGCCCAGGTGGTGGGAGTCGATTGATGATTAAAGAACATGGCTATTCCCATTGGGAAGGAAAATTGATGAAGCGGCGCCGGCCATGGTGGCCGATCACTCGCCTGAGCCTGAAATTAGCTTTTCGAAAAAAGCATTTCCGTCCGGTTTTTGCTTTCTCCTTTTTCCCCGCCTTTTTTTTCCTCGTGGCCATCTATATCTCCGAAAGAGTAGAGGATTTTCGTTTTATGATGCGGGGCAACCTGCCTCAGTTTCTCGAAATTAACCCTAATTTTTTCAAAAACTACTTGGCTGGCGATTTCTTACTCTTTATGCTTACGTTAATTATGGTTTTTGCAGGGGCTGGGCTCGTCGCTGATGACCTTCGTTTTAATGCGCTTTCGCTTTATTTTAGCCGACCCTTACGCAAAAGAGATTATCTTGTGGGCAAAAGCGCGGTCATTGCCTTTTTTGTCTTGAGTCTTACCCTTTTGCCCGGTCTTATTTTTATTATCATTAAATTGTTGTTTTCAGGTAGCTTTGGTTTTCTCGCCGCTTATCCCTGGGTACCGCTGGCCGTCTTGGTTTATTCCTTGTTTCTGACGATTTTTTTCTGTTTTTATACTATCTTTTTATCTTCGCTAAGTCGCAATGCGCGTTATGTTGCGGTCATGATTTTTGCAGTTTATTTTTTTTCTGATTTTCTCTTCTGGTTTCTTTATAATTGGCTGCGTCATCCTTATTTATCCTTGCTATCTCTAAAAATTAACTTGCAGCAGATAGGCGCTTTTATTTTCCGTCAGCCAACGCCTCAACCTGTCCCCTGGGTCTGGTCTCTTTTGCTGATAGTGATTTTTTGCTTAGCTACGGGTATTGTGATCTTCCGCAAAATTCGAGAGGTCGAAGTCATCCGATGACGGCCGTCATTAAGACAGAACATCTTTCCCGCTGGTACGGGAATATTCTTGGCCTGAGTGATGTGAGCTTGGAGATAAAGCCAGGCATTACCGGCCTTCTGGGTCCTAATGGCGCAGGAAAATCAACTCTTTTAAAGCTGATTACCGGACAGATTCGGCCGAGTATCGGGCGGGTAACCATTTATGGCCGTGCCGTGCGCGGTCAGCCAGACATTTTTTTCCGTGTGGGCTATTGTCCGGAACAAGATGCTTTTTTTGAAGGTATGACCGGATGGGAATTTCTTGTTTGGATGCTCCGCTTGCAGCATTTTTCGGCGAAGCAAGCGGCTTCTTTGGCCGAAAGAATGCTTCATCTGGTCGAACTTTATGCTGACCGTCATCGTCCCATCCGGAGCTATAGCCGGGGAATGCGGCAGCGTTTAAAATTAGCTCAGGCGCTGGCTCATGAGCCAGAAATCCTCGTTTTGGACGAACCGCTCAACGGGCTGGACCCACTGGGCAAGAGGAAAATCATCCGTTTGATAAGAGAATACGGCAAGGAAGGGAGAACGATTTTGGTTTCCAGCCATGTTCTTCCTGAAATAGAGGCTTTAACCAGGCAGATAATTCTCATCCACCAGGGAAAAATTTTTGCCCAGGGAGATATTCACGAGATTCGAGATTTAATTGACCGCCACCCGCATATTGTTTCTCTCCGGGCTGAAAACACCAGGAAGTTGGCCGCAGAATTAATTCAGCAACCGTTTGTTTTAAAAGTATATTTTGGCGAAGAAGAAAAAGATTTACTGGTTGAGACAACGAATCGCGACCTCTTTTTCCAGTTTGTCCAGGATTTAGCGGTTTTAAAAGGAGTGAAAATCGAAGAAATTACTTCGCCCGATGATAACTTGCAGGCGGTTTTTGATTATCTTATTGGACGATAATGATGAGGGAGGAAGTCATCAACAGAAACCGTTTGGTGGCGAGGAAAAGGACATCTCTATTTTGGCCGGGGGTGAAAGAAGTTTTTCGTTTTTCTTTTGCTCTGGGGAAAAAGAATAAGCGTAGCCGTCTGTTTGCTTTTCTCAGTTTTTTCCCCGTAGGCTTGTCGCTTTTCTTTCGTTTTCACCAGGCCTTTTCTTCGAGCTCGAGTTTTGACGGTCTTTATTTATTTACTAATGCTATTATGCTTTTTTCCTTGCAGTTTCTTATTCTCATCCTCGCCCTTTTTTATGGCTGCTCGGTGGGGGCAGAAGATTTGGAAACGGGAACCTGGTCCTACCTGGTTACTCGTCCTTTATGGAGAAGTTCGATTCTTTTGGGCAAGTTTCTGGCTTCTTTAATCTTGATGATGATCCTGGTGAGTGTAGGGGTAATAGCTTCTTTTTTCATTCTTAACCTGGAAAGAGCCGGGCAAATAGCCATCTATGGAATTTTGCTCAAAGACCTGGTGGTCTTGACTCTGGGTTTATTGGCCTACAGTTCTTTATTTACTTTTCTTGGGGTAGCCGTCAGGCGTTCTATTTTCTTCGGCCTAATTTTCAGCTTTGGCTGGGAGAATGTGGTTCAGTATTTTCCTGGCTCAACCCAGAGGTTCGCTATTGCCCACTATCTTAAATCGCTGTTACCGCTTCCCTCTACCGGCCGTTTTTCCTTCCTTACTTTTCGTTTAGAACCGACCAGACCAGGTTGGGCTGTTTTCGCCCTTATCGCCATAAGCACGGTTTTTCTGGCTCTGGCCTGTCTGGTCTTTTTCTTTAAAGAACCGCGCGGGGAAGAATAAAAGCAGCCAAAACTTTTAATCCCACTTGGGTAGAGACTGACCGACTTCCTGTTTTACTCTATCTCCGAGTTTCAAGAGAAGGTCTTCGGGAAGGGAAAAGGAAAGGCCGACATACTGCGCAGTGGAAGTAATTTGCAGGCGATTAATGGCTTCAGTCACTTCAGGATATTTAGAAGCCGCCATAGCGCCCATGGCTCTTAGGCCTGTAAGGAATTCAGCCATCTGCTTGTTCTGGGCTTCATCAGCTCCCATGGCCTTAATATCCGCCATAAGAGCGTTATTTTTATAATCAAAGGACATGAGTAAAGACCGAATTTTTTGCACGGGATTAAGCATAGCGTTGCTCTTAGCCAACTCAGCTAAGGCCTCGGGCGGAAGAAGGAAGGCACTCCAGACGATGGAGTCGGTGTTGACGGCCTTTATCAGCGAATTTATTTCTTCGTTTTTTTGGATACTTTCTCTTTTTCCTTCGCTTACATCAATCACGGCTTTAATGCTGGCCACTTCTCCCAAGAAAACATTCGAGCGGTCAAAAAAGCAAAGGCCCATCTCTTGTTTTTGCTCAGGCTCAAAATAATAAATTACAGAATTACTATAAGTTGTTTCTCTACTTTCCGGGCTTTTCTCTTTCATTAAGGATAAAATCTTTTCTCGGTCATAACGAAGATTGGCTAAAACAACGGGTTTGGATTCGCCTGCTTCCGCGGGCAACATTCCGGCGACGACCAAAAAAACATCCTGGGTGATATCGATTCCTGATTTGTTTTTCAGTTCTTCTATTTGGGCGGCCACTTCTTTATCCTGCAGAGAACGGCGAGCCACCGGCGTGGTCATGGCCCGATGCACATCCCAGACGAAAATTCCCTGGCTTTCTTTGGGTAAAAGGCGGAGAAGGTCAGTAGCACGGGCTTTTCCTGCTTCAGGCGCTTTGGCCTTTGGGCCACAAGAGATACTGAAGATGACCACGAGAATGAGCCAAGACGCAAAAAAATAACTTTTTCTTTTCATAAGAAACTCCTTTCTTCAATAAAATACGGATTTTTGCCCCGTAATGTTTCTTTTTTATTATAACCTAATTTAATTTTATTTCCTATTTGAATTTTAACGATGTCCTACCCTGTCAAAAAGATAACGAAGCCCAAGGGCACCTCTTAGAACGAACTTGGCTTCAGGCGAGAATTCGATTACGGGAACTAATTCAAAAAAGAAATTGAGGGGAGTTCGGCGGGATATAAAATCAACGCCGAGAGGAAACCGAAAACCGCCCTCGGCGTTAGCGCGAAATTTTAATTGGCCACCTACTCCGGCATAGAAAATAACCCTGAGGTTATTGTCGCTCAGAGCCAGATAGGATAACGGAAGATAATCGACCTGGAGGAGAAGAGGATTATTTTTCTGGTTGGCCCAGCCGCAAGCCGCAGCCATGGCTTGTTGACTCGACACCCATGCTTTCCCGCTCAACCCCGTAGGGTCGACAAAAATAAAACCCAGGCCATAGCGCTGGCCCATGACCGTCCTGGCGCTCATAAAAAGAAAAATAACCAGAAGGACGGCTGCCGCCATTCCTGTTTTCTTCATTATCATCTACTCCATCTAAGGTTGAACCATTTAATCATAGTCGAAAAAGCGAATAACTGACAAGCGGAAATAAGTCGCCGTGCCTCCCTGAGCTTGGAGCATCATCAATTCATCTGGTAAACTTTATTTATTTTGTCTAATTGTCTAAACTTTCTCTTTGTTTTGTGGAACAGAAATGGAGGAAAAGATGACTCAAGGCCAACATCAAGTTCAAAAAACTTTTTTCCTGGACCTGGTTCGCTCCCGACGGAGCATTCGACGCTTTCTGCCGCGGCCGGTGGAGAGGGAAAAAATCTTAACCTGTCTTGAGGCTGCCAGGCTGGCTCCATCAGCTAATAATGTGCAACCCTGGCGATTTCTGGTTATCGACCAGCCCGAACTGAAAGAAAAGTTCTCGGCCAAGGCTTTTTCCGGCATATATTCTCTTACCCGGTTTGCCGCGCAAGCACCCGTCTTAATTCTTGTTTTAGCGCGGCTTGACCTTTTAGCTAACAGGATTGGTAAACAGATACAGGGAGTAGCTTTTTATTTAATTGATATAGGCATTGCCGGCGAGCATATCGTCCTTCAAGCTGAGGAGCTTGGTCTGGGGACATGCTGGATTGGCTGGTTTAACTACCGTCAAGCGAGGAAGGTTTTGCGCGTGCCGAAAAAATACAAAATTGTCTGCCTCCTGGCAATGGGCTATTACGAGAAAAAGCCAGAAAGGCCGAGAACGCGCCGCGCTCTGGAGGATATAGCCTGGTTCAACGAAATCAAGTCATGAATTAGACATAGAAGTAACTAAATAAAATACTTTTTCTGGTTAAAAACCGGAGCAAGGTTTTGGTTTTTGAGCTTGATTTAAGCAACTATCCGCTAATCTGTATTTGCCCCTTTTTTTCCCTCTTTCTTTTCTACCTGCCTTTTTTGGCTTCTAGATTTATTTTAAGAAGTTAGGTAGATTTTTTAATCTTAAGATTAATTTAGGCTAGGTATCAGGATAAAGTTACCAGCTTCAGTCTTCGCGGAATTACCTTGAGTTCAAAATGATCCAGGCCCACAGGTTGGTTATCTTTCTTGATAATTTCGCCGTCACTTTGTAAACGGAGTTTTCGGGGGGAATGGATAAGAAAAGACGACGCCTGGTCAATAATTATTTGGTGGTCAGGAAAAAGAGGTTTTCCTTGGCCGGCCAGGGCGGCTAATTGAAGCATCCGCAACAGAGAGCATGCTCTAATCAGGCAGAGGTCAAATAGACCATCATGGGGTGAAGCTTGAGAAAAAATCTTGCGGCCTGTGGCCCAAAAACGAATATTGCTAAAAAGAGCTAAATTAAATTTTCCCTGATAGGCTGACTTTTGGGTCTGGATGGACAGGGGAATAGGGATTTCTTTTTTGGCGAAGGCGCGGATGATGCCCAAGAAACCAGCCAGAGTTTGCCACCGGGGAATAATTGACCGAGCAGGGAGGGAGGCGACGAATTCATTGACGCTCACTCCCAGACCAAGATTGACTTGGCCCAACACATAGCGCAGAATTTGGCCGTTATGAATAATAGCAGCCACGTCAATTTCCCGAACCAGCCCCTGTTTTATCGCCAGACAGGCAGTCTCGAGGTTAACTAGCCCGAATTCACGCGGCAGGTCATTTGAAGAACCTACACCGACCAGGCTGAGAGCGGCTGGGCTATTAAGAGCCAAAAGCTCGTTAGCCATAATATGGAACGTAGAATCGCCGCCAACGCCGACGATTAATTTTCTTTTTCGACCAAATTTTTGGGTTAAAAAGCGGAGGTGGGCTTCGCTTTGAGTGATGATTAGCTCCACCTGAAGGCCCAATTCTTCGAGACGCGTCCGGAGCAAGTCGACCAGGCGGAGAGACCTGCCTCCTCCTGCGGCGGGGTTGACCAAAACAGGAATAACTTCTGGATTCATGAGGCTTCATTTTAACATGGCTGTCTATTTCTCTCATCATCTGATAATTTTTTTGCAAAAAATTTTTCCTAATTTTTGCCTTTTTCCTTATTTAAAAATTTCATGGCCATGTGCTGGAAAAGCCTGTCCACTACAGAGGACAGATGATTTTTGGAGGTTATAGAAGAGGGGAGAAGGGGTTAAAATTAAAGAAAAAAAAATAGAGCTAAGCTGGCATAAATTTTGCATTTAATTTTAAGTGGCGTTGAAGACAAAATTAAGATAAAATAAAAATTGATGCGGAGAAAGAGGAAGAGAATTAATGCCTGACCGGGAAAAGGTCATCTTTTCCGCAAGGAGGCGAAGATGAAAAGCCAAACCAAAAGAGAATTTATCCTGGCTTTGCTTTGCTTTTTAACTTACTTTTTCATTGTGTCCGAGCTATCCGCTCAATACTTTGGCCGCAACAAAGTTCAGTACGAAAAGTTTGAATTTAAGATATTAAAAACCAAGCATTTTGATGTTTATTTTTATCCAGAGTTTCAGGAGTCAGCCCAACTGGCGGCTGTTTTAGCCGAGAGATGGTACCAGCGTTTATCGCGGATCATGAACCATGATTTGCGGGGACGACAGCCACTTATTCTTTACGCCAGCAGCATCCATTTCCAGCAAACCACCACTACTCCCGAAATCATCGGCGAAGGAACCGGTGGGTTCACCGAGGTGCTCAAAAGAAGAGTGGTCCTCCCCGTTGGTGCCACCCTGGCGGAAACGGACCATGTTATCGGTCATGAGCTCATCCATGCTTTTCAATTTGATATTACCGCCCAGCGAGCGCCTCAGCAGGGAACAGCTGCGCCCGTGGCGCTGCGTCTTCCTCTCTGGTTTATAGAAGGAATGTGCGAATATCTTTCGATCGGCCCGATTGATAGCCAGACAGCCATGTGGATGCGAGACGCCGCCCGACGGAATGAATTGCCCCCGATTAAAAAGCTGGACAACCCCCGTTATTTTCCTTATCGCTACGGTCATGCTCTCTGGGCTTATATCGCCGGCCGATGGGGGGATGAGGTTGTCGGCAGAATCCTGAAATCGGTTGGCCGAGTAGGAGATCATGAGAAAGCTATGGAGCGGGTTCTGGGTGTTTCCATAAAGAAACTTTCGGAAGACTGGCACAAAGCGATGAAAGATGCCTACGACCCTCTCCTGGCCGCCACCAAGCTTAGGGAATCTTCCAGCCAGGTCGTTTTCGAGGGCACAGAAGAAAATCCCTACAATGTTTGTCCGGTTATCAGCCCCGATGGCCGTCGCCTGGTTACTCTTTCCACCCGCGACCTTTTCTCCATCGACCTCTATTTGGCCGACGTTGATACGGGTAAAATTAGGGCCCGTCTTACCCGAACCTCCACCAGCCCGGAATTTGAAAATTTGCAGTTTACTCGTTCTGCAGGTGCCTGGGATCTTAAGGGAGAAAGATTTGTTTTTGCCGCCATTAGCCAGGGCAAGCCTGTTTTGACGATAGTTTCGGCCGAAAAGGGAAAAATTGAAAAAGAGATTACGATTCGGGGCGTAGATGAAGTGATTAACCCGGCCTGGTCACCTGATGGGAAAGAGTTGGTTTTTGCGGCGATGAAAAAAGGGTTTACGGATTTATTTATTTACAACCTGGAAAAAGGAGAGCTGAGGCAATTAACTGATGACCCTTTTGGCGATTTACAGCCTGTATGGTCTCCCGATGGAAGAAAAATCGCTTTTATTTCTGACCGTTTCACCACCGACCTTTCTATTCTCGATATTGGTGATTATCAACTGGCTTTGTTTGATTTGACTACCGGGGCCATCACCCGGCTGCCAGGTTTTGAACGGGCTAAAAATATCAACCCCCAATGGTCGAAGGATGGACAGAGCCTTTATTTTCTTTCTGACCAGAGTGGTAAGACAGACCTCTATCGTCTTGAGTTGGTGACGGGCAAAATTTTCCAGGTGACCAATCTTTACACGGGCATTAGCGGGATTACTGATGTTAGCCCTGCTTTTTCTTATGCGGCCGATATCAGCAAGGTGGTTTATAGCGCTTATGAGAATGGCCGTTATTCTGTTTTTGCTATTGCTGACCCTCAAATCCTGGCTGGAAATCAAGAATTGGCTCGTTTTGACGGGAAAAACCTGGCTTTACTGCCCCCACGAGAA